>Ga0102587_1000601_pt1 | contig 35146 bp, 34 predicted proteins | sample AraplaF_Col_mTSA_FD_76853 | JGI IMG/M metagenome (GOLD analysis project Ga0102587, IMG submission 76853) | Arabidopsis root microbial communities from the University of North Carolina, USA - plate scrape MF_Col_mTSA (SPADES assembly) (version 2) | ecosystem: Host-associated > Plants > Roots >... | reverse complement strand
TGGTTCATTCCGAGAAGGGTCTTGCGTGATGTGAATAGGTTTCAGGTCTTGCACGCCGCCGCCACGCAGGCCTTCAGCACCGCGGTGTCGCCCAGCTGGTTGGCCATCAGCAGGATCAGCCGGGCGTTGAGCAGCTCGGATTCCTCGCGGCTCAGGCCCTGGTGGGCGTCCAGCAGGCATTCGTAAAAAGCGTCGGCGTCCTGGAAATGCAGGCGGGTGCTCAGGGGACTATCGGTTTTCATGGGTTTTCCTTTCCGCTGGGGCCTGCGCCCAGCGCGGCGGCCACCGCGTGGACCAGCGAGGCGTCCACGCTCTCGCCGGTGGCGGCCACATGGCCGTCGGGCCGCAGCAGCGCCCAGGCATGGCCGAAGACATGGCAGGTCGCCTGCAGGTGGCCCTGCGCGTCGACCACGTGTTCCACGGCCGCGGCTTTTTCGCCGGGGCCGACTACCTGCACGCAGCGCAGGCCGGCCTCCACCGAGAGCGCCGCCAGGCGCGCCAGCGCGGCGGCGGAGACATCGCCAAACGTCAGCAGCAGCAAACGGCCGTGGGCCCAGCCCAGCAGGTCCAGCAGTTCGCCGGGGCGGCCGTCGGCCCAGGCAAAACCCACGTTCTGCGTCGCCCGCCCACCGGCCGGCCCGCAGGTGCTGGAGTGTGTGTAGTGGCTGGGCGTGGACATGCGGCCGGTGTTGACGAGCTGGCGGGCAAACACATGCTCGCGCGCCAGGCCCAGCGCCGCGCTGCGAAACAGCCGCTCCGCGCCGTCCGCCGGCCGCAAAAAGCGCGCCGTGCGGTTGGTGACCCGCACGTTGTGCGCGGCCGCCTCATGGCGTTCCTGGTGGTAGCTGTCCAGCAGCGCGGGCGCGGCACGGCCCTCCAGCACGGCGGCCAGCTTCCAGGCCAGGTTGTCGGCATCCTGCACACCCGAGTTGCCGCCGCGCGCGCCGAAGGGGCTCATCACGTGGGCGGCGTCGCCGGCGAAAAACACGCGGCCGTGGCGCAGGCTGTCCAGGCATTCGCTGCGGTAGGCATAGGGGCCGACCCAGACGATCTCGTAGTCGGCGTCGTCCAGCTCCCGGCCCGACTGGCTTTTGAACTGCGCTTTGAGGCGGGCGCGCACCACCTCCTCGCGGCTGACCTCCTCGGGCCTGGCCTGCGGCGGCATCTGGTAGTCGATGCGCCAGACGCCGTCGGCCATCAGGTGCTGCCAGACGGCGCGGCCTTCGTTAAAGGGCGCCTCTATCCAGGTGTGGCGCTCCGCCGGCGGCGGGTTCTTGAAGCGCACATCGGCAATGCACCAGCGGTCGTCACCCTGCTGCGCCGTCACCGTGGCGCCGCACCAGGCGCGAAACGGGCTGCGCGAGCCGCTGCAGTCGATCACATGTTCGGCCTCCAGGGCGTAGGCGCCGGTCGGCGTTTCGAGTTGCAGCGTCGCGAAGTCCGCGTTCTGCTCAAAGCCGGTGACACGGTGGCTCCATCGGATGTCAACCAGGCGGCCTTCGGGCGCAGGACTGTAGAGCTGCTCGACCAGAAAGCCTTCGACATAAAACTGCTGGATATTGATAAACGGCGGCTGCCGGCTCAGCGAATGGCTTTGCTGCTGGCGCAGGTCGAAGGCGTAGACCTCATCGCTTCCCGCAAAGGTGCGGCCTACGCTCCACTGCACGCCCCTGGCCGCGATGCGCTCGTAAATGCCCAGGCGCTTGAAGATTTCCAGGCTTTTCTGCGCATAACAGATGCCGCGCGAGGACGCGCCCTTCACGCCCACGGTGTTGTCCTCGTCCAGCAGCACGGCGCGCACGCCGTACTGCGCCAGCGCGCAGGCGAGCGTCAGCCCGGTGATGCCGCCGCCCACGATGGCGACGGCGTGGCGTTTGACCTCGCCCGTGCGTAGCTCGGGCGGCGCCACAAAAGGGTACTCGGGCAGGGCATAACCGGCGCCCTGGGCGAATTCATAGCCGTTGGTGAAGGTGGCGGTCAGTGCGGCGGGCGCCTTGCTGTCCAGTGTGGGGTTTGTCTCCGGCATGGGATGCGTCCTGCGGATCATGTTTACTTATTCGTAATCAATTTACCATAACGTAATTAATGCGCGGACCTGGCCGCTCTCCGGAGCAGGAGCAGGGGCCATGGCGGTAGGTCTTGTAATTAAAAATAGTTATTAATAAATTGATACGAATAGTTTTTATCAATTTCATGCATTGATTCCGGCAATTAGACGCGGCGCCTGAACAGGTCTAAGGTGTTCTGGTCTTCAGTCCTTGCGCTGGACACCTGCGGCTTGGCTTGAAGCATTGGCGATTTGTTCATCCATCAACCCACGAAGGAGATTTCCATGGCTGCTCTCAAAGGCTCCAGGACGGAAGAGAACCTGAAAGCCGCATTTGCCGGCGAATCGCAGGCCAACCGCCGCTACCTGTATTTCGCGAACAAGGCCGACGTTGAAGGCCAGCCCGATGTCGCCGCGCTGTTCCGCTCCACCGCGGAAGGTGAAACCGGCCACGCCCACGGCCACCTCGAATGGCTGGAGCAGTGCGGTGACCCCGCAACCGGCCTGCCCTTCGGCGCCACGCGCGACAACCTCAAATCCGCCGTCGCCGGTGAAACCCACGAGTACACCGACATGTACCCCGGCATGGCCAAGACCGCGCGCGACGAAGGCCATGATGAAGTGGCCGACTGGTTTGAGACCCTGGCCAAGGCCGAGCGCTCGCACGCCAACCGCTATTCAAAAGCGCTGGCCGAACTGGTCGATTAACCCGTCCCTCGCTGCGCCGCAAGGCGTGGCGGGTTTTGGAAAGGGCTACGCGCGAGAGCCTTTCCCCAAACCCACGAGAAACCGAAAAGAAGAGGCAAGCATGGCCACAGAAGGCAACCTCCAGGCGCCCACGCGCCACGCGATCGACTGGAAAAACCCGGACTTCTACAACGAAGAAGCGGCCCTGCACGAGATGGAGCGCATCTTCGACATCTGCCATGGCTGCCGCCGCTGCGTGAGCCTGTGCGGCGCCTTCCCCACCTTGTTCGACCTGGTCGACGAAAGCGAGACCGGCGAGGTCGACGGCGTGGACAAGAAGGACTACATGAAAGTGGTCGACCAGTGCTACATGTGCGACCTCTGCTACATGACCAAGTGCCCCTATGTGCCGCCGCACGAGTTCAACCTCGACTTTCCCCACACCATGCTGCGCGCCAAAGCCATCAAATTCAAAAAGGGCGAGGTCGGCGCCGGTGAAAGGTTTTTGTCGTCCACCGACGTGCACGGCCAGTTCGCCGGCATTCCCATCGTGGTCCAGGTGGCCAATGCGGTCAACAAGACCAAGCCGGCGCGCGCCGTGATGGAAAAAGTGCTGGGCGTGGACAAAAACGCCTGGCTGCCCGACCTGGCGACCAAGAAATTCCGCTCCGGCGCGCCCGAATCGCCCCCGCATGCCGTCAAGGACGGGGCCAAGACGCCCGGTAAGGTGGTGATTTATTCGACCTGCTACATCAACTACAACGAGCCCGGCATAGGCCACGACCTGCTCAAGGTGCTGGACCACAACGAAGTGCCCTATGTGCTGGTTGAAAAGGAAAAATGCTGCGGCATGCCCAAGCTGGAGCTAGGCGACCTGGCCTCGGTCAACGCCAGCAAAGAGGCCAACATCCCCGTGTTGGTGAAGTACGCGAAAGACGGCTATGCCATCCTGAGCGCCGTGCCCAGCTGCACCCTGATGTTCAAGCAGGAGCTGCCGCTGATGTATCCCGACGATGCCGAGGTGCAGCTTGTCAAGGAACACATGTGGGACCCGTTTGAATACCTGATGGCGCGCCGGCGCGACGGCCTGCTCAAGACCGAGTTCAGCACGCCGCTGGGCAAAATCAGCTACCAGATTCCCTGCCACGGCCGCGTGCAGAACATCGGCAAGAAGACCGAGGAGATGCTCAAGATGGTGCCCGGCACCAGCGTGCACACGCACGAGCGCTGCTCCGGCCATGCCGGCACTTTCGGCGTCAAGGTGCCCTACCACCAGCAGGCCCTAAAAATCGGCAAGCCGCTCTTCAAGGCCATGGCCAGCCACAAGGACGGCGGCCTGCCCGACGTCATCAGCAGCGACTGCCCGCTGGGCGGCCACCACATTGCCCAGGGCTTTGAGGTGAACAGCCTGGGCGCGCCGCCGCAAAAGCACCCGCTCACCTTGATACGCACGGCCTACGGCCTGAAATAAGCCCCGACAAGCAGGACGCCGCCATGAAGACCACCGGAAAGATCACCCGCGAATCCCTGATGACGCTGGAGGCCTACAGCAAATACCGCAAGGAGAACAAGCCCGCCATCATCGCCCACCGCAAGCTGCGCAGCGTGCGCCTGGGCGAGCACGTCAACCTGCAGTTTGAAAGCGAGACCAGCATCCGCTACCAGATCCAGGAGATGCTGCGCATTGAGAAGATTTTCGAGGAGGAAGGCATAGAGCAGGAGATAGAGGCCTACGCGCCGCTGATGCCCGACGGGACCAACTGGAAGGGCACGCTGATGCTGGAGTACCCCGACGTCAGCGAGCGAAAACGTGAACTGGCCCGGCTTATCGGTGTGGAGGACCGCATGTTCATCGAGGTCGAAGGCCATGCCCGCGTCTACGCGATCGCCGACGAAGACATGGACCGCGAGAACGACGAAAAAACCTCGGCCGTGCACTTTGTGCGCTTCGAGCTGGACCCGGCCATGCGCGCGGCGGTCAAAGCCGGCGCCGGCGTGAAGCTCGGCTGCGACCATACGCATTACCCCGCGCATGTGAACATTCCCGCGGAGACCTTGGCTTCATTGGCCAGCGATCTGCATTAGCCAGGGACTTTGCTGTTTGCGGCCGAAAGTGCAACCCAGCTGTCGTAAAGTGGGGGTTTCGCCTTACCCAATAACTCAAAGCATGCTGTTTCTTATCTCGCCGGCCAAGTCGCTGGACTACGACACGCCGCCGCACGTAGACACCCACACCCAACCCTTGTTCACGCGCCAGTCGGCGCAGCTCATTGAAGTGCTCAAAACCCAGACCCCGCAGCAGATCAGCAGCTTGATGAAGCTGTCGGACGCGCTGGCGGGCCTGAATGTGGCGCGTTACCAGGCCTGGTCGCCCAAGTTCACCGCCAAGAATTCCAAACAGGCCGCGCTGGCCTTTGACGGCGATGTGTATGGCGGGCTGGCCGCCAGGACCTTGAGCGCCGCGCAACTTGACTGGGCACAGGACCACGTCTGCATCCTGAGCGGCCTTTACGGCGTGCTGCGGCCACTGGACCGCATGCAGCCCTACCGGCTCGAGATGGGCACGGCGCTGGCCACGCCCCAGGGCAAAAACCTCTACCAGTTCTGGGGCTCGCAAATTTCCGACTACCTCAATGAACGCGCCGCCGCCGACACCACGCCCGTGGTCATCAACCTGGCCAGCGAGGAATACTTCAAGGCCGTGGACCGCAAGGCGCTCAAGGCGCGCGTGGTGAGCTGCGTGTTCGAGGAGTTCAAGGGCGGCAAGTACAAAATCATCAGCTTTAACGCCAAACGCGCGCGCGGCCTGATGCTGCGCTACGCGATCGAGAAAAAAATCGCCACGGTCAAAAAGCTCGAAAGCTTTGACGCCGAGGGTTACCGCTTCGACCCCAAGGCCTCGGAACCCGACCGGCTGGTGTTCCGGCGCAAACAGGCCGCCTGAGCGGCCGTATCCTTCCCCGCTCGCCATGCAAACCCAGGCCATCACGCGCGAGATGCAGGACTGGGTGGCGCAGCAGCTCGCGGCCGGGCATGGGCAGCATGAGGTTTTCCAGGCGCTGCTGGACGCCGGCTGGCATGCCGCTGCCGCCAACCGGGCTTTGGGCCTGCAGGCCGCCGGCGAAGCAGCGATGCCGCAGCCCGCGCAGGCTGTGCCCCGTGTGCGGGCCGACGCCGCCGGCGCCATGGTGGACGCGGGCGACAAATGGGTGACGGTGCGTGAACACCGCAGCGCGCCCGAGCTCTGGGTGTTTGACAACCTGCTCAGCGCTGCCGAATGCGAGGCGCTCATTGCGGCGGCCGAGTCGCGCCTGGCGCGCTCGCTGACCGTGGACATACGCACCGGCGGCGAAGAGCTCAACCACGACCGCACCAGCCACGGCATGTTCTACACGCGCGGCGAGAACGAGGCGATTCGCCGCATCGAGGCCCGCATCGCCAGGCTGCTGAACTGGCCGGTACAGAACGGCGAAGGCCTGCAGGTGCTGCGCTACCGGCGCGGCGCCGAGTACAAGCCACATTACGACTACTTCGACCCCGGCGAGCCCGGCACTGCGGCTATATTGCGGCGCGGCGGCCAGCGTGTGGCCAGCCTCATCATGTATTTGCGCGAACCCGAGGAGGGCGGCGCCACGGTGTTCCCCGACATAGGCCTGCGCGTGCGGCCGCAACAGGGCAGCGCGGTGTTTTTCAGTTATGCGGTGGCGCATCCCACCAGCCTCACCTTGCATGGAGGCGAGCCAGTGAAATCAGGCGAAAAATGGATTGCCACCAAATGGCTCCGCGAAAGGGAATTCATTTAGCCCTTATCCGCATCCCCCAGCAGGGGCCGCGGAACTGGCTTTGCCAGGCCGCTGGCGCCGCCCCCTGCAAGGGGGAGGGGGCTACACGCAGTGAGCCCCAACGGGGGTGTACATAATCCATCATGAAGATCAAAGCCAATCAGATCGATATCGAAATCGAAGACACCCACCCCGGCGACACCACAGGCCGGCCCGTGGTGCTGCTCATCATGGGCCTGGGCATGCAGCTGATCGCCTGGCCGCCGGCCATGGTGCAGGCGATTGCCGACGCGGGCTTTCGGGTGCTGCGCTTTGACAACCGCGACATAGGCCTGTCCCAGCACCTCGACCACCTGGGTTCACCCAGCCTGCTCTGGGAAGGGCTCAAGTTCCGCCTGGGCTGGCGCATACGCCCGCCCTATAGCGTGCAGGACATGGCCGCCGACACCGTGGGCGTGCTTGATGCGCTGCAAATTGCCAAAGCCCATGTGGTGGGCGTCAGCATGGGCGGCATGGTCGCGCAGCGCGTGGCGGTGCTTGCGCCATCGCGGGTGGTCAGCCTTTGCAGCATCATGAGTTCCAGCGGCGCGCGCGGCCTGCCCGAGGCCAGCCCGGCCGTGACCCGCGTGTTGCTGAGCCGGCCCGCCGGCAAGGGCGTGCAGGCGGCGGTGGACCACACGGCCAGGCTGCTCAAGGCCATAGGCAGCCCCGGCTTTCCCACGCCCGACGCCGAGCTGCGCGAAAAAGTCGCCGCCGCGGCGCAGCGCAGCTTCCACCCGCAGGGCGTGCTGCGCCAGATGGTGGCGATTGCCGCCGACAGCACACGCGCCGCGGCGCTGGCCCAGGTGAGGGCGCCCACGCTGGTGGTGCACGGCCGCGCCGACCCGCTGGTGCCCATGGCCTGCGGACAGGACACGGCCAGGCGCATTCCCGGCGCGCGTTTTGAAAGCATTGAGGGCATGGGCCATGATTTGCCGCCCGGGGTGGTGGAGCGTTTATTGGCCCTCTTGATTCCCCACTTCAGGGCCACAACTGCGGGTTAGAAGACAATCGAGTCCACATGAACACCCCTGAACAATCCCAGCTGGGCAAGGCCTCGGCCTATATCGACCAATACGACGCTTCGCTGCTCTTCCCTATCCCGCGCGAGGGCAAACGCGCCGAAATCGGCGTCACCGGCACGCCGCCTTTTTTCGGCGCCGACCTGTGGACGGCATTTGAGCTGAGCTGGCTCAACCTGCGCGGCAAGCCGCAGGTGGCGCTGGCCCACATCACCGTGCCCTGCGAGTCGCCCAACATCGTCGAGAGCAAGTCCTTCAAGCTCTACCTCAACAGCTTTAACAACACGCGTTTTGCCGACGCGCGCGAGGTGCGCGAGCGCATACGCGCCGACCTCAATGCCGTGATTGGCAGCGGCGTAGGCATCACTACCCTGGGCCCCGAGCTCTTCGACCGCGAACCCGTGCATGAACTCGACGGCCTGAACCTGGACCGGCTGGACGTGGAGTGCATCCACTACCAGCCCGCGCCCGAACTGCTGTTTGCCGAATTCGACGAGCCGCCGGTCGAGGAGACCCTGACCAGCAACCTGCTCAAAAGCAACTGCCTGGTCACCGGCCAGCCCGACTGGGGCAGCGTGCAGATACGCTACGCGGGCCCGCAGATCAACCAGGAAGGCCTGCTGCAATACCTGGTGAGCTTTCGCAACCACAACGAGTTCCATGAGCAGTGCGTGGAGCGCATCTTCATGGACATCTGGGCGCGCTGCAAACCGCTCAAGCTCTCGGTCTATGCGCGCTACACGCGCCGCGGCGGGCTGGACATCAACCCCTTTCGCACCAGCCACCCGCAGGCGCTGCCCTCCAGCGTGCGCACCGCGCGCCAGTAGGCGGCTTGCGCTTACTGCCCGAACTCGCTGAAGTTCTTCAGCGGCGTCAGCCCCGGGAACTGCCCCGCGCGCTTTTCCTTCATGGCCGTCACGGACTCGCGCACATGGGCGTTGCTCCAGATCGCGCCCTGCAGCCAGCCCATCTGTTTGAGCGCATCGTCCACCGAGTGGTCGCGCGCATAGTGCACGGCCTGTTTGGTGCCCCAGACGGCCACCGGCGGCTTGGCGGCGATTTCGTTCGCGCACTGCATGGCGGCCGCCAGCATGGCCTCGGCTGACTCGAACACCTCATTGACCAGGCCGTAGCCCAGCGCCCTGGCGGCCGGCAGGCGGCGCCCAGTGTAGGCCAGCTCCTTGACGACGGCCAGCGGCAGCAGCTTGGGCAGGCGCTGCAAGGTGCCCACGTCGGCCACCATGCCGATGTTGATCTCCTGGATGCAGAAGAACGCGTCGGCCGTGGCGTAGCGCAGGCAGCAGGCCGTCACCATGTCGACCGCGCCGCCTATGCAGCCGCCCTGGATGGCCGCGATCACCGGGATACGCAGGGTTTCGAGTTTGCTGAAGGTGGCTTGCATGCCGGCAAGCAGGTCGAAGATGGCGGCACGGCCTTCGGGGCTGCTGTCGTCCAGGGCGATCTCGCTGCCGAAGGTCTCCAGTGCCATGCCGGCACTGAAGTGTTTGCCAGTGCTCGAGATCACCAATACACGCGCCTCGCCGCTTTGGTGGATGTGGGTGAGCGCCGCGTCCAGCTCGCGCCAGAACAGCGGGTGCATGGTGTTCATCGCCTCGGGGCGATTCAGCACCAGGTGGGCGATGTGATGGCTGGTGTTGAGGGTGAAGCAGGTCAGGGAGGGTGGGGTGGGAGCATTCATCCCACCACTCTAGTTCAGACGACCAATTCCAGCCAGTCACACCTGAGACGCTGTGCAAGGTGCGCCCGCGCCCTGACATACACATACAGCCGCGGCGCCAGCAGGCCCAGCACACACAGCGGGTAAGCCCAGGCCGCCTCAAAGGCGTAGGCCGGCAGCCAGCCCGTCCAGCCCATCAGCCAGGCGGTGAGCACGGCTTCCCAGGTCTGGCATTCGAGGGGGTGAGCCCCGCGCTGCGCCTCGCGCCAGTCTTTCACACGCTGCAGCTGGGCCAGCGTGATGTGGTGCCAGTACAGCGACCGGACCGATGTTGAAGACGGGTTGGAAGGATCAGAGGGATCAAACATAAAGCCTCCGTGCGAGGCTTCAATGTAAGTTTCGTGAAAGCTTCTGTCAACGGCCGAACTCCGGCGATTTGCCGATCGGTAATTGACGAATTAGGATGATCGTCCTAGAATTTCGCGAGTTTCAGCTTCAATGCCCTATTCATGGCCACACCGACCCGCGACAGCATCGTCCAAGCTGCAGACACCTTGTTCTATGAGCAAGGGTTCGAACACACATCCTTCTCGAACATCGCGGATACCGTGAAGATTTCGCGGGGCAATTTCTACCATCACTTCAAGACCAAGGATGAAATCCTGGCGGCGGTTATTGCCGAGCGGCTCAAGCGCACGCGCGCGATGCTGGCGCAATGGGAGGCCGATGGCAAAAGTCCGCAGGATCGCATCGAGCTATTCGTTACCCTGCTGATACGCAATCAGTCCAAGATCATGCGCCACGGATGTCCGGTCGGCACACTCTGCATGGAACTGGCAAAGCTCGGGCACCCGGGGCAGGGTGAAGCTGATGCCATCCTGGATGTCTTCCGGGTGTGGCTGCGAGGCCAGTTCCAGGAAATGGGCCTCGGCAAAGACGCGGATGCCCTTGCCCTGCATCTCCTGGCGCGCAGCCAGGGTGTGGCCGTGCTGGCGCAGTCTCTGCACGACGAAGACTTCGTGCGGCATGAGGTGGACCTCATGACAGCCTGGGTCCGGTCCTGTGCCACCGCAAAAAAGGCCGTCTCAAGCGGCTCGCGCTAGTCATCACTTCAAGAGGGTTGTTCATGTTCTGTATCTTTCTCAGATTTTCAAGCAACAAGGGCCAGGCGCCGCAGCATATGGCGGAGCACAAGCGCTGGATAGACCAAGGTTTCGAGGATGAGGTCTTCCTCGCGACGGGCAGCCTCGCAGGCCATCAGGGCGGTATGGTTCTGGCGCACAACACCACACGCGAAGCGCTGCAAGCGCGTGTGGCGCTCGATCCATTTGTTGCGGAAAACGTGGTCGAGGCCGAAATTGCGGAAGTAGCCCTCAACAGGACCGACGAGCGCCTGCAGTTCCTGCTGGGTCACGCCTGACATGGATTCGGTCATTCCAGGCCCCGATGGACAGCCACGTTGCCGCTGGTGTGCCGCCGCCCCGGAGTTCCTTCATTACCACGATACCGAATGGGGCTTTCCGGTCACGGATGACCTGCGCCTGTTCGAGAAGCTGTGCCTGGAGGGCTTCCAGTCAGGCCTGAGCTGGCGCACCATCCTCGCCAAGCGCGAGAACTTTCGAGCGGCCTTCCAGAACTTTGACTACCGGCGTGTTGCCCGCTTTGATGAACGTGATGTCAAGCGATTGCTCGCCGACAGCGGAATCGTGCGTCATCGCGGGAAGGTCGAGGCAGTGATTCACAACGCCCGCATGGCCGAGGCGTTGGTGGATCGCGAGGGCTCGCTGGCGTCCTTTTTCTGGAGGCGCGAGCCGGATCCCACGCAGCTTGCGGAGCCGCAAACCATTTCGACTTCGGCGGCGTCACAGGCGTTGTCCAGGGACTTGAAGAAACTGGGCTGGAAGTTCGTGGGACCGACTACCGTATACGCCTTCATGCAAGCCGTGGGGCTGATCAACGACCACGCGAAGGAATGTGTCACGCGAACCCAGGTAGAGCGAGCGCGCCGGGCGCTCCTACTGCCCACTCCATGAATTGAGCGCACACCGGCATCTCGCAATTCAAGGGGGACAGCTCCCGGCAAGCCGGCTCAGGCCGTGCCCAGGGCCTTCAAGGCCGAAACCAGGCGGTCCAGGTCGGCCTCGGCGGTGTAGAGCGCCGGCGACACGCGTATGCAAGGCCCCTTGGCCACGCCGGTGCGGCGCACCGTCAGCACGCCATAACTGTCGCGCAACTGGGCCACCAGCGCCTTGTAGTCGTCCGGCGTGGTCCTGCCGGCCAGGCGGAAGGAGGTGATGCCTGCGGCCATGCCGGGCTGGTCCGGCGTCAGGATGTCCACGCCCTTGAATTCACGGGCGCGGCTGACCCAGTAGTCGCGCAGGTAGCGCAGGCGCAGCTCCTTGGCCTTGGGGCCGATTTCCGCATGCAGGGCTAGCGCCTTGGGCAGGGTCAGCAGGGCCGCAAAATTGGAGGTGCCGCTGTGCACGCGCGAGCGTATGTCGTCGGCCGGCCAGTCCTCGTCGGCCATCGCGCGGTCTATGTCGGCTAGGCGCCCTTTGGCGATGTACATAAAACCCAGGCCGACGGGCGCGCCTATCCATTTGTGCAGGTTGAAGCCCACGAAGTCCACGCCGAGGTCGGCCACCTTGAAGTCGATCTGCCCCCAGGAATGTGCGGCGTCCAGCACCACGTCCACGCCGCGCGCCCTGGCCATGGCGGCGATCTCTGCCACCGGCATCACCAGCCCGGTGCGGTGGCTCACATGCGTGAGCAGCAGCAGCTTGGTTTTCGGGTGGTTCGCCAGGGCCTCGCGGTAGGCCTGCAGCACGGCGTCGCGCGTGGCGGGCTCGGGGATGTTGAACTTCACCACATTCACGCCGCGCCTGTCCTTGAGCCAATTCATCGCGTACTGCATGGAGTCGTAGTCCAGGTCGCAAAACAGCACGCTGTCGCCGGGGCTGAGCTTGTTGTAGCCGCCTATCAGCAACTGCAGGGCTTCGGTGGCGCCGCGCGTGAAGGCGATTTCGCCGGGGGCGGCGCCCACGGCGGCGGCCAGCAGCTTGCGGGCCTCGCCCGCGTCGCCGTCGAACTGCGAACGCGCGTAGTAAGAGTTCTCGCGGTTCACCATGTCGGTCTTGGCCTGGTACTCGCTGCGCACCGGGTCGGCCATGATGCCCCAGTAGCCGTTTTCCAGGTTCACCGTTTTGGGCGTCACGGTGTAGAGCGAGCGCACGGCCGCCCAGTAGCCGCGGTCGGTGGCGATGGCCTGCGCCTCGCCCGCGGGCAGGGGTGGCAGGCTACGGGCGGTGGCTTGGGTTGGGGTTTGGGCCTTGACGGCGGTGATCGAGGCGGTGGCCATGAGGCCCATGACAAAACCGCGGCGATTGGCATGCAGCATGAGACGTATCCTGGTGATGAATGTCTGCGGTTTTTATCCTCCAGACATGTCAGGCATATGTCGCCATGGCTGCGGCCTGTTGGCCGGCAGGCTGCGGGTGTGCGCCCGCTTCCCTCAGATCCGGCGGCGGCGCGGCACCACACTGAGCTGCAAAGTGAGCTTGCCCGGCGAGGCGGTCACGGTGTGGGCTTGCGGCGCGATGTCTATCAGCTGGTCGGCGTGCCAGACCTTGATCTGCGCCGCGCCTTCGGGTAATTGCTCGATTTGTGCGATGCCCTCGGCATTCGTCAGCACGGCCCAGGGCGAATCGCTCACGTACACATGGCCGCGCATGGAGCCGTGGATGTGGCAGCCCAGCAGCACGGCGCCGGCTTTGGTGAAAGTGGCATCGGCCGTCCTGGCCGGCTTGCCTTCGGGCTTGCCGTCCAGGCGCAGCTCAAAGCCTTCGCCTGCTGCCGTATTAAATTGCGCCGCACCGGCGGCCGAGGCGCGCACATGGTGTTCCCAGGGGTCGTTGTTGACGAATTGGGCCTTGGCGCCCAGGCCCACTACGCTGACGGCCGGCACAAAGCGCATTTTTTCCTGGTAGATCGTCACCTGCTCGGGCAGGGGCTTGGGCGGCGCACCGGTTTTGGCCGAGGGCACAACCACGACGACCGCATCGGGCGCCGGCTTGCCTTCCTTGTCGAGCACCAGGACGGAGAGGCTGGCGGCGCCGGCCCCCGCGGAAAAGACCAGGCCGGCCAGCGACAAGAGGGTGGATGCCAGCATCCGCGATGAAGAAGAAGCGTGTGTCATGGAATTTCTTTCGTTTCAGGCTTGGCGGGGTGTCAATACGGCCAGCACGGCGGCCACCACAAACAGTGCCAGCACGTCACCCCAGAGGTGGCCCATGGTGTGCTGGCCGCTGAAGGACTGCACTGCCATGATCCCGCCGTGCACGATGCTGGACCAGACGGTAAACCAGATCAGGCTCAGGTGCGCCAGCGGGTTGCGCGACGCCAGCAGCAGGAAGACGCCCAGGGTCGCATAGAGGCCGAGGATCATCTCCAGGTAGTAGGAGCGCCCCTCGGCATGCCAGGACCAGCCCGAAGGCCAGACCATGGTCAGCGGCCACAGCGCGAAGATAAAGGTCAGCCCCATCAGCAGCAGCGCGATGCGCAGGTATTTGAGGCGGTTGGCGTCGGTCATGGTTTTTCTCTTTCGAATCAGCTCAGGCCGCGCATGTCAAACCGCTGGCAAAACCTCCCGGCGGCACGGCGGCACGGCGGCGCCGGGAGGGGTTCGGGTGCTTCTTGGACGCTTCTTATTTGGCGGCCGGCTTGTAGTCAGCCACGGCCTTGGCCAGGTCGCGGGTTTCCTCGCAGTTGGCGCAGATGGACTGCAGCTTGGCCAACTGGGCGTCGGCCTGGGCCTTCTGGTGGGTCTTCAGGTAGGCGATGCCCGAGTACTCGAGCGCGCCCTTGTGATTGGGGTCCAGCGCCAGGGCCTTGCCGTAGGCGGCAAAAGCCTCGTCGTACTTGCCCAGCCAGCGGTTGGAATAACCGAGGTAGTTGTAGGCGTCGGCGTTCTTCGGGTTCTTGGCCACGACCTTGTTGAAGCTGCTCACGGCTTCGGACCAGTTCTTGGCGTCTATGGCCTTCTTGCCGGCCGCGAAATCGTCGATCTGCGCGTTCTGCACCGGCGTGGTCTGGATGTCGGCTGCCATGGCGGCACCGGCCAGGGCCAGGGCGACGACGGGCAGGGCAATGAAGTTGCGGATGGAAAAAGCGTTCATGTCGGGCTCCTTGAAGTGTTGGTCAATTGGATGCGCTGCAAATCAGCACCTTATACAAACGACGTGAAAAGGAAATCGGATGTGGGGGAATTCGTATTTATTTGTAATGGGCTTGAGCCAGCTCGTGCATGATGCGCGCCGTCCCGGAAACCTTGATCGAGGCTCCCGGGGCAGGCGGAATCTGGGCATGCAAGCGCGAACGCATACCCATGTCCTCACCCTGCACGATGTCGATCGCGCCTCCGTGCGGCCAATCCAGGTCACGCAGGTAACCCGCAAAAGCGGCGGTGGCCGCGCCTGTCGCCGGGTCTTCGTACACACCGCCCGACGCAAAGGGGTTGCGCGTGTGAAAAAGCCGGGGCGTTTCCGCGTAAGCCAGGAGCATGGTCACCAAACCCGCCTTGTTCATCAGTTCGCGGCCCGCGTTCAGGTTGTATTGCATGGCCGCCAGCTTTTCGCGGCTGTTCAGGGTCAACACCAGGTGATCCGCGCCACCATGGGCCAATGCCGGCGCAATGCGCGGGTCCAGGTCGGGCGGCCCGTAGCCGAACAGCTCCAGGGTGGCCTGCACCAGCGCTTCCGGCGCAGCCTGGCTGCGCGTGGGCGGCGATTGCAGCGCGGCGGCAATGGTGTCTCCGTTGCGCCTGCCTTCAACCGTGATGTCGGCCTTGTTCAGGCTCAGGGCAAACACGCCATCGCCGTGTTGAAGGGCCAGCGCCGCGCCCAGGGCAATCGTTGCGTGGCCGCAGAAAGGCACTTCGGATTCCGGCGAGAAATAGCGCGCCCGCCAGCCGGCGCCTGCCGGGACGGCAAAAACCGTTTCCGAAAAACCCACTTCCGCGGCGATCCGCTGCATTTCCGCGTCGGCAGGAAAGAAGCCGGTGATCATCACGCCGGCCGGGTTGCCGCCTGTGTTTCCGTCAGAAAACGCTGCGATCTTCAAGACATTCATTTTTTCTTTCCCTTTTCTCTTCCATTTGATAGACGGAGGTGGCCCCCTCCCTTGAACGCCGGCTCAAAGCGCCTGTTGCCAATAAAGGCCACATGGCAGTATGCGCGGACCAAATAAAAAGTGCAGCATCCTTGGCCGGCTGGACGCGGCGCTCACAGCATCGATTGAAACAAGGGCAGGTATTGCGGGTGCTGCGAAACCGTGTTGTGCGAGGTTCCGGGCAGCACCTTGAGCGCGGCCGTCCCCTTCTTGAACTGCGCATACAGCTTTTCGGTACTGGCCGCCGGGATGACTTCGTCTTGCCCGGCCGCGATCAGCAGCGTGGGCGCCGTGACCTGGGGCGCGTACTTCCAGGATTCAAACTTGTCGACCAGCAGCCAGGAAATGGGAAACCAGGGAAAACGTTGCGCGGCCAGTTCCTGGATGCTGTTGTAAGGCGTCACCAGGATCAGGCGCGCCACCGGCCGCTGGCTGGCGACCCAGACGGCCACACCCGAACCCAGGCTCCTGCCCACCACGGTGACCTCCGCATGGGTTTTGCCGATGTGGTCGAACAAGGCCAGGGCATCGCTTTGCAGTGCCGCCTCGCTGGGGCTGCCGCTGCTGCCGCCATAGCCCCGGTAATGAAGCAGGTAAATCGCGTGGCCCGGGAAGGCTTCAGAGAAGGACGGCAGGTTGGCCGAGACATCTTCGGCATTGCCGCCGAAGTAGACGATGGCCTTGGGCCCGGTGCTTTGCCGCGCGGTGAGCACCAGCTCCGCATCCTTGACCTGGAGCTGCTGCGTCGTGGCCGGTCCGCCCCAGGATTTGGGTTGGGGAAAATAAATCAGCGAGCGCTGGTAGACATACAGCGCCGCGCAAAGGGCCAGGTAAGCCAGCAGCAGGACCGCTACAAAAATCGTCACCGCGCGCGCCATGGATGGGAGTGCGTGCCGCGGGGGCTCACCACAGCTTGGCGCAATTGCCGCTGAAGACCACGGTCTCGCCGGGCTTGGTGGGGTTGGCGTCCGCCTCCAGCGTCACCACCAGCTTGCCGACCTTGGACAGCAGCTTTTCAGAGGTATCCGGCAGTATGGACACCGCCGAGCCGCTGGTCGGCACCGCGCCCAGCGAGAAGGCCGGGCCGTTGGCCGGCACGGCCCAGAGCACCAGCTTGCCGCTGGCGGGCGGTGTGATGGGGCCTATGACCTTGACCGTCATGGTCTTGCCGTGGCGCAGCGAGCTGACCAGCAGCTTGCCGTTGCCCTGGGCGTCGGTCAGCAGGCCCACATAACTTTGCGGCAGCTTTTCGCCCGAGCGCATCGCGAGCTGGTCGCTGGACATGAACAGGGTGGGCATGGCCATAAAAAATACGCTCGCCGCGACCACACCGGCCGCCAGCCCGCCAACACCAAACCCGGCGGGTTTGAGCCAGCCCAGCCAGGAGGTTTTGCCCTGCGGCGCCTGCCGCGTACCCGCGGGCTGCGTGCGCGCCGCGATCGCGGCCCACACCCGGGGTGAAGGCTTGTGCGCCGGCACCGACAGCGCCAGCTGGCCCAGGCGCGCCTCCCAGTGCGTGACACGCACGCGTACGTCGATGCGGTCGCGCTGCAGGCGTTCAAAGCGGCGGCGCGCGCCGCCGGCCAGCGTGCCCAGCACATAGGCCGATGCCAGGTGTTCCAGCAATTCGGGGTTGGTATATCTCATGACGCCACCACCCCCTGCGCGGCCAGGCAGCCCTTGAGTTTTTCCAGGCCGCGCCGTATCCAGGCTTTCACCGATCCCAGCGGCGCGCCCATTTGCGCGGCCACCTCGGTGTGCGACAGGCCCTGGTAATAGGCCAGCGCCAGGCTTTGCCGGTGGCTGCCTTCCAGCGCGTTCATGCAGCCTTCTATATGCAGGGCTTCGGTGGCCTGCTCCAGCAGCTGCATGGCGCTGGGGGCGGGTGCGGCGCTGCTTTCGATGGCGTCCTCGTCCAGCTCACCTGATTCGGGCAGCTCGCTTTCCTTGCGGCGCGCGCGTGCCCGGAAGGCGTCCAGCGCCTTGTTGCGGACGATGGCGATCAGCCACGTCATGGGTTGAATGGGTTGGCCGTCCACCTCGCTTCGGTAGCCGGCCGCGCTTTTCCAGATACTCACATACGCCTCTTGCAGCACATCCTCGGCCGCCTGTCCTTGTCCCAATATACGAACGGCGACGCCAAACAGATGCGTGTGGGTGCGTTCATAGATATCGGCAAAGCAGGCGTGGTCGCCTTGCGCCGCGCCGGCGATCAGGGCTTGCAGGCTGCGGGTGTCCGTGTCGGCCAATTTCATGCGGCTGAGTATAGGGAGTTCCGCCTGGGCGGCAAACGCGGGCGGGAATGGACATTTTTTGCGAAAAAACGCATCCGATTTGCGCCGGCCGGCGTTTGTCCCCGGTAGGCCGGACGCCGCGCCGGCCCACACCCCTTCCGCCCGTGGGGTTGTTGGGGCATTTTTACCCGTCATTTTTCTTTTCTTTAACCCGGAGACCTGTCAATATGGGCAGGACTCCTTCCAGGAGATCGCCATGACATCGATTGCAACTGCTGTCGCCCAAACCAGGCTCCATGCGGGCCTTGTGGCCGCCGCCCTGTGCGCGGGCCTCTTGAGCGCCTGCGCCAGCGGCCCGGCCGCACAGGCCTACGCCGGCAAGCCGGCGCCCGCCGCGCTCAAGCCGGCCGACAACGAGCAGGCGGCCTTCACCTGGCATGCGGTGGGCTCGCAAATCTACGAATGCCGCGCCAGCGACAAGGGCGGCTGGGCCTGGGTGTTTGTCGCGCCCGAGGCGGACCTCTTTAACCAGAAGGACGAAAAAGTCGGCACGCACGGCGCCGGCCCGCATTGGACCGCGCTGGACGGCAGCAAGACCGTGGGCACGGTGAAAGCCAGGGCCGACGGCGAGCGCCCCGCCGACATCCCGCTGCTGTTGCTGACAGCCAAATCCGCCGGCATGCCCGGCAAGATGGCTGGCGTCACCAGCGTGCAGCGCCTGAACACCGAGGGCGGCAATGCACCGGCCAGGGGCTGCGCCACGCAGGCCGACGCCGGCAAACGCGTCAAGGAAGGCTATACCGCCGACTACGTGTTCTTTGCCGCCAAAAACACCTGAAGCGAGTGCAGCATGTCCGTGCTCAAGAACCTCTTTAGCGCCAGCAAAAGCCCCAAGCCCGGGGCCACGGGGCCCGAGACAGGCCCGGTCAAGATGAACCTTGACGAGCGCATGGAGTTCAGGCGCGAGATGCTGTATGAAGCCATACGGGTGACCATGCAGGCCCACGGGATCCTGTCGGCCAGCTACAAATTCCGCGTGGTGCGCAACGACAAGCGGGGCCACCAGTACCTGGTGCTGGTGGACCTTTCCACCGACTTCCTGGATAACCGGGAAGGCGCGCCCGCCCGGCTGGCCGAGGTGGGGGCAGCCATCGCCAAAAATGCCACCGCGCGCTACAACCTGTTGGTCAGCGGCGTGTACTGGCAGGTCAATGAACAGATCCAGGGCTTCTCGGCCAGCCGTCCCGCCGTGCTCCGCACGGGCCAGGACGCGGGCGATTCGCGGCCGCCGGTGCGGCGCCATGAGCGCGCCACGGCGGACGAGCTCGCGGCCTTTGAAGCCGCCTGGGAGAAAGGCCGGGCCATGCAAATTGGCGACCGGATTTATTCATCCGACCTTGCGCCGTTGGAGCCGGACTCCCACAAGGACGACAGCCAGCGTTAAGGGTGGCCTCAGGACCTGCGCCGCCGCGGCACCACCGTGAGCTGCATGACGTTTTTGGCCTGCACCGTGCCCACCGTGACCTGCTGCGGCGCGATGTCTATCAGCTGGTCGGCCTGCCAGACCTTCACCTGGGCCGTGCCCTCGGGCAGGTCCTCGAAGGTGGCAATGCCTTGGTCGCTGGTCTTGCCGGCCCAGGGCGATTCGCTGGCATAGATGTAGCCGCGCATGGAGCCGTGGATAAAACAGCCCAGCAAGGTTGCGCCCAGCGCGCCGGCCTTGTCCAGTGTGACTTCGCCGGATTTGGCGGGCTTGCCCTCGGTTTTGCCTTCCAGGCGCAGCTCGAAGCCGGCATTCGCCGCGTTGAACTGGCCCATGCCCGCCGGCGAGCTGCGCACATGGTGGTCCCAGGGGTCGTTGTTGACGAATTGCAGCTTCGCACCCACGGGCAGCACTGTCACCGCCGGGATGAACTGCATTTTTTCCTGGCTGATGGTGGCTTGCGGCGGCAGCGGGTTTTTCGGCCTGGCGTTTTTGTTGGCCGGCGTTACCACCACCACTGCGTCCTGCACCGGCTTGCCCTCCTTGTCGAGCACCGACACCACCAGGGTGCCGGCCTGCGCCGCGGCACTCAGCATCAGTAGTGCGGCAAAGCTGATGGCGTGTAGACGTGCGTTCATGGTTTGGCCGCGCTTTCCGTGGGCGTGATGATGTCGCGGTTCATGGGCGCCAGCAGCGCCAGCATCTCATTCTGTTTGCGAAACGGAATGCCTTTGGCGTCCATGCTTTGCTGCAGCACCTCGACCAGCGCGTGGAAGTCGGATTTTTTGATGTCCAGGTTGGCGTGCGCGCTTTTCATGTCCGCGCCCTTGTAGACGCAGGGGCCGCCGCTCAGCGCGCAAAGCTGCTCCACCAGCTGTTCCTTCACGCGCTGCTGGTTGGCCGGCTGGAAGTGCGGCCCTGTGCGCGGGTCGGCCAGCAGCCGCACCATGAAGTCGTCCATCAGCGCGACCAGGCCGGGCTTTTCGCCAAAGGCTTTGTAGAGCTGGTCGCCAGGGGCCGCGGTTTGCGCGAGCGAGGCGGCGGATGACAGCAGGCTGCCGGCTGCAAGCGCCAGGCAGATCAGGGTTTTGTTCATGACGTGTCCTTGGTGGAATGAGGGAGGGGAGTCTCAGAAAGCGACCTGGGCCGAGAGGTAATAACCGGTCTGCTTGCGGCTGCCGGTGGTGGCGGGCACGATCACGCCCAGGTCCACATAGGCCAGCGTCAGCGAGAGGTTTTTGCTGGGCGCCCAGGCGATGAAGATGTCTTTCCAGTCCTCCGAGCGCAGGCCGTTGCCCAGGCCCGCGGCGCGGCCCGCACCTTCAAGCTTGTTGCGCATGAAGCGGTACTCGGCGCCGACGGCGACGTTCTTGCTGAGCAGGTAGGCGACGGAAAACTCCGGCTGCAGGGTGTAGCGGTTTTCATTACCGCCCAAGGTCGCGCCGTAGCCCAGCAGGCCGTTCTGGTTGGCCTTGGTCGCGCGCAGCGTGCCGTTGAGCAACAGGCTCTGGCCCAGGAAAAGTTTGGTGGCGCTTACATACACATCCACGCCAGAGCGTTTGGCACCCAGCGCGGCCAGGGTGCCGTCCAGCCCGGTCGAGCCCAGCTTCTTGTACTGCACGCCCACCGCCACCTGCGGCATCAGCGTGTCGCTGTCGAGCACGGCATCACCCAGCACACGCCACTTGGCGCCCACGATGGTCTGCTTCAGGTGCAGCCCGGGCAGGCCCAGCGCCACACCGGTATCCCGGGTGTTGAAGTCCTGCCGCGCAATCGACAGCTCGTAGCGGTCATGGATGCCCAGCGCTGCGCCGTAGATGTTCAGGCCGTAGTCCGTGGTCCCGACATGGGTCAGATAGGCCGAGCCGCCCATCTCCCCCGCCGTGGCATTGCTGCCGATCACAGCCCAGGGCGTCAGGCCGCCGCCGGCCGCGCCTTCAATGCTGCTGACGCCGCCGGTCAGGAGGAGTTTGCCCGTGTCGGCGTGGGCGGCCGCGGCCATGAGCAGACCGGTGAGGAGGGGGTAAAAGGCTTTTTGCATGATGTGGGCTTGGGTTTGTTGGGTTTTGTTGAATACGGGCGGGGAGGTGGGGTGGATTCAGCTTTTTTCTGTTTTTTCCAACAGGGTGTTTTCTGCTGGCTTCTGCTGGCCGGGGTTGCCCGGCGGCAAGTAACTTTCTTTTGCTTCGCCAAAAGAAAGTCACCAAAGAAAAGGCGACCCGCAGTCTGGGTCCCCTACGCTTCGCTCCGGGGCAACCTGCGGTGCTCGAGCCAAGCGGGGTCTGGCTAAACTCGCTGCGTTTCACTCCGCTCAGACAACGCCAGCCCTGATCCGCTTGCCTCTGCGCTCCTCGGCCCAGCCAGGACGGGGCAATCGGGAGCGGGGACAGAAAACCAAGAAGACAAATACAAACAAGGACACGCCATGGCGTGTCCTTGTGGTTTTAGGTATTCGGTTTTCTGTTTTCGGCTGTTTGGTATTTCTGTCCCCACCCCTTGTGTATGCGCCGAGGAGCGCAGGTTCAGGCGGATAAGGGATCGCGATTGTCTGAGCGAAGCGCAGCGCAGCGAGTTCGAGCGAGACCCCGCCTGAACCGAGCACCGCAGGTTGCCCCGGAGCGAAGCGCAGGGGACGCAGACACCAGGGTCGCCTTTCTTTTGCTTACTTTTCTTTGGCGAAGCAAAGAAAAGTGAGTTGCCGCCGGGCAACCCCGGTCAGCAGCTCTCAGCAGAGAGGACAGGAAGATGAAGGTAGAGGGAGGAGGGGAGCGCGCCCCGCCGGAGCAAGACCCGGCAACCAGTCACCTGGGGAACACGCAGCCGCCCCCTCGACTGCTAGCATTCCGGCTATGAACCGCCGCAACTTCCTAGCCGCCACCACACTGGCTTTGACCGGAGACTTTGTAATGGCCGACCTCCCCAAAGTAGGCTCGCTCGATGACGCCCTGCGCTGGCTGGACACGCTGGACAAGGCGGCCGGCGTCAAAACCACCGGCCAGTGGCCCATGGTCTCGGTGCTGGAGCATATGGCGCAAAGCGTGGAAATGAGCCTGGACGGTTTTCCGCAGCCCAAAAGCGCTTTTTTCCAGAACACCGCCGGTGCAGCCGCGTTTGCATTTTTTAAATGGCGCGGGCAGATGAGCCACAGCCTCAGCGAGCCCATTCCCGGCGCGCCGGCCCTTCACCGCGAAGGCGACTGGCATCCCGCATCGGCCCGGCTGCGCACCGCCATTGAGCGCTTCACGCGCCACCAGGGCCCGCTCAAGCCGCACTTTGCTTATGGCGCGCTCGGCAAGGCCGACTTCGCTATGGCCCATGCGTTTCACATTGCCAACCACCAGGATGAAATCGTGGTGGTGGCGCGCTGACAGGGAGCTTTGACGGGGGCTGAGATATCTTCGTTGGATTGAGGCATGCGGGCGGTTTACGCCCGCTTCGGGCCCAAAGCGCTGGCAGAATGCCTGTTATCCCATCGGCGACTGCAGGCCAACATGGGATCTTCAGTGCGGTCACTCCACCATTGACATCAACCTCTCTTTGCCGCGATGAACATCCAGGAAGCGCGCCCCTCAGATGCGCCAATGATTGCCTCCGTCCTGCAGGACGCCGCCCGCTGGCTCGCCGACGGCGGTAGGGCACTTTGGTCAGGAGCCGATATTGGCCACGAACGTGTCCTGCAGGACACAAGCGCGGGGCTCTTCCACGTCGCCCTTGACGGCGAGCAGGTGGTTGGCGTCATGAAGTTCGAGTTGGCGGATGCCTATTTTTGGCCCGAGATCCTGCCGGGCACCTCTGCCTTCATTCACAAGCTCGCCATTCGTCGAGCGTGGGCAAAGAAAGGGGTCTCGATTGAGCTCCTGACGTATGCCCGGGCTCGCGCCCAACAGCTCGGGCGCGCCTATCTTCGGCTGGACTGCGTCGCGGACCGGCAAGGGCTACGCAAGCTCTATGAGGACTTCGGCTTCACGCTGCACAGCGTCGTTCAGAAAGGGGCCACCTCATTTGCGCGGTACGAAATTCCGGCGGCTCAATAGCGACCACCTGCTTTAGGCCCTTGCGGCTTGAGCCAGGATGGCGGCATCCGGCCAGAAGCGGCCGTTCAAGCCTGCGCGCCGTTGCGCCATAATCGCGCCCTTCTTTCTTGCGGGACAAACATGCAACTGGAAATCGCGCAATCGACGCCAACGGCAAGCAGCATCGCCGCCCTTGTGCAGGCCCGCTATGGACTCGGCGAAGTCGTCGAGAGCGAGTTCCTGCGGCGAAGTTTCAATCAGGTCTATCGACTGGGATTTGCCAGCGGGCGGCGCGTTGTGGCGCGTCTCTGTGCCGAGCGGCCGCGGGGTGATCCCAACGCGTTGTTCGAGGCCGCCGCACTGGAGCATTGGGCCCACGTCGGCTGCCAGGTCTCTCGCTGCGTCACAACGGCGACCGGCGAAATAGCCATACAGGTGCCGCTGCCGGAAGGCACCCGGATGCTGATGCTCTTCGAATATCTGGATGGGGAGTTCACGGGTGAAGCGGCAGCTGACGTGCAGGCCTTTGCGCACGGATTGGCCGCCTTGCACCAAGGGGGCGAAAGCTACCAGGGGCCGGAGAGCGCCTATGTGCTTGGCCTGAACTACCTTCTCCTCAGGCCCCTGGAGGGACTGCTTCGTGCGCCGTCCATGACCGGCGAATTGCGTCCGCAATTCGAGAAGCTGGGCTTGCGGCTGCACGATGACATCCTGGCCATGGGTGAACTGAGCCGCGTGCTATGCCATGGTGACGCACACGGCCAGAACAACTTCGTCACGACCGACGCCGAAGGACAACGCCAGGCAATATTCTTCGATTTCGACGAGGCGGGCCCGGGCTACCTGGCGTATGAGCTTGCGGTCTACCCATGGAACCTCTACCCGCGCGTGCCTGACGGTGAGGTGAGCAGCAAGGTGAAAATGCAGTGGAAAAATTTCATCTCCGCCTACCGGGATAGACGCCCGGTCCCAGATGCCGACCTTGCCGCCATCGCACGCTTCATGGCGGTCCGGCAATTCTGGTTGCTGGGAGAGTACGCGGGACGCGTACCGGTTTGGGGTTCCCAAACCATGACGACTGGCCAACTCCACCGACAGGTCGAATTGCTACGCCAATGGGAGGCGTTGCAGTTGCCAACTTAAGGAAGTCAGAACAGTTGGTCGGTGGTGTTCGATTCCGCGTGCTCAGCTGCACCGGAAGGTTTTTTCTCATCGGCAAGCGGCACTTCGCCGGCGCGCGCCAGGGTGGATGCGCGCACGCCCAACAGGCGCAGCTTTTTCTCCAGCGGCACGCGCTTGAGGCACTGGCCGGCCAGGCGCCGGATCGTGGCGCCGTCATCGGTATAGCTGTCAGCGGTCTGGTCGCGCGTGGCGATCTTGAAGTCGTCGTAGCGCAGCTTGATGCCTATGGTTTTGGCGACATAACCCTTGCGCTGCAGGTCTTCGCCCAGCCGCAGGCACAGGTCGGTGAAGATGGCGCCCAGTTCGGCCTTGTTGCGCACCGCGTGCAGGTCGCGGTCGAAAGTGGTTTCGCGGCTCATGCTGACCGGCTCGCTTTCGGTCACCACCGGGCGGTCGTCGCGGCCCCAGGCGGCTTCGTGCATCCAGGCGCCCGTGGCCTTGCCGAAGTTGTCGACCAGCCAGCCCGGGTCCTGCGCGGCGAGTTCGCCGATCGTGTGGATGTGCAGCTTCGCGAGCTTCTCGCCGGCCTTGGGGCCTATGCCGTTGATTTTTCGCACATGCAGCGGCCAGATCTTTTCCTGCAGGTCCGATTCGTAAACGATGGATATCCCGTTGGGCTTGTTGAACTCGCTGGCCATCTTGGCCAGCAGCTTGTTGGGCGCCACGCCCACCGAGCAGGTGAGGCCGGTCTTTTCAAAAATCGCCTTCTGGATCAGCCGCGCCAGCACGCGCCCGCCTTCGCGCTGGCCGCCGGGCACGTCGGTGAAGTCGATATACACCTCGTCCACGCCGCGGTCCTGCATCAGCGGCGCGATCTCGGTGATGGTGCTCTTGAAGAGCTGCGAGTACTTGCGGATTTCCGAAAAATCCACCGGCAGCACAATCGCCTGCGGGCAGAGTTTGGCGGCCTTCATCATGCCCATGGCCGAACCCACGCCGAACTGCCGCGCCGCATAGGTGGCCGTCGTGATCACACCGCGGCCCACATAGTCCTTGAGCAGCGGAAAACTTTCCACCGGGATAAAACGCAGCGGACGCTCGCCCTGCGCGGCGCGCAACTCCTCGTCGACCTTGCGCCAACCACCGCCTATGACCACCGGCAGGCCCTTGAGCTGGGGGTAGCGCAGCAGCTCGACGGACGCAAAAAACGCGTCCATGTCGAGGTGGGCAATGCGGCGAATCTTGGCGGCGGGGGAAGGGGACGGGTCGCTCACCCGGCAAGCATAGCAATTCGGGCTAGCCGGCACCGCCGGCTCGACATGATTCGGCCCTATTTGGCCCGCGTAGCCCAGCGCAGGCAAATATTTCCGCTGTTATTTCCTTAGGGGACTTCTAAAATCCCGCCTTTGCCCAAAACAGCACAAGCGGCCATGAAGCGACCCAGCCTGCACCCCACAACAAGACCCCGAAAAAAAGCGATGAAACAATGGATCAAATGGGGCGTCGGTTTTGCCGGCGCCGTGGTGCTGCTGCTGGCCGGCACGGCCGTGGTCGGCAGCCAGATGGCCGGCAGCAAAAGCCAGCGGCAGGTCAAGGTGGCCGTGCAAGCCGTGGCCATTCCGGCCACGGCCCAGGCGCTGGAGCGCGGCGCCTACCTCTACAACTCGCGCGGCTGCGCCGACTGCCACGGCGCCAGCGGCGCGGGCCGCGAATTCATGAACGACGGCAAGGGCATGCGCCTGGCCGGCCCTAACATCACGCCCGGCGAAGGCAATGTGGTGGCGCGCTACACACCCGAAGACTGGGTGCGCACCGTGCGCCACGGCGTCAAGCCCGACGGCCGGCCGGTGTTTGTCATGCCCAGCGAAGACTACAACCGCCTGACCGACGAAGACCTGGGCGCCTTGGTCGCCTACGTCAAGGCCATGCCGCCCAAAATGGGCGGCGCCGCCATGCTGGACCTGCCCCTGCCGGTGCGCGTGCTTTATGCCTTTGATGTCATCAAGGATGCCGCGCAAAAAATCGACCACACGCTGCCGCCCGCCAAACCGATTGCGGAAGGCGTGACCCCCGCCCACGGCGCTTACGTCGCCAATATGTGCATAGGCTGCCACGGCGCGGGCCTGGCCGGCGGCAAGATCCCCGGCGGCCCGCCCGACTGGGCACCCGCCGCCAACCTGACACCGGGCGAGGGCAGCGCCATGCCGCGCTACAAGGACGCCGGCGCCTTTGTCGCCATGCTGCGCAGCGGCAAGCGCCCCGACGGCACAGCCATCAGCGTCATGCCCTTTGAGTCGCTGCGCGCGCTCAACGACGTCGATGCGCAGGCGCTGTATGCGTATCTGCAGACGGTGCCGGCCAGGCCTTTCGGGCAGAGGTAAAGCCGAGGGCGCTCTGGCATCATGGCCGGCATTGCCACCTCTTCCTGAAAGTGAATGCCATGCCCCAAGCCACCGGAACCTTTGAAGTCAAGCTAGCTCCGCAAGCGCTCGCGAATGCGGACGCTGGACCGCTGATGGGACGCCTCTCCATCAACAAGACCTTCAGCGGCGACCTGCAGGCCACCAGCCAGGGCGAGATGCTGAGCGCCGGCACGGCCGTCAAGGGCTCGGCCGGTTATGTCGCGATCGAGCGCGTGACGGGCACGCTGCACGGCAAAAGCGGCAGCTTTGTGCTGCAGCACAGCGGCACCATGAACCGCGGCGCGCCGCAGCTGACGGTGAGTGTGGTGCCCGATTCAGGGACCGATGAGCTCACGGGCCTGAGCGGCACGCTGGGCATACAGATTGCCGACGGCAGGCATTCGTATGTGATGGACTATGAGCTTGCACCGCAGGCTTGAGAACGCCCGATACACGCGAACAAAAAAATATTTTTTAGCCAGCCTGGGTTGCCTTGATGCGCACGTTGATGCGCAAATTATTTCTTCGTAACTTCGCGCATTCAACTACTGAGAAGGTACTCAATTCAGATTGAGATCGAATTGAAACCGCACTCGGCATGGCATAGGCCGGCGGGATTCTGCCAGAAGCCTGTGAAATTGATAAGCGTGAAATTTTCCAGGCGCAAGATTTCGTTGTCTCATACGCACACTCACGATTTGCCTCATGCAGATGAAGGGTGACAAGCGCCATACCCCTCACTAGACTGCGGGCTCATTTGCGTGCTCGCGCGCGATAAAAGCGACAAGAACAAATCAACGAGGGATTCCATGGGATGGTTTCGAGGGCTTGCGCCGAGTGGGGTGTGGGTGAGTCGACTGCGTTCGGGCGCGGCGGCAGGTTTGCAACACATCGGTTTCATCAACATGGCCTTTGGGCGCTGGCTCAGCGGCCTGGTCTTGCTGGCTTGCATGGCGCCGGCTCTGGCCGCGACGACAACCCCCAGCCCTCGCCTGGATTACTGCTGGACGGATGGGTATTCCCAAGGCAATTCCAATCCTGATCTATACGGCACCCCCTATTTGGCCGGCAATTGCTATTCAACGGTCAATGATTTTTATGACGCGATGGTGTCCACGATCCAGCAGCATTACGACGCGGCCTGGCCTCAAGGAAAAACCTGGCGATGCGATTTTGGCGCCTGCTATGGCATCACTTATGTGACCTTTTCAACCTTTTCCAAGCATGCGGGTGGCGCTTTGGCCGGCCAGGGCCAATACAACAACTGCCTGGAGCCCTCGAGCCCGGCAGCGACGAACAACACTGCCTATTGCGGCCTGAAGAGAACCGACACCACGACAGGGTCGGATGGCAGCGTGCAGGTGTCGGATGTTAATGACGCTGATCTGCACACGTACGTCAAATTTTCCTGCCAGGACTCGCGCCTGATCAAGACCGGCCCCAACACCACCGCAGGGGTATGCGCCAATATCGTCGACGTCTATTCGGGGCTGCAGGACTGTCCTGCTTGCCAGGGCCGGCTCAGCGGCAGCGGCTCCATCACGCCCATGACGGGCGCCAAGACGGAAGTCGTGCCCACTGAAGTAAGCATAGGCGGCCAGCCGCTGTACCTCACTTATGACACCCTGCGCCAGATGACGGCAAAGGCCGATGGCTTGACGTCGGCCGCTCAGCTCAAGGACTTGCCCTCGTTTGGCCCCTTGTGGAGCAGCAGCTTCCACAAACGCCTGAACATCAAGGCGGGAAGCGCGGGCCTGGAGGCCTATCGAGGCAGCGGCCGGATCACCAGCTTTGGCCTGGCCGGCGGCGCTTATGTGGCCAATGCCGGCATCAATGACACCGTGACCGTCGCCGGTGGCGGTTACCACTTCTTTGATTCGGCTTCGGGTGTGCTCGAAACCTATAACAGCGCGGGCCAGCTCACTTCGTCGGTCGACAGGAAGGGCAATACCCTCACATACACCTATAGCACAGCGGCAGGTGCCGCCGCGCCGGCGGCCGGCTACCTGACACAGGTGAGCGACAACATGGGCCGTGCCATCAGCTTCGGCTACACGCTGCCCGTGGGCGGGGTTGCCACCTCCGACGGCCTGATCTCCACCATCACGGCCCCTGACGGCCGCACCATCACGGCCGCCTACGATGGCGCGAAGAACCTGAGCAGCTTGACCTGGCAGGATGGCAAGACGCGTACCTTCCAGTATGAGAACACCGGCCTGCCCTGGGCCCTGACCGGCAAAACCGATGAGAACAATGTGCGCCTGGCCACCTGGGCCTACGACACGGCCGGCCGCGCCATCTCCAGCGACGGCGCCCTGGGCACGAACCACTACAGCGCCACCTATGCCACGCCGCCTCAAGCCGTGGTCACCGAAACCCTGGTGGGCAACACTTATTACCGCACCCATACCTGGCAGGCCCCCACGGGGCTGCAGGTGACAGATGCCACCGGAACAACATCAACGACCAATGTTGTGATGCCGAACGGCTATCCCGTGCTGGCCGGCATCAGCCAGCCTGCGGGCTCAGGCTCCCCGGCGACCAGCAATGCCTCGACTTACGATGCGCGTGGCAACCTGCTGTCGCATGACAACTTCCAGGGCGTGCGCAGCTGCTATGCCTATGACGGCAAGAACCAGGAAGTCACGCGTGTCGAGGGCCTGGCCAACACGGTGGATTGCGCCACGGTGCTGCCGACCACGGCCACCTTACCTGCCGGCGCGCGCAAATACACCACCACCTGGGACAACAACTGGCGCGTGCCCAAGCAGACGACCCAGGCGGGCTCGGTCACCACCCTGGTTTACCAGGGCCAGCCCGATCCCAAGAACGGCGGCGCGGCGGCCAGCTGCTCGCCCGCTGCCGCGCTGGCCAACGGCGTGCCCTTGAACCTGCTGTGCAAATCGGTGGTCGAGATGGCCAGCGGTGCCTACTTTGACAACCCCTCGGCCGCCAGCAGCGATGCGCTGATCGACAAAGTGGTGCTGCTACTCCACGGTGAAGACGGCAATGGCTCGCCCGTGCTTGCGGACAGCAGCACGTACCGGAAAAACCAAACCGGCCGGGCGGGTTCTGCCTCTGCCACCAGCGCGCACAGCAAATTCGGCGCCGGCTCCATCAACCTGGACAGCACGACCAGCGGGGGCGCTTTTGGCTTCGGACCCGACAACACGCTCAAACTCACAGGGGACTTCACCATTGAGACGTTTGTGAAACTCAATGCGCCCATCAACTCGGACCGGATCATATTTGGCTGGGGTGGAGATACTTCGTCGGGAAACGCCAGCGGCCGTGTGGCCGTCGATTCAACCGGCAAGCTCAACGCTTACTGGGCCGAGAGTTATTGGGCCAATAACCGCTCCATCACAGGCCCTGTCATTACGGCTGGTGTTTGGCACCACGTGGCGTTGAGCCGAAGCAACGGCAACTGGATCATGCACCTGGACGGGGTTCAGGCGGGTGCCGTCGTGAACCATAACAACTCGGATGCTTTTTCTTACGGGCGCTTTGAGCTGGGGCGCCAGGTGTTCAACGGGGGCGGAAGCCTCAATGGCTACCTCGATGAGGTCAGGATCACGAATGGCGCGATCCGGTACTGGGGAAGCTTCACGCCTCCGACCCAGCAGTTTGGCGACCCCCTGGACCTGAACCCGGCGCAGCCCAAGGTGGCGGACACCCATTACGCGAAAAACATCTTGCTGCTGCATGCCGACGGCGCCCATGGCTCCAAGGTCGTTATAGACAGCAGCCCGCGGGCAGGTACGGGTACGCTTATCCGGAACGCGCAGATCAGCACCACGGAAAGCAAGTTTGGGGGATCGTCCATATACATCCCCGGATCGACCGACTACGGTGACCTCGGGATTGTTCCCGGCGATTATTCGCTTCCCGGGGACTTCACGGTGGAATTCTGGATGAAGCCTGCCAGTACCACGGCCAATACGATTGCAGTCCGGCTTGGCAACAACGCCGTGTATGACGACCTCTACTTTGGAAGCAATCGCCTTGTGCTGCAAAGTAGCAGCGGCCCAGCTTGCATATTTGGGGGGAATCTCGCTGGTTTGGCCAACACGTGGATTCATGTGGCCTATGTCAGGATTGGCGGCACCATTTATTCCTATATCAACGGCCAGGGCAATGGGAACTGCAATTGGACCGCGGCCGTCGGTAACGCCAACGGCATGATGTTCGGCTACAACAACACGTCCAATGCCGTCTACTACGACGACATCCGCATCACCAAGGGGCAGGCCCGCTACACCGGCACGTTTATTCCCTCGGCCTACCCCGCGCCCAACGTGGCAAGCGTGCCGGTGGATGCCTCCGTCGTCACCACCCAGTACACCTATGACGCTGCCGGCCGCTTGCTGACGGCCAAGGACACGCTGAACCGCACGACGACGTATGCCTATTACACGGCGGCCGCCTTCAGCGGCACCGCACCCAATGAAACCGGCCATGCCGCCGGCGACCTGCAGACCATCACCAACCCCGCCGGCCATGTCACCCAGTTCACGCTGTATGACAGAGCAGGGCGCGTGCGCCAGATGGTGGACCCCAAGGGCGTGGTGACCGACATGGTTTACACCCCACGCGGCTGGACCAGCAGCGTGACGGTGACACCGCCAGGTGGCACAGCACGGACCACGACTTACACCTACGACAACGCGGGCCAGCTGACGGGCGCGACCCTGCCCGACGGTACAAGCCTGGGCTACAGCTACGACGCTGCGCACCGCCTGACCGGCGTCACGGATGCCAAAGGCAACACCATTACCTACACCCTCGACAACGCCGGCAACAAGACCGGCGAGCAGGTCAAGGACCCTTCGGGCAACCTGCAAAGAAATATCACCCGCGTTTACGACGCCCTGAACCGGGTCCAGCAAATCACCGGAGCCAGCAATTGAAAAATCCAGCTCACTACATCCGCCGTCAAGGCATCACTTTTGCAAGCTGGCTTTGCGGCCTGGCCTTGCTGGTTTGTATGGCGCCGGCCTTGGCCGCGACGACAACGGCGAGTCCGCGCCTGGACTATTGCTGGAGCAACGGGGGCTCGGTGGGGAACAGCGCCGCCGAGGTCTATGGCGACTACCATCTGGACGGCAACTGCTTCGCGACGGTCAATGATTTCTACGACGCGATGGTGTCGACCATCAATACCTACTACAGCGCAGCTTACCCGTCTGGAAGAACCGGTCGCTGCGATTTCGGCTCGTGCTACGACGCCACCTTCGTCACCTACTCCACGTTTGCCAAACAGGCTTATAACGACTTGTCCGGCCAAGGCCAGTACAACAACTGCGTCGAGCCTTCAAGCCCGGCGGCGGTCAACAACAATGCCTATTGCGGACTGAAGAGAACGGACACCACCACCTGGAGCTGCAACGTCGCTTCCTGCCAGGGCTGGGATGGCGTCGTGCAAGTCACCGAAAACAAGGATATGGGCTTGCATGCCTACGTGGCCTATTCCTGCCAGGATTCGCGTCTCATCAAAACCGGCGTCAACAAGACTGCCGGTGCCTGCGCCAACATCATCGACGTCTATTCAGGGCTGCAGGACTGCCCGGTTTGCCAGGGCCGGCTCAGCGGCAGCGGCTCCATCACCCCCATGACGGGTGCCAAGCAGGAAGTGGTGCCCACCGACATCAGCATAGGCGGCCAGCAGCTGTACCTGACCTATGACACGATGCGCCAGATAGTGGCCAAGGCCGACGGATTGACCTCGGCTGCCCGGCTCAAGGACTTGCCCTCGTTTGGCCCCTTGTGGAGCAGCAGCTTCCATAAACGCCTGAACGTCAAGGTGGGCGGCGCGGGCATAGAGGCCTATCGCGGCACCGGCCGCATCACCAGCTTTGGCCAGGGCACGGGCGGCAGCGGCTATGCGGCCAATGCCGGCATCAATGACACCGTGACCGCTGCCGGCGGCGGTTACCGCTTCTTTGATTCGGCTTCGGGCGTGCTCGAGACATACAACAGCGCAGGCCAGCTCACGTCGTCGGCCGACAAGAAGGGCAATACCCTCACATACAGCTACAGCACGGCGGCGGGTACTGGCGTGCCGGCCGCCGGCTATTTGACGCAGGTGACGGACAACATGGGCCGCGCCATCAGCTTTGGCTACACGCTGCCCGTGGGCGGAAGCGCCACTTCGGACGGCCTGATCTCCACCATCACCGCGCCCGACGGCCGCACCATCACGGCTGCCTACGATGGCGCGAAGAACCTGAGCAGCTTGACCTGGCAGGACGGCAAGGTCCGGACCTTCCAGTATGAGAACACCGGCCTGCCCTGGGCGCTGACCGGCAAGACCGACGAGAACAATGTGCGCCTGGCCACCTGGGCCTATGACACAGCAGGCCGTGCCATCTCCAGCGATAGCGCCCTGGGCACCGACCATTACAGCGCCACCTACACCACACCGCCGCAGGCGATCGTCACTGAAACCCTGGTGGCCGGCACTTACTACCGCAACCACACCTGGCAGGCGCCCACGGGCTTGCAGGTGACGGATGCCACCGGCACCACCTCGACCACCAATGTCGTGATGCCCAATGGTTATCCCATACTGGCGGGTATCAGCCAGCCCGCGGGCTCCGGTTCGCCGGCGACCAGCAATGCCTCGACTTATGACACGCGCGGCAACCTGCTGTCGCATGACAACTTCCAGGGTGTACGCACTTGCTACGCCTATGACGGCAAGAACCAGCAGGTTACCCGCGTCGAGGGCCTGGCCAACACGGTGGATTGCGCCACGGTGCTGCCGACCTCGGCCACCTTGCCGGCAGGTGCACGCAGATACACCACAGACTGGGACACAAACTGGCGCGTGCCTCGGCTGACGACCCAGCCGGGCTCTGTTAGCACCCTGGTCTACCAGGGCCAGCCCGATCCCAAGAACGGCGGCGCGGCGGCCAATTGCTCTCCCGCCGCCGCATTACCCAACGGTGCGCCCCTGAACCTGCTGTGCAAGTCGGTGGTCGAGATGGCGAGCGGCGCCTACTTTGACAACCCCTTGGCCTCCGGCGGCGACGCCCTGGTCGACAGGGTGGTCCTGCTGCTGCACGGTGAAGATGGCGACGGGTCGCCGGTGGTTGCGGACAGCAGCACTTACAGGAAAAACCGAACCAGCCGGTGGGGTTATGGCTCTACTACGACCACTCAGAGCAAATTTGGCACGGGGTCCATCTACCTGGACAGCGCGAGCGGAGGCGCTTTCGGCTTTGGTCCCGATAACACGCTCAAGCTCACGGGGGACTTCACCATTGAGACGTTTGTGAAGCTCAACACGCAGGCCAGCACGCCCCGGTCCCGGGTCCTTTTTGGTTGGGGCGGGGACAGTGATCGTGGTGAGCCCTTCGGTTATGTTGCCGTTGGGGGGGACGGAAATCTTTTTTCGAACTGGTCGGGTGGCGGCTCCATCAGCGGCCCCGTGATCTCGCCCGACGTGTGGCATCACGTGGCGCTGAGCCGCAGCAACGGCACCTGGGTCATGCACCTGGACGGTGTGCAGGCTGGTGCTGCCGTGTTGTTCAACAACTCGGATGCATTGAACTATGGGCGCATTGAACTGGGGCGCTACACCTACACGACCTTCGGTACCCTGAACGGCTACCTCGATGAATTCCGCGTCACGAACGGTGTTGCGCGGTATGGCGCCGCCTTCACGCCGCCGGCCCAGCAGTTTGGCGATCCCGTGGACCTCAACCCGGCGCAGCCCAAGGTAGCGGATGCCCACTACGCCAAAACCATACTGTTGCTGCACGCCGACGGCGCCAACGGGTCCAAGACTATTGTGGACAGTAGCCCGCGGGCGGCCACAGGCACGCTCATCAGGAATGCGCAGGTCAGTACCACACACAGCAAGTTTGGTGGATCGTCTTTTTATGTTCCCGGGTCGACCGACTATGGTGACCGCGGCACTGTTGCGGGTGACTTTTCATTGCCCGGAGACTTCACGGTGGAGTTCTGGATGAAACCCGCCAGTGTCACGGCCAGTGCGATTCCAGTGCGGCTTGGCGGTGGCGGTGCGGTCTATCACGACATCGCTTTTGGAGGCAACTACCTCGTGCTGCAGGGCAGTGACGGAATCTATTGCCAGACGGGCGGCCTGAACAACTTGTCCAATACCTGGATTCATATAGCCTGGGTGAAGATTGGCGGTACCCTGTACAGCTATATCAACGGCCAGCAGACAGGGAACTGCGCCTGGACCAGCACCGTCGGCAATACCAACGGCATGGTGTTCGGCTACAACAACTCGTCCAACGCCATTTATTACGACGACATCCGGATCACCAAGGGGCAAGGGCGCTACACCGGCAACTTCATACCGTCGGCCTATCCCGCGCCCAACGTCGCAAGCGTGCCGGTGGATACCTCCATCGTCACCACCCAGTACACCTATGACGCTGCCGGCCGCGTGCTGACCGCCAAGGACACGCTGAACCGCACCACGACCTATGCCTACTA
>Ga0102587_1000596_pt1 | contig 35353 bp, 23 predicted proteins | sample AraplaF_Col_mTSA_FD_76853 | JGI IMG/M metagenome (GOLD analysis project Ga0102587, IMG submission 76853) | Arabidopsis root microbial communities from the University of North Carolina, USA - plate scrape MF_Col_mTSA (SPADES assembly) (version 2) | ecosystem: Host-associated > Plants > Roots >... | reverse complement strand
CGCCAACGCCTCCTTGTCGCGGCGGCAGGCCAGGACTCGGGCGACCGAGCTTCTGACGCGTGTCGGAATTCCGGAGCCGGGCCGCCGCTATGCCGACTATCCCCATCAGTTCTCGGGCGGACAGCGCCAGCGTATCGTCATCGCCGTCGCGCTTTCGGCGTCTCCTGCCGTCATCGTCGCCGACGAGCCGACATCGGCCCTCGATGCGACCGTCCAGAAGCAGGTTCTCAAGCTGCTGCGCGACCTCGTCGACGAAACCGGAGTCTCGATCGTCCTGATCACCCACGACATGGGCGTCGTCGCCGAGATCGCCGACAGGGTTCTGGTGATGCGGGGCGGTATTGTCGTCGAGACGGGGCCGACGGCCAGGATCCTTGATGCACCCTCCAACGACTACACGCGCGCCCTGCTGGCGGCAGTGCCGCAGCTGCGCACGTCGCCAACCGCACGCCCCGGGCAAGAAGGCGCAATGCCAGCCGCATCGCTGCCGTCAGCAGACGGCCGCGACATCCTCTCGGCACAGGCAATCTCGAAGATCTTCGAGGGGCGAAGGATGCCATGGGGCCTCGGCGCCGATCGCGGCAAAACCGCGTTGCGGGATGTGACGATCCGGATCGCCCGCGGCACCATTACCGGCATTGTCGGCGAAAGCGGCAGCGGCAAGACGACGATGGGCCGCATCATTGCCGGACTGGACACGGCGTCGTCCGGAACAGTCGTTCTCGACGGCATCACCTTCGATGCGTCTCGAAACGGCTGGCGCACCGGCCTCCTCGGACGGGTGCAGATGATCTTCCAGGATCCGGCCGTCTCGCTCAATCCGCGGATGACGATCGGCCAGACCCTTCAGGAGAGCGCAAGGTTCGGCGCGCGGGCCGGCCGGGAGGACAGCCGATCGGCGGTGACATCGATGATGGACCGGTTGGGTCTTTCCCGCGCCCTGCTCTTGCGCCATCCCCACCAGCTTTCCGGTGGCCAGAAGCAGCGTGTCTGCATCGCCCGCGCCCTTCTCGCAAAGCCAAGCATCATCGTCGCCGACGAGCCGACATCGGCGCTCGACGTCACGGTGCAGGCCGAGATCATCGCGCTTCTGAGGCAGAGTGTTGTGCAAGACCAGATCTCGATGCTGTTCATCTCGCACGATCTCGCTTTGGTGCAGGACCTCTGCAGCGATGTCTACATCTTCAAGGATGGGAAGGTCGAGGACGCCGGCTCGGCCGACGACATCTTCACGCACTCCGCAAATCCCTACACCCGCGATCTCATAGGCGCGCGACCGAGCCGGTTCGTCGTCTGACGGACCGCATGTCGCGGCGCACAAACGCACATGCCGCCGCGACGTCCACTTCCGCCCGATCGAGCCGACGGGCTCCCAGCCGCAATGAAAGAATGACAGATGCAAAAAAGCTTTACCGTGGCCGTCACCGGCCAGTCCCTCATCAAGCATGATGTGCGTGAAATCCATGCACCGGAATTTTCAAGCATCCGTGCGCTGCTGCACCGTGCCGACCTTGCCTTCACGAACTTCGAGGGCACGATCGACGGTCGCCATGGCGGATGGCCGCTCAAAGGATCGTTCTTCGGAAGCAGCGACCCGGTCGTTCTCGACGCCCTTCAGGAGATGGGGTTTCAGGCACTCTCGCTATCGAACAACCATGCCTTCGACCTTGGCCCATCGGGCGTCCTATCGACATTGGAAGAGGTCGAGAAGCGAGGTTTCCTGCACGCCGGTCTCGGACGCAATCATCTGGAGGCGACGCGGGCGAAGCATGAAACGATCGGAGGACGGCGTGTTGCGCTGGTCGCCATGGATGGTGGACCTGGACCCGACTTCATGTACGCGGCAGACGCTTGCCGGGGAAGACCCGAGCGCCCGGGGGTCAACCGGCTTCGATTGTCGCAGGTGATAGAGGTCGATGACACCGCATTCGAGCAGATCCGTTCCGTTCGCGACAAGGTCGGCTACAGCATGATCGATCTTGCCAATGACAGCCAGCCCGACGATCCTCCCTGTCTCGATGGGCAGACGGAAGTGGCGATCGCGCGCGCCGTCTTCACCCGCTCCGCCAGGTTCGGACGAAGCGTCAAGGTCGATGCCGGCGACATGCAGGGGAATCTCGAGGCGATTGCATCGGCATCGGCGCAGCGATCCCTCGTCATTGCCTATCTGCACCACCATCATTGGGCGGCCGACTGGTATCAGGTTCCCGACTGGGTGAGCAGCGTCGCGAAACGCTGTATCGACGCCGGCGCCGCCATGTTCGTCAGTCACGGCGCGCCCGTTCTGCAGCCGCTGGAAATCTATAAGCGGCGGCCGATATTTTACAGTCTCGGGAATTTCATCTTCCACGTGCGATCGGAAAAGTCGACTTGGACCGCACCGGAGGTCTGGGAAAGCGTCGTTGGCCTTTGCTCGTTCGCAGACAATGGTGACCTACTCGGCGCCACCTTTTCCCCAGTGGTCATCGGCGGGACTGAAGGGTTGACGGATCGCGTTTTGGAACGGCGGTTGGTTCCGCATCTTGCAAGCGGTGCGAATGCCGAGAAGATCCTTCACCGATTCCGCGAGCAGTCGGCGCGCTTCGGTACGACCATCGAAATCTCGAACGGGATCGGATTGCTGCGTGTCTAGCTTGAGAGCCGAGGACACGACCTTCTGTCGTTTGATTTGCTACCGCACATGCGAAAGTGTGTGCGATGTGCTCGCGTGCCGTTCTTCGGACCGTGGCCAGGCGAAAACGACGGCACCTATGGCGGCCTCACGTGGGAGGATATCGTGAGCAGACGGGACGAACTCATAGAACGTTTTTTTCGCTATGTGGCGATCGAAAGCCAGAGCAACGCGCGTTCGAACGTCCTGCCCTCCTCGCCTGGCCAACTCAAACTCGCTTGCCTGCTGGCGGAAGAACTGAAGGGGCTCGGCATCGACGACGTGCTGATTGATGACCATGCAATCGTGACTGCGGTCAAGCGTGGCACGCGGCCCGGCGCGCCCAAGATCGGCTTCATCGCGCATCTCGATACGGTTGATGTCGGGCTTTCTCCCGACATCAAACCGAAAGTCGCTTCATTCGACGGGACGGATATTTGCCTGAACCTGGACAGAGACATCTGGCTGCGCGTGGGCGAGCACCCCGAAATCCTGCCCTGGAATGGGCATGACGTCATCCTCAGCGATGGGACCAGCGTGCTCGGCGCCGACAACAAGGCGGCGATCGCGATCATCATGACGCTTCTGGCGGGCCTCGGACCCGACGATGCACATGGGGATATCTTCGTCGCCTTCGTGCCGGATGAGGAGATCGGACTGCGCGGCGCCAAAGCCTTGGATCTCAGCCGTTTCGCCTGCGATTTCGCCTACACGATCGACTGCTGCGAACTGGGCGAACTGGTGCTTGAGAATTTCAACGCGGCGTCCGGCGAGATCCTGTTTACCGGCGTCAGCGCCCATCCGATGTCGGCAAAGAATGTGCTCGTCAATCCCCTGCTCATGGCGCTCGACTACATCGCGCATTTCGACCGGCGCGACACGCCGGAATGCACGGACGAACGGGAGGGATTTTTCTGGTTCAAGGAGCTCAACGCAAACGATAGCGAGGCGCGATTGAATGTCATGATCCGGGATTTCGACGACGTTGAATTCGAAAGACGCAAGGCGAAGATCCATGCGGTTGCCGAACTGGTGAAGGCAGGCCATCCGGGAGGCGGCGTCGAGTGCCGGGTGACGGACACCTATCGGAATATCGCAGGCCATCTTGCGGCCGATACCCGTCCCGCATCCTTGCTGATCAGGGCCTTTGAGAAGGTCGGGGTTGAGCCGAAACACATTCCCATGCGCGGCGGCACTGACGGCGCGGTTCTGTCGGCGCGCGGCATTCCCACCCCGAACTTCTTTACCGGCGCCCATAATTTTCCTTCGCGGTACGAATTTTTACCGGTGCCGGCGTTCGAGAAGTCACTCGCGGTCGCATGGGCAATCTGCGCGCTCGCGGCGGAGGAAGCTTCGTGAGCGCCAATTACATAGAGTTGATACGGTTCCGCAGTGAAGCGGCCTCTCGTGAGCCAATTATGACTGCTCCGCGAGCAGTTTCTTGTGGTCGAGAGGCTTCAACATGTCGGCGGCTTCGACACCGAGAATTTTTGCGAGCCCGTTCACCATGTCAATCTTCGGTCTGTACTGGCACCGCTCCAACGCGCTGACGTATGTGCGGTGCACCTCAGCCCGGTGCGCGGGTTCCTCCTGCGACAGGCCACGAGCATGTCGCAGGGAGCGAAGGTTCAACGCGAAAATCGGGATCTATGCGCTTTCACAGAACATAGATCTACGGAGCATTTTCCGTGGGTGAGGCCGTAATCGGAAACATGTTCGATGATGCGCCTCTCTCTGATCAACTTCATCAGGCTTAGCCCGGAGAGGATGACGGTACGCAAGGTGTCCCCCCAACTCGTCTTACTCCGAACGGCGTTGCCAGGGCCTTTGGATGGGTTGAAGGACGTGATTTGAGCTTCTCTTACGCGCGTCCCGCAATGCCGCAAGCAAATCGATCAGGGTCAAGTTAGGGCGATCGGCCGCCTTGAGAGGGCATGAACTCTCGACACGTAATTGTAGGCACTGAGATTGGTTCATTGACCAAACAATTCATGCGCTTGCTTGATTCCAGACATTGAAGAAAACCGACAACGCGCCGCGACCAAGCGGTCACAGCACAGACTCTGACATCGCAGTAACATGTAACGGAAATTAAAGCCCCATGCTGTTTTCTCCGGGAGGCCATTCATCCTTTTGGAGCAAAAATGCTGCACTATCTCCTTCGGAAATTGAGTTTCTTGTCGCCTCGAAGTGAGTCTGCAATCGCGGACTTACCGACGATAAAAGAAATCGATCCGCTCAAAGAGCCAAAACACGTTTATCCGCGCGCGATACTTTCCTGCGACGACCGAGCTTATGAGATCTTTGTCCTAGAAAGTGATTACAACTGGTTTATGATCGCGGCCCGGCGTCTCGGCGATGTCGGGGAGAGTGTTGCGGTGAATATCGCTTCGCTGAAGTGCAAGCAGATCGGAAACACTGAAAAGTGGTCGATAAGTAAGGCATCTCTGCCGAAATCATACGAGGGCCTAAATGACGCCGATCGCTATGATGTCGCAAATGCTATGCTCCAATATTGCGTGCAGGTAATCGAGGTTGAGATCGGGCCTGAAGGATATCAAACAACACATGACGACAGTGCTTGGGCTAGATGGAGAGAGCATTGTGCCGAACCTAGATTTCAGCTCGAAATCGCCCCCCATCCTCGCTGAGCAGCCTGATCTCCACTATGGATCTGGTCTTCGCCGGGAAAGATCCAGCCTAAGGGCCGAACAGCAGCCAATGGTCGTCTGTTACCTTTTCACCTTTGTACCATCTATCCGTGACAGACGTACAGGCGGTCCTATGTGGCTTCGATGGAAGGGCCAACGCGCGGCGGAAAACGCTGGTCCGGAACGATCGCAGGAACACTTCCGCCCGCTATGCCACCGGTGGGTCAGAACCGTGCTCTGTCGTCGTCGCAGTCACCCAATCTGCGATCGCGTCATGCAGCATCCAGGGTGATGGGGAGCTTAGCGTGACCTCAGCAGCATCAATCGCGGTAAAAAAGCACCACTCCTCGTCATCGGACTCCCATTCGCCAATGAATTCGCCGTCGACAAGCAGTACATCACCTCTAAAGGCGCGATTGTGGTAGCCGAGCATAATAATGCCATGGCGAACCATGCCTCCCGCATCGACCAATTCACAAATGGATTCAAACTGAGCGCGCACAGCATCTACACTGGCGCCAGAGATTAGCCCAACCTCAAAGACTTTGTATTTCAAAGTCCCGACGTAGAGGCCCCCAAGCTTGCCGACATCGATTTGACAAGACATCTCGCCACGGGTCTTAGTTTCGATATGCATGATGCCAAAAATACCTTGTGTTAAGCCTTGAGCTTACTTGATCCAGGTGCATTCCATTTCGCATTTTCTTGCCGCAGGCAATCTTCAAATTCCAGTGGCGGGTCAGTTCCAGAATGGGAGAGCATGAGGAATTGTGTGGCAGTGCCTGATCTGGCTTGAATGGGCTATGGGGGTGGCGATGATTTTCGCGGAGGCCCATGGTTTTGAAACCAACAACCAAGAGACGTCGGTCGGCGGCGGCGACGAAAAGTCCATCCACGCCGGATGGGTCTCCCACGATCCTGCAATTCCGGATCTTTCTGAAAGACGTGAGCCCCATGGTCTGGCGGCGGGTTCAGGTGCCCTCGACCATGACGCTACGCGAGTTTCACGGTGTGCTTCAGGTCGTGATGGGCTGGGAGAGCATTCACCTTTATCAGTTTGTCATTCGTACGGTGCGTTACGGCTCTTGGGAAACGGCCGCTAACTCTCCGAAGGTTGAGCTTGACGATCTGAAACTGCGCAAGGGTAGCCGCTTTCTGTATGAGTACGACCTCAACATCCCATGGGAGCACGAAATCCGACTGGAAGAGCGCGGGAACGTCAAGCCGGAAACTCGCTATCCGAATTGCCCCGGAGGGGACGGCAATTGCCCGCAGGAGGATTGCGGTGGCCCGAAGGGCTGGATGTGGCGACAGGACAACGCCTTCGGGTACGAAATGGTCGAAGATCTGGCCACGACGGTGGCGCTTTTCCAGGAAATCAGCGACACGAACTCCTTTGCAATGATGCATGATCCGGATCGTTGGGAAGAGTTCCGTGAAACGCTTGAACGGATCGACCAGCGCGTCTCTTGGCAAGGCCAGCCATTCGAACGCCGGAACGTGAATGAGCGCCTGCGGCAGGGCGACCATCTTGTACTCATGCATCAGCAGATGTGATCTGCCTTATGCTGCGATTTTCCGAGAAAAGATCGGCAGCCAGAAGCGCCGCGTTGTCACCAGCCTGCGCACGGGCGTGCACCGCCTTGCTTTGCGGGTAATCGATCCCCTTCCTGATCAGGATGGTTGCGATAGCACTTGCTGCGCGGTCAATCGAAGTCACGACGGTTTACCAAAGAATTTTCGGATTGCTAACTCATGCGGAATACCACCGTCCCCGACAATACTGGAGAACGGCAAAGCGTGTTGCAGGCGTAACCGGTTTTCCACTCCGGTCATTATGGAAAACTCGTCACGGGAAAATGATATGCGGGCACGGCTGGTACTGGAAATGGTGGGGGACGACGGCACACCGATTGCGACCGAAACGGTCGCCGACCTAGTGAAGGATGCAAAAGGTGTAGAAGATCTTGGCCTCTCATTATCGGAGGGCAAAGCGCTGCTTGTGAAGCTCCAGCAGAAGATAGTGGAGACGCAGGTCGATGTGTGGCTCCGGCAGTACCGTAAGGATGATGGGCGTGCCTTGCGGCACAAGGGATACTACCCGGTCACATTCCACACACTGTTCGGCGATGTTCGCCTGAAGAGCCCGCGATACTGCCTGCCGCGCAGGGAGGGAAGCAACGGCCCGGTGACAGTATCGCCTCTGAGGCAACTGATCCCCGATCATGTCGCGCCCGAGCGTCTCTATCTCGAAACACGCTGGGCCTCGCTGGTACCCTACGCAGCGGCAGCAGAGTTGTTGGCGGATGTGCTGCCGATCGACTGCGGATCCAACGCAACGACGGTGCGGCAACATGCGCTGCGAACGGCAAGCCGGATCGAACAGGAACTGACGGAAGAACGGGTTTCCTTCATGGAGGATTCCTGTCCACGCGACTGGATGAGCTTGCCCATTCCTGATGGGCGGATCGTCATAGGCATGGATGGCGGATATGTTCGCGATCGCGACGACCGCAAGAGAAACTTCGAGCTGATCGTCGGCCGCTCGCTGCCCGAAGACGGCGATCCACGTTACATCGGCTTCGTTCATGGCTACGATCGCAAACCGCAGCGCCGGATTCTCGACCATCTCAAAAAGCAAGGCGTGCAGGCCAACCAGGATATCACCTTCATCACCGACGGCGGCGAGGAAGTCCGCTCACTCGCGAAAATGATTGCACCGGCCAGCGAGCATGTGCTGGACTGGTTCCATATCACCATGCGGATCACCGTTCTTCGCCAGTTCGCACAAGGGCTCGAAAACCACGATGCACAGGCCGGACTGGATATGCTTGATGCCCTCAAAAGGATCAAATGGTATCTCTGGCATGGCAACGGATACCGTGTGCACGACGAAATCAGCGATTTGTACTGCGACGCTGAAGCAATCGAAGCGGTTTATCCGAACATGCGGAAATTCCTGACGGCGATCCGCGAATTCCGGTCCTACATCGCCGCAAACGATGCCAGCCTGATCAACTATGGTGAGCGCTACCGGTCCGGCGAGCGGATATCTTCGGCCTTCGTCGAAGCCACCGTGAACGCCGTCATCAGCAAGCGTTTCGGCAAAAAGCAGCAGATGCAATGGAGCCGGACCGGCGCGCATCTTTTACTACAAACCAGAACGCAGACCCTCGACGGCTCCCTGCGCTCAACCTTCGAGAAATGGTATCCAGGCATGGCAAACGACAATCACGAACCCGGCAACAATTCCGTCGCAGCCTGATTGCCACACAATTCCTCATGCTCTCCATTTTGCCGTCTTCTCCGTCCTGTGGCCTACACCACATCATCTTGGCATATTGCGATGCCGTGAGGGGGGAGGACGGCAACCATCCCATCTTGTTCTGGCCCCTCTTCGGCATTTCCGTCGGGGGGATTGGCTTGCTTCTTTACTTGATACGGCGAGGACAGGTATCGAAGGCGGCGTCTCTCATTTACCTCTGCCCGCCGACCGTGGCGATCCAGGCGTTGGTCGCGTTCGGCGAGCCGCTTACGTTGCCGCTGATCGTCGGCACTGTGATCGTCGGCACCGGTGTCTATCTAACAAATCGGAAAATTATACGGACAAGCGCGGCCTGATCGGACGAACAGGCAAACGGCAGATACGGAAGCGCAGCGTCGGCAAAGATATTCCTATTCGAAGCGGGTGTTGCGCGAGAGGTTTTCCTGAGCTTCTCGGTGTCGCTCATCGGCAACCAACCTCCGCAACCAGGCCATAGCGTTTTCATGGTCTTCGATGAGTCCCGGATCTGCTTTTGTCGGCAGCGTTCGTAGCAGTTCCAGTCGGCCCTCGAGCTTGGTCGCCAACGAGCCGCTCCAAATCATTGGGCGAAGCCGGACGACGATCTCGCCAAACACTTTGCGACGATCTGGCGCTTCCTCCAATAATCGAAGCGCCAACGGTGTCCACTCGTGATGTGCCCCGGGTGAGGAGCGTGCGAAAAGTTTGACAGTAGCGGCGGCGAGCGGGAAACGGCTTTCTGGCTCGCAAGCTACCCAGGCGAAGAGAATGTCATCCGGCACCGACCCCAACGCCGGCTTCTCATGTCGGGCCATAGTGTTGATCAGTCTGACGCCTGCCCTTCGGACCTTTGCCTCACTGGGGAAAAGTTCGTCCAGCGTGGCCCCCGGTTGAACCTTGAGAAGGTTCTCACACACGTCATCGAAGTCATAGCCCCGGATTGCGTGGCCCGCTGCTGCTGTGATGAACTTGCGGGCGAGCTTCCTCGCAGTTTCGACGCCTGCATCACCGGAGAGGGAGTGGCGGATGATGCGCCCCAGGTCATGGTCCAGGCGTGTTTGCTGATCCCCGGAGGATGGAAACTCGAACATGTCGAGAAGACGACGGCCTGTCTCAACCAAGGTGGCCGTTGGTTCGGTTCTGCGGCTGTCATTCGAAAACAGACGCGTTGCGATGATTTCCGTTGCGATCGGCAGGCCACCCGGCTCGCCGGCGATTCGAAGAATGAGGTCCATCTCGGTGATCTCAGGAACCCGATCGCTCAGCCTCCCATGCGCAAGTGCGAAATAGGCCTCAATTGGCGCCAAGCCGCGGTCAAGAGAGTTATGAAGACGTCCGAAACCCTCCGCATCCAAAGGAAGATTTGCCTGGAGCTGCGGAAAATGAGGCGCTAGGTCCGGATCGTCGACCGCCTCCTCCAAAATAGCCGTCGCAAGTTCCGGCTCGCGCTCATATGTGCCGGCCAAGAAACCCGATAAAAACGCCAATCGCTGTATAGACGCGCTGGCCAAGGCGCGGACGCTATCGTCCCATAGCGATCGGAGCCGCATTGTGTTTGCTGCTAACGCGTGGCCGAATGCATAGACCCTCCCGTCAGCGCTCAGCAATTCAGGCAGGAGGATGGCCAGTGTATCTGGGTCGAGGGCCGCATCCTTGGCAAGTTGCTCGATGGTCTCGGCAGAGCGGGTCGCCTGGGCGCGATACGACCTGCTGAAATCTTCCTCGTCCTCTTCCAAATCGGTCTCATCCAGATCCTCGAAATCGTACCCGGCCCCGCGCACGCCGATAACCGCAGCGCGAACACGATCCAAAAGGTCCAGCGGACGCAGAAAGCTCTCAAGCGATGCCAACCGGTCGCGGCTCGACGAAGGCATGTCTTTGCCACCGTGCAAGAGCGTCTGGCGCGTCGCTATCCAGCCCTCGCGCCAGAACGCGTCGCGTCGTATCGCGCGAGCAAGCATATCCAGCCGTTCCTGCTGCTCGGGCAGCCCCCAGAGCTCCTTGAATGCGTCTGCAAGAACGCTTCGAACTTCGCCTGTGCAAATGCTTGGCTCCAGGGCAAATTCTTCCGCGAGGGCGATTGCGCGCGCGAACCAGTCCTCAGCATCTTCATCGGTCGAGGGATAGTAGCCGTAGTCTCGCGAACGTGCCCCAAACTCGAACTCATAGTGCGACGAAAAATGGCTTGTCTTCAGCAGGGCCGCGAGCGCCTTTAAGCCGAGGTCGCGTTTTCGACCGTCATCAGAAGTCAGCAAGTTCCGTGCGACGCGAATACGCATGTCGATTGGAGCGTGGGTCCCCGACAAGGCAACGAAAAACAGCGATTCGACGATATCAGCGACATTTTCATCCGATGGTCGTCTGCGCAACATTGCAAAGGGGACAAGCAGGCCCACGGACCGCTCGAAGTATTTCTCCTCATATGCAAGTGAGCGGATCAGTCTGGCAAAGCCGATATTGTGGCCTAGGGTCACATCGTCTACGCCGGAAAAGCCGTTCTCCAGCACCGTCATTACTGTATCGGGGACAAGCGGCGCGATATTGGTGAACATCGTTCGCTCAAGCTCTGTCAAGGATGTTACGTCGGCAAGCAGCCCGCCTGGCAGGAGCCATCCCGTTGCAAGTGCCCGTGCCTCCTTGCTGTCGTCAAGATAGCCCAAACGGCGTGAGAAGGAGCGGCGAATGCGATCTGATGCTTTCTCGACAAGGATTGAGTTCACCCGGGCCGGTGGGAAATTCTGTAGAGCCGTCTTGGCGAGTCGGTTGGCGATGGCGTGCGGAAGGATCGCGCGCCATTCGGCGCGAGACTGCAAGAGATCGCGCCGCTTGAGTTCGGCAAGTGCGCCATATAAGTCGTGGGCCGATCTGCCAACAAGCTCGCCAAATGCAGGAAGCTCGGCTCCCTCGCCCTCGAGTTTTTCGCCCTCGAAGGAATAAACCAGCGAACAGACCTGGGCGACTAGCAACAGCAGGGGGTCCGGGTCATGGCGCTGCTGGAAGAGTCGCCTGAACAGTTCCTCGTGATTGAGGCCTACCACTGTCTCGGTCTTCTCGATCCGGGAGGCGAGTGCCAGAGCAATGCGAGCATTTCCGCCGGAAAACTCCGCAACGGTGCTCACGTCAATCGACGATAAATCGGGGTAACGGTTTCTGATCAACCTATCGATCATTTCCGTCGAGGCCACATCCAGCGAAAACACTTCTGTGCCTTCGGGCTCATCGTCACGAATATCATATTCGATCGTCAGAAGGCTGATCGCCGATCCGGTCTGGCGCGTGACATCTGCCAATTGGCGATGAAGGTCGGGTGAGCAATTGTCGACGATGAGGATGGCGCGCGTTCCGGAGGCGTTCAAGTCGGACGCCATCGTCTTCGGAGGAGGATTGGGTTCATCGGCAATGTCGGTATAGATAGCAAGCGAGGGATCGAGAGCGCTGGTCCCGATTTCCCGGTCGAAAAGGGCCTCTGCGAGCCTAGTCTTTCCGACCCCCGACAAGCCAATCAGCCTGACGACCTTGCCGGGCGAATGCAGGCTCTTGCGGATTAGATCGATGCCATCGGCCACCCGCACACCGTCTGCATCGCTGTCATGACTTGCCGTGCGGATGCGGGCTTGGTTGTCGGCCAGATATGCGGGGTCCGAACCCTCCGGGATACGCGACCATGATCCGAATGCCTGCCATCCGGGCACGGCTTTGCCGATGCGTCCACGCACCCATACGATCATCCCGGCATGATCGCGGACCCAGGTTGCGACACGGCTGCGATCGAAGAAGTCGACGTGAATCCTGCTCTCCGCCGCCGTGCCAGTTACGGCCTCGGCCATTGCCTCAAGCCTCTCGTCGAGCGCAGTATCTGACGTCGATGCACCGGAACTGACAATGATATAGGCTCCGGAGGCTTCCGCGAGTTCGATCAGCGCGGGACGCAAAAACCCGTCAGGCTTCATTTCCTTGATAATCTTTTTCCGTGGCATATCGGGTTTCTTGACCTGATAGCCAGTATTGGCGCGAGGGACAGCGCCGGTAATTGCCGAGCCGACGGGCAGCCGCACACGGACATCGACGCCACCATCCTTGGCGTTCTGATTTCCCCCCTGGGTAACGGCGACCGTCGGATATCCGCAACGCCGCAGTTCCGCTTCGCACAAACGCCCGATCAGTGTTGCGAGATCGGTGTCGTTAAGGGCGGCGATATCGTCGCCAGTTATCTCAAACATAAGTACTCAGAATTTTGTGGCTTCTCTCATGATTGCACGGGTCGGCGTGCTTCGCGCATGAATATCTGCCGTTCGAAGTTATGCAATCGTTTCGTGTCGGAGATCGACAGCAAAAGATGGCAGGTGGTCCTTGCCCCCGTCCAACAAAACGCGGCCATAAAGACAGAAATGCCGCTGGACCGTGCTGGCAAGGAGCATTGTAAGCGTCAAGTTACGCTTGCTTAACGGTGTAGTATTTCCGGCCGTAAGATGATGCACGGTTGGGGGCTGTTCACGTCTCGCGCGGGAAGTGAGCGAAGATGTAGGCGAGTTCCTCCTGCCCGTCTTTCCAGATCATCCGCGCCTGAATAAGTGTCGGCCCGTAATAGGCAAAGACTGCACGAAACTGAGGGTCAGCGACGACTTCACGCACGTAAATCTGTTTGAAATACTCCCGGCTCGCCGCCCATTCTACACGGACCGGCAGCTCGTAATCGCGCTTGTCAACTTGACCGTTAATCCAGAGTCTTGCCTCATAGGCTTGGCCTTCATGAAGGGAGGGGACAATCTCAACGCATGGGAAATTGCGGCGCAGACGTTTTTGTTCGTCAAATCTGGAGACTTCGCGGCCCTCGTCGTGTTCCGTCCAATCGCGCGTTTCGAACCGCGAAGCCTCAGACCAGTTCGACGCAGTGAGCAAGCGGTCATCGACCCTGAGGGTTTTCCAATACCAGTTCGGTGACGGCATGCGCCTATGATGCTCGTCGGTCGATACATGTCCGCGAGTTTTTATATTAACTCGCGCCTGTGACGTCTTCGGGTGCCACTTGATATCGATAACGTTGTAGGTGTTGGGCACTCCTCTGGGAATCTCGTTGCTGCCGGCAGATCCGCCCGCGACGACGAGAAGCGGTTGAACACCATCGGTCGTCCAGGCCGAAACGGCGTCATAGCTGTACGTGACAGCAGCATGCTTGTGGCCATGCAGGACGAGGTGAAACCCATATTTTTTAAGGAGCTGAAACAGGCCGTCACTGTTCAGCACGCCATCATAGCCCGCGTCAGGTTCGTAGAGGACGGGAAGGACGACGGGGTGGTGATGGATCAAGGCAACCTTGATCGATTCATGACGAGCCTTGGCATCTATTGCTTTTAACTGTTGTTCGAGTGAATGGAGCGCATCGTCGTGAACTTGCCCGCGCCGCTCATCGACGGTTTCCTTCTGCACATAGGCGCAGGAGTTGATTTCGGCAACAATAAGCCCGTCGCTCGATTGATCGACAATAGTCGTCAACACGAGCGGATCGCGGGAATCGAAGCGGCGCGGATTGTCTTTGGTGCCGGACTGCCGCAGGTCGTAATGGTCCTGATAAAAGTGAACAAATTGGCTCCATCGTACGCCTGGATCGTCTTCGGCATATTTCAGGTCATGATTGCCTGGGATGATGAAGATGTCCGAAGGCTTTATCGTTCTGCGAAAGACGGTCGAATGGTAAAAACCCTTCAGGAAGGTTTTAGACTTCTCAAATTCGGGGGTCGTGCATCGCTCGTTGAAATCTCCCGTGAGCGCGAAGATCACGCGCGGAGCATTGGCAGGATCCGATGCCTCGGACGAGACAGGGGATCTTGGTGCAAGCTCTGCTTCGATTGCTGCCAAGTCTTTCAGAATGGATAATCCAAGGGCCTGTCCGTCAGACTCGGCGCCGTTTCCTGGCGGGTTAAAGAAATGGTGCCGCCCGAAATGCATGTCGCTGATATGGACAATGCGAAATTGCTGCCATTCACGCGCACTCATGACACGGCCTTCCACGCAATCGCAGCGAACGGAGCTGGTCCGTCACTCTTCCGATGCTTGTGAGATGGACCTTCCGTAAGCCCGACCCTGATCAGGTGCGCAGAGACGCTGCAAGTATTGCCTGGCCACAGTTTCAAGTTGATATCCGCCGGCTTGCTGTCATCCGGTTTTGTCGTATTCCAACCTTCAACAAGAACTGAGGACGGCCCGGAATTAAGTACTACCAATCTTGCTGGCGTGCTTCCTTCCGAAATGATCGGACTACGCACAGGATCTACATAGGTAATGCCATCCCACATGTTCCCCTCCACTAGGTTTATTTGCAAGGAAAGATACATCTAAAACATGTTCTTGCCTATCCGGTCGCTTTCGTTAAAGTTGTTTCGTTTTCATGATGTTTGGTATCAAGTCGTCGCTGTCTCGAAATATGTGTGAGCGCCCGTACAACCGGCCTCCGGGGCCGAGAAATGCGAGCGTTTACTTTGTCTCGAATTTCTTCTTTTGGTTCTTAGGCGGAGAATGAATGGCAAAACTCGAATTCTATGCCCGACCGAGCGAACTGTTCCGTTACCGCTCCCTCGGTTTCGATCAGGGCACATTTTCCATGACTAGGCTCGACCGCGAAATCGAGGCTATCGTGGAGGGTTACATCTATTGCCCAAGATTCAATCAAATGAACGATCCGATGGAGGGTTTCTTCGAGTCTGCAAGGAGCATCCGCAGAAGGGAAAACTATGAAGAGGTGGTCAGCCAGATCAGGGATCGCAAAGTCGATATGGGGATCGCGTCTCTGGCGGAGGGCTGGTCGAACGAACTGATGTGGGCGCACTATGCCGACGGCTTTCGCGGCATCTGCGTTGCCTATAGCGTCGACGGACTGCTTCAGGGTTTCAATGACAACTGTGCGCTCGCGCGCATGCAGTATCTCGATCGCCCTTACAAGCTGGATCTCGAAACGCTCGATCAGAAGGATCACGTTCGAGCCATTCTCGCAACGAAGAATTTGAAATGGATGTACGAGCGCGAGTGGCGGCTGTTTTCGCCGGTCTCGGGCAAGATCGCTCACGGCAGATGCCGCGCGCATGCCGTCTATCTTGGGTCTCGCATGTACCCGGATCATATCAATCAAGTGACTGAGCGCCTGCGCGAAGTCCCAGGCCTCGAAATTATTCGTACAATCGTCGACGGATATGACGTAAAGCAAGCGGAGTAGATCCGCGTCCGCAGCGCAAGAGGCCGGCGGCTAACTGTACCGCCGGTTTCACCAGTACAGGTTCATGAAACAAGACCATGGCGTCTCTGTGCAAGCGCCTCTTCCTGTGCGAGAGGCTCGGTTGCAGGTGCCGGTTGATGGCTGTTTCAGGGGCCGGAATATGGGATCATTGATCGACGACACCTCGGTGGTGGCGGAAGGGAACGGGTTCTCGGCCTGTCTTTCCAGCGATTGGGGACTTTGGGGGCCGAACGGCGGCTATCTTGCGTCGATCGCGATGCGGGCTGTCGGAGCAAGCGTGCCGACGGGTCACCGGCCGGTCAGTTTTTCCTGCCAATATTTGGCTTCGCCGCTTTTTTCGCGCGTTGACCTGCTTGTCACTGCTGTTCGGCGCGGGCGTCGTGCCTGGTGCCTTGCCGTCGAAATGCGACAGGAAGAAAAACTCTGCCTGCTGGCACAAGCCTGGACGACCGATTGCGACGGTGGTCCTCAAAAGGTCGATGTCGCTATGCCCGCGGTTCCGCCACCGGCGTTGCTCCAGTCGTCAAAAACTTATGTTCCTGCAGAGTTTCGCGATTGCGGTTTCTGGCAGCATTTCGACAGCCGGCAGGTCGATCGCAATCCCGTCGCCGCGCCCGCTCCGGCGCGCCTTTTGACCTGGCAAAGGTTCGTCGATTTAAATCCAGCCGGTGACCCGTTCGTCGAGGCGATGCGATTGCTCGTCCTGCTTGATACGATGCCGTGGCCGACCTTCTGTCACGGTCTGGGTGACGTCCCCCCTTATGTCGCACCGAGCCTCGATCTTGCTGTCTGGTTCCACAAGCCTGCAAGCGGAGCCGAATGGATGCTCGTCGAATCCTCCACCGAGATTGCGACAGGCGGATTGATTCATGGCAGCGGCCTTGTCTGGAACAGCGCAGGCGACCTCATCGCGTCAGGCGGAGGACAATTGCTTGTCATCGACAGGAGCGGCTAGGGGCCGACAACGACATCGGCCAGCGCAACGACATCGAGCAAAATCGGCGTGAACGATGTGGACTGTTCTGATATCGGGGAGCGCGGCGATCCTCCTGAAAGGACGGCTGAACCGATCAGGAGGCACCCAAAGACGGTTACAACGATCACCCATGACACGCGCTCACAAAGGCGGGTCCGCCGCCTTTAACGAAGAAAACATCGCCAACATATCCGAACTCGAAAATGGCCGTGCGGAAGAGCCGCGTTCGGCCCAGAAAGTTTCTTCCGAAGCCTGTCGACTGCGTTCTTCCTCCCATTGCTCCATGATATCGTCTTCGTCCTTCTGAAAGGTCGCCAACCGCTCTCGAAGTTCGTTTACCTTATGCGTTATCGCAGGTGTTGTGGTCAGGGACTCGATCTTTTCTATCTCACTTACCCAACCGCTGAGGATCTGATAGGGGTACTCCCCATCCATGAAATTGTCGGGGTTGAGTGCATCCACCGCCTCCTCGGCCGACCGTTCGAATTTTCTGAAGAACTCATCGCACATGGCAACCCGCGAGGAACTAAGGTTGGATGCAAGTGCACCAAGTTCCTCCAATTCGAGGCCCTGATCTGGATCGGCAGAAATGAAGTTGAAAATTCTAAAACGAAGAAACCGCCCATAGGCTCGCGCATAGGGGAGTTCTTTGAACTGCCCGCCAGTCAAATCATCGATTAGGGCAGGGAGGAACGTTTCGTTTATCCGTAAGCTTTCGCCGAAATTCTCCTTGCGGATGCGTTTGAAAAAGCCCTTGTCATTCGCACGCACCAAGAGCTCGCCGAGAAAGTTTGCACCCTCATGCAACGGCATCTGACCAGCCAAGCAACCGTCCAGATACAATTGCAATAGTTCGGAAGCGATTCTTGCTCGATCCTTGCCGGAGGTCTTCGGATCAATTTTCTGCCAAAGCGACATCGCAGTTTGTAATGTGGGTGCGCATCCGGCAAGCGTTATGACAACGTTAGGATCTGACGCCGGGCGATACAGATAGTCTTCCAAGGACGGGTTTATGAAGTTCACGTTGCCATCGTCGTTAATTACGATGAATGAAGATTCCAACTCGCGCAGGGTTTCCTCAAACATCACAATTCGTAGCTGCTGTCTCGTCACCTCTCCGAAAGCAACGACCGCGGAATCGAAAAACACACGAAGCTTATCGATCTTTGACCCACTCTCGAAGAAATGGCCCCGCTCGATGTAATGCATGCAATACAGTAGGATTTGCGCTTTTGTGCTGATGTGTTGTCGGAACGGCTTGTCCCAGATCTCCTGCGGCTTCTCGAGCGTCTGCATGAAAACGGCCGGATAGGCCTCCGGAGCGATGTGTCTCTGCCAGAGTTCGTCAGTCATCCGCTGAACAATACGAGGCATGTAGTTTCGGTGATCCACAATCCGTCGCACCGTATCCCCCTTCAGAAGGGCCTGGATCAATGATTGATCAATTTGTGAATGGTAGAGATGGTTGTAGAGGATCCGCGCCTTCAGTTCCCTCGTGTAGAACTTAAGATCGAGTACCATTTCGGATAGTTCGACAATCTTGTGTTCCAGCACTTCGGAAATCTCTCGGGCTGCCTGAAGGAGGTATGAGCGTGTCGTTAGGACAAAGCGCCTATTTTCGGCCTTCCGTACCATCGACATGAAGGCCACGGTGCTGTTGTCGCTTGCAGACAGCGATGTGGGCTCGAGCTTTGTAGCCCCAAGAAAGTCATCAAAGACAAAGATTTTCGGCTCTTCGCCGTCGAACACGTCGAAGCCCTCATCGATCGATCTGAGGGCGACAACGTTCCATCCTTTGTCGCTGTACTCGGCCGCCAGATATTGCGCCAGTGTGGTCTTGCCCGCGCCCGGTGGACCCGAAACGATGAGGCAGTGGTGGTCGGCGAGGATTCGCGACGCCTTGAGATGTCCAGGGTTCGGAACGAAGACTTTGAGAATGCGCTTGATTTCCTCGTGCGTTGATTGGGTAAACACCGCGATCCCGCTTTTCAGAAGACGCTCAAGAACGGCCACGCTCGATAGCCAGAGCTTGATGTGCTGTTTCTCGACGCCCGCGTTGTTGCCAAGGTAGCCATTCAACTCCCTTCGTCCCCAGATGTTCGAAGCGGTTACAGACGGATGATCAAGAATCTTGATCAACTCGTTTTTCCGCGGTGGCGTCAGTCGTTGAGATGTGAGGAGATAGTATTGCGATGGATTCAAGCGCGCTACATTTGCCTTCTCGTCCTTCACCGCCTTCTTGAGGGTTGCCCAGGTGCTATCCTTGTAGTGTTTCGCTTGAAGAATTACATCGCCGTCCGAACGACTGTGCCGGCCATCCATTCCTTGGTCAGGTCCGGGCGAAAATCGCTCGAACCGCAACTTGGTTACGGCTGATACCAAGTCGACGCAGAGATCTTCAAATTCGATGGGTGAAAGATTGGCAAAGTCATAACGGTCGGCCATTGCATGCGAATCCCTACTGAGCTTCAGCGATGCTATAGATCAATTATCGACCGCAAGGCGAGTGCCTCTTCGCGCAACAACCGCCTAATCGATAGACTACCCTAAGGTCTCTCAACACCCGACACTCGTTGCCGAAATCGAACATCGCGATAGGTATGTCGAAGGGAAATTGCACCACGCCCGACAGCGTGAATAGCAGGACATCGCCGGCACTCTGCAGAAACGCGACCGAGGTATATTGGTGAAGCGCCTCTCGACAATAGGTTGTATCGGCACTATTGTTGCGGGGAGGGGATTTTTATACAATGCTGAAGCATCTGATGGTGGCCGCGCTTGCGGCTTCTTTGACTGCGTGCGGCCATGCGCCGACAAGAATGGATTCGGAGCTTGTTCGCGTTTCTTCGATACTTGGGGCGCTGAAGTGCGCTTTCGCCACCGCGCTCGTGAAGGAAAATGAGAGCGGCAATGTACCGAGCCTTGCCGAGCAGATAGCCTATGGCACACTCACCTTGAACGTTGTCTACAAACGCAGTGCGGATTTCGGCATCAAGGGCAAGGCCGTCGAGGGCGGCCCTTTCGTGTTTAGCTATTTGGGCCAGGCCGGGAGCATCCTGCCGCGTTTCAGCGCCAGCTCGGAAGAAACGAATACCATCAAGACCGAGATCAATTTCCGTTACTATCTCTCGGCAACCGACAATGAAGTCTGCGGCAATGTCGATGCGAAGACGCAAGCGCGATATGGGTTCACCGAGTGGCTGGCGTCGATCATGAGCGGGCTCGACAAAAATGCCTATCAATATCCGCTCGGAGTGGCGGATTCGGTTGTCTACGACGCGCAATTCGGCGTTCTCAAGAAGAACCAGACGGGTGTCGATTTCGACGTCGTGTTCCTCGCCGGAAACGTTGATGCAGCCAGTGAGCGAAACGACATCCAGTCGATCAAGTTCACCATCGCAAGCCCATCCGATGAGCAACGGGCACCCAACATATGGAGCGACAAATATGTCAAACGATACAACGAGTACTGGAAAAAAAGAGGACAAAAAGTCGGAGGCTAAACCCGTGAAAGGTGTTCCGCCCAAGCCGCCGGGTACACCCGTCAAACCGGGCAACGGCTTGCCAAATAAGGACGAGCCCTTGAAAGAATAACGCTCTTGGTCCTGCGACTTCCCGCAAAACGCGTCTCGCACCGGTCGTTGCTCACTTGCTCGGCCTGCATCCCATCGTTTATGGACGCTACGAGCGAACAGAAGCAAAGCTGTCTGTATCTCGCCTGATTCACCTTAGTGAATTGCTTGGTTTCTCACCAATTGATCTGGTCATGGCGGCGGCCCCCTACCGTTTTGGAAAAACCCCGGCGAAAGCTGATCGCCGGCGGAAGTTGATCGAAGTTGTCGAAAACCTGCCGGATGAAGCCGTCGAATCACTTCTCACCCTTGTGGAAGCGATGCCAAAGTTGCGACCCAGCGACGATTGACAGGCGTCATATCTGCGCAGTGTAAAACCCACTGATGCGCAAACATCGCCGTTCAGTTGAGCTGTCTCAAATATACAAATCTGAAGAGACCAGGAAGGCGCAAAAGCACTTTTAACCGGAATTCTTATCACTTTTTGTGAAAAAGTCATTATATTCAAATGCTTAAGGGGCGAAGCCAAGCAGACTGCACCCTTCCACACTTTAGATTGGGCGCCATAGCGCCTTTCAGCGTCTAAATAGTAGGGGCGCTCGGAAAACGGCGGCGTACAGCTTTTGGCCGAGCTTCAAAGTCTTGGCCCTACCACCTCAAGCCCGTATCGAGGTCTGATCTCACTGCGCGGCACTGTATTGGCCGCAATCTCCAGACTAAATCGATCGAAGCCACTTGGGCTGAAAAGGATCATAAATCGAAGGGCTGTGTCCGACATATTGTTCCACGAATGCGGGATACCGCGCGGCATCGTTATTGTTTGACGCGCAGGCGGGTCCAATACCTGTTCGCCCAGCCGTAAATGCGCCACCCCCTCCAGGACGAGAATGTGTTCGTCTTCATTGTGATGAATATGAAGTGATGATCCCGTGTTTGGTTCAGCAATGCATTCGATACACGCGAATGCGCCCCCTGTGTCCTCTGTCGGCGTGAGTACTCTAAATCGCACGCCTGGCTCGGCTAAAAGCCATTCTCGTTCCCGAGTTGCTACCAGGTTCGTCGATTTGGACGGATCAGTTGTCATGAAGCTGAGTCCTCTAATTACTTCGGTCGGAGACGGTTGCGCTTGGGTCGCATCCGGCGGCCAGCATGACCGCTATCGGGCGTCATCGTTCGATGGGTTCGTTCATTAAGGCGGCAATTGCCGCTCGTTCGTGCCGACCGAGGATCGGCTTGCCGATTTGTCTAGCCGGACCTCTTCGATTGGAAGATCTAAGCGTCCAAAGCAGCGCTTGCATATCTTCAAGAACGCAGGGGCATTGTGCTTCGACGAATGGATCGACGACGTAGGGATCTATCCCGAAGGGTAGCGACAGCGCTGGTCGAGGCGTCTCGTCATGACGATGTTCAATTTCGAACATCGACGTAGCGATTGTGTTTGCCACAGCATCGGTGCTCGCGCTGCTCAAACCGATAACCGGACGGGCTTGCGCCTGCGTGGCTATCAAAGGAAGGCTGTTACCCACGCTTCTGTCGGATGAAACATAAGACAACGAATTCCCTGAAGGGACAGGTGAAGGGCCGTCGACCGATGACATTGCTGACCTCTCCTATCGATTGGAAATTTGTGTTTCGAGCAGCCGCATGAATCTGAAAACTCGACGGCGCAATGTCTAGGAGCAATAGCCGGCCCGAAGGATCGAAATTGTAGGCGTCTGTATCTGACGGTCTTCTTGACACACTGTATTACAAAATTCTCAGGTTTTGTTCCGACCGCACCGACGATCGTCGCCAGCGGCCTCGTGAAGCGGCCTGGGTTTTCGTCCAAGTGATACTCCTGTGTGCGGCAGCAACCGAGTTCTAGCAAACTGGACTCCTGGGTCTCTGCGTCACATCACCCAATAAAATAAATCTCTCGGTGCAACTTGCCGAATAAATAAATTTAAGATTGTAGATCGCTGCCACTCGTGGCATGATTTCAAGAGGGGAAATCTTCAAAGCAAAGTATATTAGAATGGATATTCAAACCGTTCTCGATTTTTTGACTCCTGAAAACCAGGCTCGCTTGACTTGGATTGGCAGTGGCGTAGCTGCGGTGTCCGGAGCAATCTGGATTGTTGTCAAGTTCTTCTTCGCCGCGCATAACAAGAACAATAGTCCTCCGAGCCCCCCCGATAACCCGACAAATTATGCATATGGCAATCATGCGAACATCGGCAACGTCGGAGGCAACGTCGAGATCACGCAGACTATCGGCGCGACAATTTCGAAAATCGCCCTTGCCGTACTTATTGTGGGCTTGCTTCTAGTTTGTGCCGGAATTGCAGGAGCCTGGTTCCTTGCCAGCGGCGCTCAAGCAGCGGCACTACCCTCCATGGACGTAACAATCGGATGTGGCACGGATAACTCCGATAAAAAGAAAATCTACGCAGCCGATGCGGAGGAGGCCGCCGTCCTGAACAAGCTTCTCAATTTCGGTCAAGGCTATAACAGCGACGTTGTCTACCTTTCAATAACAGTGCAGAAACCGTGCGGCGCGTGTGAGTGCTATCGCTTCGAGAAAATGCCGATAGAGGACGAGGGGGCAGACCAGTCTCAGACCCCACCTACTGACGTCGAAGCAAATGATGGTTCCGCCGATATCGGCGAGGAAGAGTCGCCGGAGCAGTCTGCCGGGCACATCGAAATGGAATGGGCCGAAGAATACGATTTCGATCCCTCTACTAAAGGCAATCTGCAAGTATCCGGTATGATGTATGAATACTGGGCTGCAACACACTCATTTTTCTTTCCGGCTGCCGGGCAAATACCGCGGAACGGCCTGTACATAAACAATACTATACGCAGCTACGTGATCGCATATTCAGGACCTTTTCTCGTAGAATCAAATTACGACACAGGTTGGGGCTATGTGAAGTTTACGCCGATCAATGATCCCGACGAACTTGTGAAGCGAAGGCTCAGGTGCACCACCACGGATATATCCTGGCGAGCAAAGGTCATTGATCGATGTGGGCCAGTGCCGAAGCCAGTGGACGATGAAGCAGTTGAAGAGCCGGAGACAGATGAGAATGCGCAATAGCGTCGTCTCTGGTGCTTAAACAATCGATATCTGGTACCGCGTCGACCCGATGATCCCTCAATGATGGCGTAATGTTATAACATATCGACAACCAACATTATGGAACTGTTGTCTTTTTGGCGTAGTTGAAGTGCCGTTGGACTAAACATCATAATTAATTGGTTTAGTGCCCAATACCACAAGGAACTACAAAGCACATGGATGAGGGCGCAGAGAAAGAAAGCATCTGTTATTGCAGGTGTTTTCTGAAGAGTGACGTTCGTAGAAACAGGAATATATACATAATAAGAAGCATAAATCCCAAATATAAATTAAAGATACGGACAAACCATAAGAAGCGACTGCACTAGTACTATGATTTGGTGGTAGATTCCGTTTGCAATTTTTAGGTGTATGTGGTGTTTTATCTCCAGGGGAATAAGCAAGACGCTCTGGGGGACGGATATGGCGTTTGGCACCGCGCGATTGGCACTTCTCGCCCTGGCGACCGAACGCCAGTCAAAGTCCTCTGTGATCATCGCGATCGGCACGAAAGCTGACGGCGCGAATGCCGATTGGCTGGCGGCGATCATCGACCCCGGCGTATTTAGCAGTTATTTCGATCCGGTCAAAAGCGGGGAATACTCCGCAGCAGAGACGTTGTTCGACCTACCCCCGTCTAAGGAAATCAATGCTTGGCTTCAGAAGGGCAATTACAATGTCGGTGTTTCCGACGGTGTTGGCGCAAATGTTGTCAAGCGCATCGTTGATAGTCGGTTCTGGATCGATGGGATATCGCGCATCCATTTTTACACAAAGGATACCGAGTTTCGCGGTGGCCAACCATTCCCTGCCCCGCTGGCGTGGCTCGATACCGCCGCCTCTGTCGTCGACGAGGTCAACAATAGCGAAATAACCGCACCCGAATGGGTCGTCTCCAGGCTTCGTCTCGATGCGGTTTCCGACTGGCCGAGTGACAGCTCGGACGCTGCGTTTCCAAAGGCGCTGATGGCTTTCCGCTTCGTCGGACATGTGCCTATCGCGGTCAATGTTCATAATTATCGTAGCGAGCCGGACGCGTGGGCGAAGCGATACGATACACGCCTCATCTTTTTTGCTCATGCCATCCGTGCAAGCGGTTCGCTCTGGTTTGATCGGTCGTCGGGTGGTGTGGCCGCGGGGAAGCGCAGCGCCCGTTTCAATGGATTGACGATCGGCTTTTCAGATGCCGATGGCATCACTTTTGAAAGCCAGACCGAAAAAAAGAATGCTGACGACCCGCCGACGGTCGGGACCATCCGTGGACTGCACGACCTCGCGACGAATGCTCCGGTTCTGTCTGTAGAAGTGAATGGAGAGGGTCAAAAGGCCCGCTATTTTGCCCACGCAGGCTTTGCTGGCGGCCCACCAGGAAATATCGTCGATGTAAACCGGCGCGCTTCCTTCCGACAGGTTTCCTCGACTGGTAGCCAGCGTCTGATTCTTCGATGCGAACTCAATCTCAGCGTCAGAAGCCGGGCTGACTGGGAGCAGTTATGGAATGCCATCGCCGAACCGTTAACGAAGGAGCCTTGGAACGAGAATTTTGCTCTCTTGACAAACGCGCTGGGTTCGACAGTTACGTTCTCTCTCGCCCAGGAGCAGATCGCGTCGGACGCAAAAACACGCTACGATCAATCTCTTCCGATTGATTGGTTGGCGACAGCAACGTTCTTGCAGGGAGCCTCGGCCAGCGCGACTCTTCGGATCGAAGACCGCCTGAAGACATCGATAGATGATACTCGCGCGCCCACCGCCCTACGAAGGTTGCGTCCCCAAACCGGTATGACCGTTATCGCCGGAATCAACCGGATCGACAATCCGCTTCCGTGGCAAGTCGTCGGAAAATTGACGACCAATTCCCCTCGCCGCCGAATCCTGCGTAATCCTTTCACCACCCATCTCGTAAGAGACTGGAAAAGATTCGCCGCAGACCCAGCCGTAAATCTCGAACCGCAATATTTTGCACCCGTTTCCGTAATCGACCCTTGGCGGAATCCACTCGGCCCCGCTGCGTCCTGTGGTGTGAGAGTTGACCTTTCAGCCATTACTACGACGGATGGCCGATCACTCGGCAAGAATGTTCAAGGAAAACTGTCTGCGGCTGCGAGTGATGAGCAGACAGGTCAGCCCGAATTGATCGCCCCTCCTGCGGACGGCGGTTGGGTCCGATACAAAATTTCGGTTCCAAACCCTTGGCTATCGACAAAGCCGGCATTGCATGTCGCAGGTTTGGAATTTGATTTGATACCAACGGACCTTGAACAGGTCATCGTGCTCCATCCGCTCTCCACCGACATCGATGATGGCAACGCGAAGCTGGTGACCGTTGAGATGGTTCTCCAAGCATCGGGTGCTCGGCCAGTGGCGCAAACTGCTTTGCCGCAGCAAGCATCCGCTGTGCAGCCAGAGGTGGCCGGAATTGTCGGGAACGCCCTGATCTTTCCGCTCGGCAATCCGTCAAAACCTGCCGACTATCGGCTTTCGGCGACCGAGAAAGCCGGGGGAAATACCGACCAAGGCGTTTCCTGGGCACTCGACCGCGGCGACAACCCGACGGAACCCGACCAGACGGGAAAACTGATCATCATCGATCCGGCGCCCTTTCGAGTTGCCGCCGTCGAGACTCTGCGTCCCGACACGAACGACGCCAGTTCGCGCATTGCCCTTCTCGGCGTCGCCGACGATGGCGTGCCGACCTGGCGTGTCGTTGATCGTGCGGAAACCGTCAGGCTGTTGTTGCCGCCACAGGCAATCGGCGAAGCCATGGAGAAAAATGCATCCACGATACCGGGCCGTGGGCGCGACATCGCTCCTGGCGAGGCCGCGGATATACGGTTCGGTTCTCTTACCCGCATCGATCTCGATCCGACCGAGCGCGACACCAATTATCACGAACCGGGCTGGAACACCGGCCGGTTGTTCAATCGAGTCGCCGACGCCGCTCCGGGTCCGATCGTGCGTAACTTGCGCTTCGAACTGGCTTACGGGCTGCTGGTCGAACACAAACCGGTGCAAACCACACGCCTGGCCGAAATGGCGGGCATCCTCGGCCGGCCTCCGCGCGTCGCCGATGTCGAGGGAGACAGCGAGGTTCTGCGGCGTACCAGAAACTTGCTCATGCTCGAGTCGACCCGCCTCGCCGTCGACAAGCTGTGGCGCACCGACCCCAGCGAAGATTTCGAGACAGACGAAGGTCTACGCTTCACGCTGCGCTACAAGAGGCAAGGAGTCGGCCCTGCAACGCAGTTCCGCTTTCCTGCCCCTTCAGGTTATCCGGATTCTGGTAGCACCGATCGCGATGATTTGGCCATTCTGGAAGGTTTCGCTGACCCCGTTGACAAAACTGCCGACAATGAAGCGTTCGCCGGTGGGATCCCCTGGGCCTTCGACAGCGCCAATATCCTGCGTGAATGCTACAGCGACCCGATATCGATCAACGGACGGATCGGCGGATTGCATTTTTCGGCTCTCGGTGGCTGGGGGCGCCAGCGCGCAGCCTTTGCAGGCGGGAAGAGCGTCGTGGAGACCGATACCGCCATGGGCCGCCTCAGTTTCTACAAGCTGGAGCGGCTCGGCAGAATCGTAGGACTTCACAATCGTGCCAAACATGTGATCGTGTACCGCCGTACCGTTGCCCCTTCGGCCCAATTCTATAACGCGGATCCCTCCATCGGCCGCAAACAGGACGAACATGCCGGCCGTCCCATCCTTCGCAAAGTCGAAGAATATGTCGATATTTTGCAATCGGAACGGCGGTATCCGGAGGACGGTAGTGCGGTCGCCGAAGCCGGCTGCCTCACCGGTGCCCGCTTCATTTCCAAACGGATATTCGTCGATTCCGATTGGGGAGGCGACGTGCGCAATGAAGGGTGGATGGTCCCACTCTGGTCAAAGGACCTTGAGAAGGCTCCGCCATCGAGCGATCCCGACAGTCCCGCAAGTCTTTATCCAAAGCCCCTCATCCAGCTGCTCATGCCCGGCGAAGACGGCAACGAGGTCGGCGTCGACATCGACACGCCCGAACGCCTGGTGTTCTACACCTCAACGCTTAAATCGGAGACGGGTGATCTCATCGACAGCTGGCACCCGGTAGAATCGATCGATTTCTGCGATGCGCCGCCCCCTGTCGTTAAGGAACAACAGAAGCCCAAGAGCGAGGACCTGCATGAAGGTATGCTCGCACCCGCACCGCGTTCGGCAGGCGGGCACGATCGGCTGACGCTGGAGCTCGTCGATGGTAAGATGCCGATCAAGCTCGGTGCAGGTCGGGTTGCCGATGGTGCGGCGGCCGTTTTGAAGAACGTGTCGATCTCACGGGCCCGGCCGCTGGCTGCGATCCCCGTGAAATCACTGGATGCTATCGATACCGAGATACCGATCGAGGCTTCGCGCAATGCTGGCGCCGACGCGGCCCAACTCTCAGCCGACCTCCGTGGAGGGGTCGATCGTCTCTTTGGACTTGTGACAGCTCGTTTCGAGGAGTTGTCACGCAAATTGTTGCACGACCCCAGTCAGATGACGAATGGTCGCCAGTACGCCAAACAGCTCGTTCGTGATTGCCAAGAAGATCTCCTCCAGCGTCTTCAAACGCTGCACGAACACGATCAGACTGCGGTCGAAAGGCTCGACAAACGGGTTTCGAAAGCCAAAGTCGACATCGTCAAGCTGCAAAAGCAATGGCTCGGCGAGGTGCGGCAGGCCACCAAATCGGAAGCAGGTCGTATTTTCGGCCGTATCGAAGGGGCAATCACAGAAGCGCGCGGAGATGTATCGCTGCGAGCGCAGGAAATCTCCGACCGTTAGCGCAAGGAGCTCGATACGTTGGCGGCCCTTCTCCAAGCGTTACGGACGGGCGAGCCAATCGGCGATCTTCAAGCGCGGGCAAAGTCCGCGCTGACAGCGGCGAAGGCACGCGCAAGCACTCTGATGAGTAGCGAATACACGAGCCTGAAAACGGAGATCGAACGCGTTTTCGCCCAGATTGGAACCAATCTGACTGCCGTGCGTCGCGCCCTGCCGGCCGCCGAGGGGGATATTCACGCATTTGTCGAAGAAGCGCGCAGTGCGCTCTTCAGGCTAAATCAGACGAAGACCCTGAAAGACGCAATCGATGGCTGGCAGCTCTCCACCGAGGAAGAAATCGCTGCCGCAAAGAAAGTCCTTCGCGATTTCCTCGTCATCGTGCGCGTGGAAGCACTGAAGGCGATCAATGCGATCGATAAAGGCACAAATTCCAGAGGTGTTCCAACTGCGGTCGCCGGGGAGCTACAAAAGGCGAGCGCTACCATTCGCGACGTCATGGCGGCTGTTGATGTCTTGCAAGACAAACTCGACAAGGAAGCATGGCCGTCTGCCGATCTTGATCAGTTTAAGAAGAGCCTGTTTGCTGAAGCTGACAAGATTTCCGCTGCCGTTGGCGCGATTGTCGGGGCCGTCGGTATTGTCGGAACCCTCAATACCGCGCTCGATCTACTGACAGTCGCGGTCGAGGGCTATTTTCGTTCGATCAAGACGGAATTTGATGCGCTGCTCACAACGCCCGATCTTGCCGGCTGGCAGGCAAGCCTCGAGAGCAGTATCGGCGTTGCGGCGACAACGCTCCATACCGGCATCGAAGGCGTTGAAACTGCCGCCGTTGACTTCCTTGACGCGCTTGCAGCGGTTGCCGACGACCCAATCGTCAAGGCAGCGCAGGACGGCGCCTCGGCGATCATATTGATGAAGGCAACCTTACAGACTTTTGCAGAAATTGCGGAGAATGCTCTTAAGATCGCGGATCAGACAGTCCGCAAACCACTGCCGAGTCGCCAGACAATCGACAACAAGATAGATGGCTTTACCGACGAGAAAAGCGACTTGGTAAAATACCTGCAGAGCATCGCCACAGCGATTGGACCGGTCGGAGACAGTCTACAGAAAGCAATTGCGGGCGTCTCGAGCCAAGAGACTGATGCCGTTCAGGCGATCAACCGGCGCATTTCCGCTTTTGCCGATGCACTTATCGCGACGATCGACCAGGTATTCGGCGAAATCGAAACCGCCGAAGAAGCGGTGAGCGCGCTTCGCTCACAAATCGACAAGGCCGTAGCCGATCAAGCACGCCAGATCAGCGGCCGCGTCGATCGGTTCTTGGATGGTGTTCAAGACGAATTTTCGCGCCAGCTTGGCATCAGGCCCGGCGATGTCATACAGGGCGCGACCGCGGCGGCCGAACAGGCGAGGTATCTCTATCAGGAGGGTGACAACGTCCTTCGCCTCATCAGGGCGGTCGGCGATCCTCCGAAAGGCGACAGCCTTGGCTTCAACAGGCCAGAAGTCGCCTATGTTTTTGATCTCATTAAGCCCGTGGTGGACGTCACTCCGGTCATTGCGCTCGCCAACCGGGCAACCGACACTTTGGCGGCAGCCGACCAGGCGGCGAAGGCAGCAGCCAAACTGCTCGAGTCCTTCGGCCTGCGCCTGCCAATCGAAGGGATCGGCAACAACCTCATTCCGAATAGTCTGAAGGATCTTTCGATCGCAAAACTATTTCCGGATCTGGCCGGCCTTGATCTCGAGGGGCTGTTGAAGGATGCAGGCTTTCCCGATCTTTCGGGCAAGGACAGCCAGGGCGTCAAAGTCACCCGCGGATTTGACAAGAATGTCCGTGAAGCCTGGTTGCGGGCGGAAATCGACGTTGAGCTTTCAAGGAGCGCCGCGATCTTTGAGTTCGGACCTGTCGCCCTCAAGCTCGACAAGGGACGTTTCAGGGCGGAGACGGAAATGCGGCTCGACGTTTCCGGTGGGATGAAGAAGGAGGCCAAGGGTCAAATTGCCGGCGATTGGCGTGTGGTCACCGGCGGCATGGACATCCTAACCTTCGAAAAGACCCCTCTCCTATTCGATAAATCAGGCAAGATCGACTTCAAGATCGCAACCGAGCGCGTCCGTCTTGCTCCCAGCCTTGAATTTCTTACCAACCTGATGGCAAAGCTCGGGAAGTCGATGCCGGCAGGCGTCGAGCCCCTGATCCGCGGTGGCATTCCCGTCGGCCTTGTTTCGCGGCTGACGATGGATTTGCCGCCGGTCGCTACCGGTGCCTTCGCCATCATCGATCTCTCGCTGGCTGCAAGCTTTGGAATTATCGCGCTGCCGGAATTCGAGATCGCCGTCGGCCTCGACATTGCTTCCCGCGACGCGCCGTTTACGCTTGCGGTCTGGCTGCTGAACGGCGGCGGCTACATCACCCAGCGCCTTTCCTATCAGCCGATGGCCCGCCCGGTTCCGCTCCTGGCCTACACGCTCGACGTCTCGATCTGCGCTGGCGTCGGCCTCGGCTTCAGCTTTGGAGTGGTTTCCGGCGGCGTGTGGCTGCAAATCGGCTGCAGCGTCGCGCTAAGCTGGACAACGGGGCACGGTGGCAACGTCACGACAGTCACGGCCTATCTTCTGGCACGCGGCAATGTCGATGTAGCCGGCCTCGTGAGCGCGAGCATCATGCTGCGGCTCGAAATTTCCTATGACGGTTCCGTCATGGTCGCGCGCGGCACATTGCGCCTGAGCTTCCGGATCAGCTGCTTCTATACGCTGCGGGTCGCCCAGGGTGTGGAATACAAATTGGTTGGCGAACGCCGGTCCGCAACCACTGCAACAGATTATGCCGAAAGCTTTGGCTGAAGCACAAACCGGATCACAGAGTCGAATGGCGTAAGAGAAAGAACGGGCAAGATGTCGACGCTTGAGTTCAAGGTTCAAAGCGACCGGGTACAGTCCAACGACGAAGCCGCAGGGGTTGCCGATGCCGTCGCCTGGATCGCGGTGAAGGTGTCGGCTGGCTTCGACAGGCCGCCCTCGGCGCCAGGAATGGACGACGTTTCAGCGCTCATACCTTGGCGATGGGAGCCTATAGCTTCGGACACTGCCGGCCCGCTCTGGAACCCACATGATGCTTCCTCCTGGGCGATATGGACGATTGAAGAAGCGTCAGGAAAGATCACGGCGGTCGATTCTGCCCGCGTCACGGTCATATCGCGAGACATCACGCGGGCCGGACTGCATCCGGCTCTCGATCAGGCCGTTGCCGGGATCGCGTTTGACGCTGACGGCAATGTGCGAGCCGCCAGCCTGTCATTCGACCCGCCGGATACCGAGACCGACCTCGCTGGAACCGTGCCCGGTTTCGTCGAGCGGCTGGCCACGCTGCCAGATCCTCTGCCCCGCGCCAGCCGCGTTCATGCGCTCCTTGCCATTGAACCGTCTGTCGAGGATAACTTCGAGACCGTTCGGTTTATCGCCGCTCCGCGCCTTCGCTTCAGCACCGGCAGCTTCGATCCGCTTGGGGGCATGCCCGCACCTATCGCAAACGTCAACGGGCACAAGCTTGAAGCTTGGCAGGTCGACAATGCGGGCTGCTGCGTCCAGATGGTCGCGAGTCTTAAAAAGGAGGATATGAAAGCCAGTCCCGCCGATGGACGGGTCATCGATCTCTTTGAGCAGACGATCGATGTCGATGGCGGAGAAACGGCCTATCTCAGGACGCTCCCAACCGCCGAAGCGGTCGCCGAGCTGCCGCAAAAACTCGCCGACGCGATGGATCCGATAGCGCGAATTCGCTCCGTGCTGGAGAGAGCGACAACCGTGTGGCTGACACCCTTGGATGACAGTCCCGAACAGCAGATCATCGCCAACGCACGCAAGGAAGCTCTAAGGGCGGATTTCGAAACCGGGAATGCGACCCCCCCTCCCCTCCGGTTGAAACGGGCGCTCGACATTGCAGCCATCCAGGTGCTTGGACAGCGGTTCGACATGGTCGGGCGCTTCGAGGTGCCTTTGATAGATGCGCTGACGACCGATCGCGGGAAGGCCGCGCAGATCCTCCTCAAGGCTCATCTCGCGGCCTTGCCATGGCTCGCAGACGACGAAGACGTCCCGGCAATGAGAATTTCAGAAAGCGACATCACCGCGCTCCACGACGACGACGGCAATAACTTCACGCTCGACGAGGCGTCACCGTTCAGCGTCGTCTTCCTTCGCGCTGCACTCGGACTTGCCGGGACTGGAACTGGCGTTGAACCGGTCGCGGAAACCGAAATCCTGCGCCGCCTTTGGTCTTCGAAAGGTCCCGTGCCGGCAGCGCAACCGAACCGCCGACAAGGATTGCGCTATTTCGAATTCGGAGATCAGGATGTGGCCAAGGGCGAGCTTCGCCTGCGCCTGCAATGGCGAGAGCCGCCCGCCTACGAGGATCCCACCGATCCAGGCGGCGACGCGAGCGTCTTCAGCGCCGTATCGTTCGAACATGCGCGCGCAAGCGCTTCCCTTGCCTATGGTGCTCCTTTCATCGAAGGTATCGTCTCCGGACGGTCGAATTGGTATCAGGCCCCGGTGACCGCGGCAGCCGACACGCCACTGTTCGAGAGGCTGAAAACGGCGATGCAGGCACTGTTGTGGAGCGAACCGGCAACGCCCGGCCTCTATCGGTCGCTGCTTGCTCAGATGCCTCCCGTTGCCGCCGACGATGTCTTGCCTTCGCTGTTGGAAGCCATCCTCACAATGGCATCGACGGAAGCTGCCGTGATCGCCGGGCGTCTTGCTTTTCGAGCCGATCCGTTCGACCGGATTACGCCGCTCCCGCTTCCCATGGCGCTGCAAGTTGACCAGCTGCGGACATTTCCGCGCGAGACCGATGCATGGACGAGGCTCGCAGGTTATGGGTTGCTTGTTGCCCGCACCGGCTACACGGCAGAAGACGGAAGCGTGAACCCCACCCATGCTTCGCCCTATGTTTCACTCAATCCTGCGACCCTTTACATTGGCGGTCTCAGCGAGGAGCCCGATCCCGTTGCCAAGGCTGGAATGGCCAAGGGCCTTCTCATCTCGGGTGCGTTTGCGGATGGAACCGAGCGGGATTTCGTCGATCCGTGGCCCTATTCTCCCGGCGACGGGATCGGTATCAGCGATGCGGTTGCCGAATTCACCAACAGTTGGGCCACCGCGCCGATGCCGGGACACGCCGTCGTCGACCAGCCGGGTACCATACAGGGCGTTGCCGCCGCTCGAATCGTCGCCGGACCACCCCCTCGACCAGGCAGCAGTCCAAAGGCACCGCCGCGCCGTCTGCCGGCTTTTTCCTTCGGCCGTCGGTACGAGGTGCTCGGTCACCTTGTTGCTCAAGGCGGTGTCCTTGCGCCTTTTCTCCGGCATCCCGACAACCCTTATGTTTTCGCCGAGACGCTCGATCCCGGCAGCCGGGCGCGGGCCACACTCGAAAACTACATGCGCACGACTGGGCTTGGCGCGCCGACCATCGCGCACGATTTGCCACCCCTGCCGATCGAGATCACGCTGATTGCCAACGAGTTGCCGAAACGTCTCGCACCGAGCCGGCTTTCGCGCGGCGGACTGCGCATCAACTACGATCAGGATACCGGCGGCACGCTGATCGACTGGCCGGGCGGTCGGGACCCTGGCCTGCGCTTCGAATTCATCGTCACCAATGCCGGCTCGGCAGTTTCGATGTTCACGGCGAACCTCGCGGATGAAGCGGGTGACTACTGGACGTTTGACCTTACCGTCGAACCAAGTCGGTCGGCAGGGGAGCGCTGGTGGCGGGTCGACGTGACCCCGGCAGGTGACCTGAGGGCGCGGTATCAGGACCTCCCACAGCTCGCCGAAGAGCATCTTCGTCGCGACTTCGACGACGACACACGCTGGATCACCCACGACGTCGAGCCGGCGTCGCGCGACAGGTTGCCGACGGGCAAGGAAGGCGCATACCTCCGGATCACGGGCACCGATCACGAACTGACGATCGAGCCGTTCCGGGTCGTTCCTCTGTCGAACACGATGGATCTGCCCAAGCTCTCTGAAGTGCCGGGCGTCAGTGCGACGCGGCGTGCGCGAGCCAATGCCTCCGATCCAATACTGCTTGACGGGTTTGATGTCCTCCCGCATGGACCGAAAAAAAACTCGAACCATATTATTCGGGCCAGCCTTAATGCCATTATCACAGGCCCAGGTACCGACCGGCACACGTGGGAGCGTTGGACCAACTGCGCTTTGTACTCCCTGCCGGCGGGCAACCTCGTCCGAGATACCGTCTTCAAGACCCTGGTTTCGCTGCAGGCCAAGCCCGCCCCCACCGACGACAATGATGCCCGAGAGGAAATGCCTGATCCTGCGGTAACGGCGCTCTGGGCAGAACTCTGGGAAACGTTTCCCAGACGTGCCAGGATCGGCAAGCCGATATGCTTCACTGCTGCCTTCCCCAGTCGGCCGGAAATTACCGCCAGAATGAGGGCGGGCGACACAGCGTCGGTCACGTCGTCCGACGGAAGGGTCTTGATTGCCTTCCTGCAGCCCGGCCGTGTGTATGAATTGCGGGTGAGAGCTGCCGTCGAAGCAGATGCCAAGCTTTTTGATGGTACGCGAGAAAACAGTCTTCGGTTCGGCAGCGCGGTTATTGAGAGCTGCACGGTCGAGATCGACGAAACCATGAAAAAGTGGCTTCTCGGTCAGACTTCGGTGTTGACGGTGGAAGTCGCGACCCACGAGTTGCCAGAGGCAAAAGTCATACAACAGGTGCTGCAACCCTCGAAGGCACCAAGCGGACGCGGCATCGATCTTGTTCTACCACCGATTTTCGGTGCTGAGACGCGGCGGATACTGCGCTACTGTAAGGAGGCTGGGCTCGTTCCCCAACGATGGTCCTGGCGGGGAACACCGCGACCATTCCAGGCGGCTGATGCTTTCGACGGCCGAGCCGACACTGATATCGGTCGCATCGAATTCGGCTCTTTGCGTGCCGCGCATGTTCTTGGAGCAGCGGGTGTTCCTGCGACGGATCCCGCCAGACTTCCGGTTGTTGCAACCAGGGACCTCGACTGGCGGGGGGGCTGGAACCTCTGGCGAT
>Ga0102587_1000595_pt1 | contig 35388 bp, 39 predicted proteins | sample AraplaF_Col_mTSA_FD_76853 | JGI IMG/M metagenome (GOLD analysis project Ga0102587, IMG submission 76853) | Arabidopsis root microbial communities from the University of North Carolina, USA - plate scrape MF_Col_mTSA (SPADES assembly) (version 2) | ecosystem: Host-associated > Plants > Roots >... | reverse complement strand
GAAGGTAATGGTGACCTGGCTGCCAGGTTCCGCGCTGCCGCTGACCGTGACATGCCCGGTGGCCGGATCAGTCGTTACCTGGCTAATGGCTGGTGCCAGTGGATTCGCATCGAGCGTGTCGGCATAGGCCTGTGACGCTTGCGGGCTCGTATTGTTGGCCGCGTCCGTCGCGGTGGCGCTGATATTGCCCGACGGTTCATCGGATGTGGAAGTTACGCTGTAAGAGCCAGTCGTTGGATCGGCGGTCGCGGTGCCACTGCTGCCATCCGGGAAAGTAACAGTGACCTGGCTGCCAGGTTCGGCATTGCCGTCAACTGTGACCTGTCCGGTTGCTGGATCGGTGGTGACCTGGGTGATGGTCGGCGCGGCCGGTGCCGTAGCATCAACCGTATCGACATAGGCCTGGGTCGCTGGCGGGCTCGTATTGTTGGCGGCGTCAATAGCCGTCGCAGTGATATTGCCCGATGGTTGATCAGCGGCGGCGTTGACGCTGTACGCGCCGGTCGCCGGGTCGGCTGTCGCAGTAGCTGTGCTGCCGTCAGGGAATGTAATGCGGATCTGGCTTCCAGGTTCCGCCGCACCGCTGACTGTGACGTGACCTGTCGCCGGGTCAGTCGTCACTTGGGTGATGGTGGGCACGGCTGGTGGCGTTACGTCGACCGGATCGACATAGACCTGAGCCGAGGGTGAACTCGTATTGTTGGCCGCGTCGGTGGCGGTGGCGCTGATGTTGCCCGCTGGTTCGTCGGCGTTCGAGGTAATGCTGTAGGCGCCGGTGAGCGGATCGGCTGTGGCGCTGCCGCTGCTGCCGTCGGGGAAGGTGATGGTGACTTTGCTGCCCGGCTCGGCGTTGCCATTCACAGTCACATGGCCGTTGGCCGGATCGGTCGTGACCTGGGCGATGGTTGGCGCAAGCGGTGGCGTAGCATCGACTGTATCGACGTAGGCACGGGTGGCAGCCGGGCTGACGTGATTGGCGGCGTCGGTGGCGGTAGCGCTGATGTTGCCCGATGGCGCGTCGGTGCTGGAGCTGATGCTGTAGGCGCCGGTAGTGGGATCGGCCGTTGCGCTGCCGCTGCTGCCGTCAGGGAAGGTGATGGTGACGCGGCTGCCCGGTTCGGCGCTGCCGCTCACCGTCACGTGGCCGGTGGCCGGATCGGTGACGACTTGTGTGATGCTGGGCGCCGCCGGGGCGGTGGCGTCCACCGGGTCGGCGTAGGTCTGGGTGGCGGGCGGGCTGGTATTGCCGGAGGGATCGGTGGCCGTGGTGCGCACAGTGCCGGAAGGCTGGTCAGTGTTCGATGTGACGGTGAAAGTGCCATTGGCCGGGTTGGCGCTAGCGCTGGCTTTGCTGCCGTCGGGGAAAGTGACTTCGACCTTGCTGCCCGGCTCGGCTGTGCCATTGACGGACACCTTGCCGGTGGCCGGATCGGTGTTCACGGAAACGACGGCGGGCGTGGCAGGCGGCGGGGTGATGGCGATCTCGCTGTCGTCGCCGTCGAAGCGGAAGGCGAACCAGCGCTGCGTCTGACCGCGGAATTTTCCTTTCAGCCCGATGCCGATCAGTGCCGGCGGCAGATCGTAGTTGATCCAGTCTCGCGCTTCGGCGAGCAGGGTCACCGTCTTCATGCCGGTCTCCTCGTAGAGCTCGCGGTAGGCGGCGTCCAATGGATCCTCGCCCTTGTCGATGCCGCCCTGAGGCATCTGCCAGAGCTGCGGCGAGCCGTCATATTCGGAATTGCCGTCGGGGATGCGCCGCCCGGCCCAGACGAGGCCCTGGCGGTTCAAGATCATCACGCCGACGCAGGGGCGGTAGGGCAGATCCTCGGCTTTCACAGTCGCCTGGCTCATCTTTTTCTCCGTTAGGGGATTCTTATCAAGGATTCCGGGGGTCGTTGGAAAGGGCGGCGACGCCGACGATCTCGATGCCGCGCATCGCGGCCTCCTCGCTCCATTTGGCGATGGCGTCAACGCTCTCATCGAAAGCCGAGGCGATGCCGATCGCCTGACCGTTCTTGCGGGCGATGCGCTCGAGTTCGTCGAGCTTCTTCAGGATGGCGTTGATATCGAGCTGGCCGTCGAGCTGCAGATCGGCGAAGGCATAAGGCAGTTCGGTTCCCTTGGCGACATCAGCCGTCTTCGACTGCGCCGAGGTGCCGTCGTCGAGGAACAGCAGGCCGCGTTTGCCGATATCACGCATCACGGGTTCCATGGCGGCCGGATCCGACAAGAAACGGCCGCCGAGATAATTCATGACACCGGTATAATTGGTGATCTCGCCCATCGCCTTGTGCAGGTTCTCGATATTGCGGGCGGCCGGTTTCGTGGTCAGCAGCGTTTCAGGACCCGGATCATTCGCCGGATAATCAAATGGTTCAAGCGGCACCTGCAGCAGGATCTCGTGGCCGCCGCGGCGGGCTTCCTGCATCCAGCGCTGCAGGCTGTTGCCGCTTGCGGCGAAAGCGAAGGTGATCTCCTCCGGCAATTCCGCTATGGCGCGCTGCGTTCCGGTCTGGCTGAGCCCGAGGCCGCTAACGACGATGGCGATACGGACGCCGCGCGCGCCGGACGAAGGACGGGCATATTGATCCATCGGCCGCCGGCCATCCGGACCGACGATCGGAAGCCTGCCCAAAGGGGTCTCTTCGAGCAATGCTTCATTCGGCTGGGCGGCCATGCGCGGATCCTGGCCGATCTGCATGGCATCGACCAGCACCGGCCCGCTGCCGTCACGCGGGCGCGGGCTGTATTTGGTGACGACGGAGCCGTCACCGGTGACCATCTGCTCGACATTGGCGCCCGAGCGCGGCTCGGCGCGCGGCATGTCGTCAGCCGCCTGGTTGGCGGCTGACGTTGGTGGCTGAGGCTGGGAAGGCGGCGTTGCTGGCTGCTCGGCCGCAGGCGGTTTGCTGCGTTCGAGCCCATCGCCGCGAAATGCCGTATAGAGCGAAAAGCCGCCTATCGCGAAAAGGCAGAGACTGGCGGCGATGCGGCCCAGGCGCAGAACACCCGGGCGCCGGCTGCCGGTTTTGCGGTTGCGGCCCAAAGGCGCATGCAGGTCCGTTCCCAATTTTTCGCCCGCTCCAAAACCGGGAAACAGCAGAAAGGGAAGGCCGGGCGAGGTGCCCGGCCTTGAGATGATCGATTACTTGGCGACGACGGCCTTGTCCGGGTTCGGCGGGAAGGCCGGATCGGTCTTCTTGCCGCGCAGGAGGTCGAGCGCGTAGTTCAGCTGAACGTCGTCCTTCGGGTCCGGCGGGACGTAAGCAACGGAGCCCGAACCTTCGTCCGTCTCGCTCTGGCCCTTGATGTGGCCGCGCAGGCTGGATTCGCCTTCGGTCACCATCTTGCCCTGCAGTTCCTCCGGCAGCGGCTCCTCGACCTTGATGTCGGGCGTGATGCCGGTACCCTGGATCGAGCGGCCCGACGGCGTGTAATAGAGCGCCGTGGTCAGGCGCAGCGCGCCGTTTTCGCCGAGCGGGATGATCGTCTGGACGGAGCCCTTGCCGAAAGACCGCGTGCCGAGAATGGTGGCACGGCGCAGATCCTGAAGAGCGCCGGCGACGATTTCCGATGCGGAAGCCGAACCGCCATTGATCAGCACGATCACCGGTTTGCCATCCGTCAGGTCGCCCGGGCCGGCATTGAAGCGGCGGGTTTCATCCGGATTGCGGCCGCGGGTCGAAACGACCTCGCCGCGCTGCAGCAGGGCATCGGAGACGTTGATCGCCTGGTCGAGCAGGCCGCCCGGATTGAGGCGCAGGTCGAGAACATAACCCTTCAGCTTGTCAGCCGGAACGGTGTCCTTGATCTTCTTGATCGCCTTTTCCATGTCGGGATAGGTCTTCTCGGTGAAGGAGATGATGCGGAGATAACCGACATCGTCCTCGACACGCGACTTGACTGCCTGGACGGCGACGACGTCGCGGACGATCGTCAACTCGATCGGCTTGTCGGCACCCTTGCGGATCAGCGTCAGCTTGATCGGTGTGTTCACGGCGCCACGCATCTTCTCGACGGCGTCTTCCAGCTTCAGGCCGCGCACGGACTGGCCGTCGATCTCGGAGATGTAGTCGCCGGCGAGAACGCCGGCTTTGGCGGCGGGCGTATCGTCGATCGGGGTGATGACCTTGACGAGTTCATCTTCCATCGTGACTTCGATGCCGAGGCCGCCGAACTCACCCTTGGTCTGGGTGCGCATGTCCTCGGCGTCCTTCGCATTCATGTAGCTCGAATGCGGATCGAGCGAGGAAAGCATGCCGTTGATGGCGTTCTCGATCAGCTTGTCTTCCGCAGGCGGCGTCACATATTGCGCACGCACACGCTCGAAGACATCTCCGAAAACAGACAGTTCCTTGTAGGTCGAGGATCCGGCCGCTTCTGCCGGCACACCCGCCGAGTAAATGACGCTCATTGCGGTCGCACCCATCAATGCGCCGACCAGAACAAGAGAAGCCCTACGAATCATTGCGTGCCTTTCCAGTGTCTTTGGAGGTCCACCACGGCCGGGAATCGACCGGTTTACCGTCCTTTCGAAATTCAATGTAAAGCGTTGGCCGGTCCGTTTCCAGCGCCAATGCAGTTGCGCTTGCCACTCTTTTTGCGCCCATCACGGCAAGCGGCTCGCCGGAGAAAACGAACTTTCCCTGACGGGTATTGATCGTATCCATTCCCGAGAGAACCAGGTGATATCCATCGCCCACGTCGAGGATGATCATCTGGCCGTAACTGCGGAAAGCGCCGGCGAAAACCACCAGGCCATCCGCAGGCGCCGTCACCACCGTCTCCGGATTGGTGGCGACCGTCATTCCCATGGCCTCGTGTCCGGTGCCGTCGGCATCGCCGAACTGGCGCAGGATATCGCCCGCAACGGGCACCTCCAATTTCGCCTTCAATTCTCCGAAGGGATATGCGGGCGCAATACGGTTTTTATCGGGCACGCCGCTGTCGGCGAGCGCCTTGGCCTGAGCGCGCTGCTCGTCCGTCATAAGCCTGCGGTTCTCCTCCGCCTGGCGGGCGGCGGCGGCAGCATCCCGCACCGAAGCGATCTCCGATTCCATCGAGGCGACAAGGCCTTCAAGGCTCGTCGCCTTGCCCGCCAGCTCTTCGGAGTGTCTTCTCTCGGCTGCGAGTTCGGCGGCATTGGAACGGCTGAGCTTGTCGTTTTCGGCAAGCAGCAGGTCCATGCGCCGCTCTTCCTCGATGCCATCCGTCATCGTCGCGGTCAGCGAGGCTTTTTCGGCGGCGCTTGCGGTTTGCAATGCGGCGAGGTTTGCGAGGTCTGCTGCAAGTTTGTCGGTCTCCTTGCGGATGCCGGGCACGACCGCGCCGAGCAGAATGGCGCTGCGCACCGAGGCAAGCGCGTCATCGGGGGTGACGAGCAAAGCGGGCGGCGGGTTGCGGCCCATGCGCTGGAGTGCTGCCAGCACCTCGGCCAGAAGGCCGCGGCGCTCATGCAGGGAACGGCGGATGCCATCCTCCTTGACGCCGAGATCGGCAAGCTTCTTCTCGCTTTCGAGGATCTGCTTTTCAAGCGCCTTGCGGCGTGCGGCGGAATCGATCAGCGCCTGGCGGATGCTCTCCGTGCTCTTTTCCAGATCGGCGATGCTCTGGCGCAGCGCGCTCACCTTGTCGGTGGAGAGGCTGATGGTCTTCGACAGGGTTTCGAGTTCGGCTCGGGTCTGATCACGCTTGGCGGCAAGTTCGGCGGCGGGATCGGGCGGTGGCGGCTCGGCTGCCGGCTGCGGTGCGGATTGTGCCGCTTCGGGGGCGGCTTCCTGCGCCCGGACGATAAACGGATTTGCCGACACGACAATCACCGCCACACCGACACCGGCCGCGATAGCCGGCAGGATCATGCGGTGTCGCCTGGTGGATGCTCTCGTCATGCGTGTTGGGGCACTTTCTCAAATCGCGCGAAGACTAAGCTGATTTGGCGCGCTTTGCCAGAACGTTCGACGGAGAGCGGGTGGCCAAGCAAACACGGCTGCGTGACATTACGACGCGCTGGGCGACGCATTGGGCCGCCGCGGCATCAGACGCGGTGATAGGGGTGACCGGACAGGATGGTAACGGCGCGGTAGAGCTGTTCGGCGATCAGCGTGCGCACCAGCTGGTGCGGCCAGGTCATCTTGCCAAGACACAGCGTGGCGTCGGCACGATCGTACAGGGCGGGATCGAGGCCGTCGGCGCCGCCGATCGCGATGGTCAGTTCGCGTTTGCCCTGATCGCGATAGGAGCCGAGCAGATTTGCGAAGGCTTCACTGTCGAGCGCCTTGCCGCGTTCATCGAGAAGAATGAGAATGCTGCCATCCGCAAGCGATTTCAGAAGCATCGCCGCCTCTTCACGCTTGCGGGTTTCCGCATTGGAGGCACGGCTTTCGGCCACTTCGGCAACACGGGTAAATTCGAGGCCGACGGCAGGGCCGGCCTTGGAAAAACGGTCGAGATAGCGGGCCACAAGATCCTTTTCGGGGCCGGACTTCAGCCGTCCCACCGCAAAAAGACCTATTCGCATTCATCCGCTCCCGCTCATGCGGCACATCGGGCGCACACTGCGCCACCGGCCGGCTTGTGATATTTTCCGGCCAGCCAATGCCACGTCTCAGGCGCCGGACAGAATGCCGGCCTGCCTGTCAGTGCCGTGTTTCTTCATCCATATCCGGAGCCGCCCACATCTTTTCGATGTTGTAGAACTCGCGGATTTCGGGACGGAACACATGCACGATAATGTCACCGGTGTCGATCAGGACCCAATCCCCGCCTTCCTGACCTTCGACGCGGGCCGTACCGAGGCCGTCGTCCTTAAGGTCGGTCAGCAGATGATCCGAGATCGCCATGACATGCCTGTTCGAGCGGCCGGAGACGACGATCATGTAGTCTCCCAGCGCCGATTTTCCGGCAATGTCGATAGTGACGATATCTTCAGCTTTGGAGTCCTCAAGGCTGGCGAGGACGGTTTCTAGGGCACGGGCGGCGGCATCGGCGCCACGTTCCGCACTCTTCGGGATAACGGCGAGCGTTTTTCCCTTGGCGTGTACTGTTGTCAGTGCTTTCCCTTTCCTGGAATGACAAACTATGCACAACACAGATCCGATCGAGACCGGATCATGGTTAAGATAGGCATCAAACCATTAATGTTTCAAGACATGCTAAGGTACGGAACGGCCGAAAATCCGATCTAACGTCCGAATTGAAGAATATTGCCACGCGGGCTGCTTCCGGCGGGCGGTGTACAGTTTCCATACCGCAGCGTAAAGTGCCGAAAATTCCGCGATCTCTGGATTCAATGACCGACTCAGCCGCAAAAACACTCGTTCCCGTCCTGCGAATCAGCTTCCCGGACCAGGATCGCCTCGGTCGCGGAAAGATGGAGCTCCTGGAGCACATCCGCTCGACCGGTTCGATCTCGGCGGCGGGGCGGGCGATGGACATGTCCTATCGCCGGGCATGGCTGCTCGTCAGCGAGATGAACCGGATGTTCTCTGAACAGGTGGTGGAATCGCAGCGCGGCGGGCAAAGGGGCGGCGGCGCGGTGCTGACGCCGTTCGGCGAGGAACTGCTCGAGCGTTTCCGCCGGATGGAAAAGACGGTGCGCACCAGCCTTGCCGACGATCTCGCCTGGCTCGAAGGCAAGCGCAATCTGCAACAGGGCAAGCGCGGCTGATCAGGCCTCCAGGGCAACCGTCTTGATGACGGCGAAGACCGCCCTTCCCGGCCGAAGATCGAGGCGCTCGCAGGAGAGCGTCGTGATCCGGGAAAGAATGATATCGCCGCCGCAATCGAGCCGGATTTCCACCGTTCCGTCCTCGACCGCCGATATCTGCTCTATCCTTGCTTCCAGGATATTCAGCGCGCTGAGCCCCTCCGGCTTTGCGGTCGCCAACATGACATCGCGGGAGGGAATGCGGATGCGGGCCGATTTGCCGGGCGCAAGGGCCGCACCCGGAATATGGAGCCGGCAGGATTTCAGCGCGACGGTCGACAGGCGGTGAAGCAGATCGAAGCTTTCCACGGTGCCTTCGAGTAGCGCGCCCGCCTCGCGCCGATCGGCGGAGGTTGACGGACGGCTCAATATGTCGATGGCGGAACCGGTCGCTTCCACCTTGCCGTCGCGCATGACGACGACCTGGTTTGCCAGCCGCGCCACCTCTGCGATCGAATGGCTGACATAGACGATCGGGATGTCGGTCTCGTCGCGCAATCGTTCCAGATAAGGCAGAATCTCAGCCTTGCGCGCCTCGTCGAGGGCGGCGAGCGGCTCGTCCATCAGCAGCAGGCGGGGCGAGGAGAGAAGCGCGCGGCCGATGGCGACGCGTTGCTTCTCGCCGCCGGAGAGTTTCGCGGGGCTGCGCGCCAGCAGCGTCTCGATGCCGAGCAGGTCGACGATGCGATCGAAGCTCTCGCCGCGTGCCGTTCTCGCCGCGAACCAGCGGCCGTAGGAGAGATTGGCGCGAACGTTGAGATGCGGGAAAAGCCGCGCCTCCTGGAAGACATAACCGAAACGGCGGCGATGTTTCGGGATGAAGATGCCGGTTGCGGTGTCGGTCAGGGCCTCGCTGTCGAGGACGACGCGGCCTGCGTCCGGGCGCGCGAGGCCGGCGATGATGCGGATCATCGCGGTCTTGCCGGAACCGGAACGGCCGAACAGCGCGGTGACGCCACGCTCGGAGGTGAACGCGGCATCGAGCGAAAAGGCGCCGAGCCTCTGTTTTGCCTCGACAATCAGCGTCATGGATCGATCCTCCGGCCGGCCAGACGGGCGAGGAATTCGGAGGCGAGCAAAGCGGCCATGGAAATGACGACGGCAACGAGCGTCAGGCGGAGTGCGCCGGCATCGCCGCCCGGCACCTGGGTGAAAGTGTAGATCGCCGCCGACAGCGTCTGGGTTTCGCCCGGGATGTTGGAGACGAAGGTGATCGTCGCGCCGAATTCGCCCATTGCCTTGGCGAAGGAGAGGATCATCCCGGCGATGATGCCGGGCAGGGTCAGCGGCAGGGTGATCGTCAGGAAGACCCAGACAGGCCCGGCGCCGAGCGTTCCGGCCGCCTCCTCCAGCTTGCGGTCGACCGCTTCGATCGACAGGCGGATGCTGCGCACCATCAGCGGAAAGGCCATGACGGCGCAGGCCAGGGCCGCACCCGTCCAGCGGAAGGAGAGAACGATGCCGAAATACTGGTCGAGCAGGCTGCCGACCGGACCGCGTCGGCCGAACAGAATGAGCAGAAGGAAACCGGTGACGACCGGTGGCAGGACCAGCGGCAGATGAACGACGCCATTCAGCACCGACTTGCCCCAGAAGCGGCCGCGGGCAAGCAGCAGGGCGACGAGGATGCCGAAGGGCAGGCTTGCCAGCATGGCGACGATCGAGACGCGCAGGCTGAGCAGGATCGCCGTCCATTCCTCATTGCTCAACCCCAACATGTCCAAATGCAGCCGTCTCCCTGGAAGTCTGGGGGCACGCCGGGGCGGGCCTCAGTTTGTTGACAATGCTCGTTCTTTACATGGCGTCATCCGACGCCTGCCCCTCATCCGCCTGCCGGCACCGACCGGGGTCAAGCCACGGGTCTCGACCCGTCCTTCAGACCCCCGCTCGCGGGGCGAAGGGACCCCGTCGCACCGTTTTCCTCAACCTCAACGCGGCGTTTGCCACGTCCCCTCGCCCCGCGAGCGGAGAGAGGCTTAGGGTGAGGGGCAATCCCACGGCACGAACAAGACAGCCTCTGCTACTTATCGATCGATGCAAATGCTTGGGGTACAAGACAAGCATCACGAAACACTAATTGGTCGACTATTTCAGAATCGTGAAACCCTGCGCCGTGAAGAAGGCAGCAGCCCTGTCGGATTTCAGGAAGTCGAGATAAGCTGCTGCATCCGGGTTCTTGCTCTCGGCAAGGATTGCGATCGGATAGATGATCGGCGGGGGGGAATCGGCCGGGAAGGCGCCGACGACGGCGACACCCTTATCGGCTGCGGCATCCGTCTGGTAGACGATGCCATAAGGCGCTTCGCCGCGGGAGACGAGGGCAAGGGCGGCGCGCACGCTTTCGACGCCGGCGACCTTGCTTTCGACCGATTTCCAGACGCCGAGCTTTTCGAGCGCGGCCATGCCATATTTGCCGGCCGGAACCGATTTCGGCTCACCCATGGCCAGCTTGCCGTCACCCAGCAGTCCTGCAAGATCGAAGCCCTGCTTGATCTCGACCGGTTTTGCCTTGGCCTTTTCGGCAACAAGCACGATGCGGTTGCCGAGCAGATTGGAGCGGGTATCGGCCTTGATCAGGTTTTTCTTGGCGACGTAATCCATCCAGTCGAGATCGGCCGAGATGAAGACATCGGCAGGAGCCGCGTTTTCGATCTGCTTGGCCAGGGCTCCGCTCGCCGCATAGGAGGCGACGGTTTCCTTGCCGCTTTCCTTGGCCCAGGCGGCGTTGGCGGCGTCGAGCGCATCCTTGAGGCTGGCGGCCGCAAAGACGGTGAGCTTTTCGGCTGCGGCAGCAGGCGCCGGAAGCGCTGCCGCGCCAAGCCAGAGGGCTGCGATCGCGGCGGTTGCCTGTTTCATCCGTCGGCGGCGGTTCTGCATGATGTCTCCCCAGGTTTCGAAATATTGCGACGAATATAACGGGTGGGGTGCTTTGGCTAGGGATATATCCAGAAAAATATAACCATATCGGGCCTGCGTGTTCGCAACGCCCAATGGTTTTGGCATTGTTGAAGTGCATGGCTCGAACCGCAGCATGAGATCCAAAGGGCGGAAATATCCAAACGACAGTTGGCAGACCGCAACGATTCCCGGCGGTAGAGTATGCTCCGTCGATTTCTGCCAAGAAAAACGGCAATGCCAAAGCCATAAGGCTGCATAGGATTGCAAGTGACGCATTGCTGCAATGCAACAATCGATATTCATCTTCCTGCGAAATATGGTACAACACACCCATCGAAACGGCTTCTCCTCCTCCCATAGCCGTTCGGTAGGATCGACAACACTCCTCCTCCCAGTTGTCGATCGAGTTTATAAGCCCGACGGATCTCCTCCCCCGTCGGGCTTTCTCGTTTTCGGGACATCCTTGGAAATCAAACTAAAGCGCGTCGCCGGGCGACGAGCCGTTGCGGATTGCCGTCGAGCTCAGGCCGGAGCGCGGCCCGTGGATGAAGGTCCAGGCCGGCGCACGCTTCTTCCAGAGAACACGGGCATCATCCTCGTCGACCCGGGCGAAATCGAAGGTCCTGGCCATTTTCGAGGAGAGGAAGGAGAGCGTCGCACCTGGCCGGTCGATCACCGCGATCGGGAAGGTGCGGGCAATCTCCTGCCATTTCTGCCATTTGTGAAAGGTCTGCAGGCTGTCGGCGCCCATGATCCAGATGAAATGCACATGCGGATTGCGGGCCTTGACGCGGGCAAGCGTGTTGGCAGTGTAGCTGACGCCGAGCGTCTGTTCGAAGGCCGTCACCTTGACGCGGGGGTCGGCGGCGACACGCTCGCTTTCGGCAATACGCTCGGCAAGCGGGGCGAGCTGGTTGCGGCTCTTCAGCGGATTGCCCGGGGTGACCATCCACCAGAGCTGGTCGAGGCCAAGCCGCTTGAGGGCGATCTCGGCGACCAGCGCGTGGCCCTGATGCGGCGGATTGAACGAACCGCCAAACAGACCGACGACCATGCCGCGCTCGCTGTGCGGCATGCGGAGATAGTGCCGGTCCACATTCTCAATCGTCACGTCTGGCTCGGTCGTCACCTCAGGGCCGCGTCTGTCCGGCACCATGCACCCGATATTTGAACGAGGTGAGCTGTTCGACGCCGACAGGACCGCGGGCATGCATCTTGCCGGTGGCAATGCCGATTTCCGCACCCATGCCGAACTCGCCGCCATCGGCAAATTGCGTCGAGGCATTGTGTAGCAGGATTGCTGAATCGACTTCGGTGAAGAAACGCGCGACGACGTCAGGGTCCTCGGCGATGACGGCCTCGGTATGGTTCGAGGAATAGGTCTGGATATGGGCGATGGCGCCCGATATGCCGTCGACGACGGCAACCGAAATGATCGCGTCGAGATATTCGGTCGACCAATCCTCCTCGGTCGCGGGCTTCATGCCGGGTGCGACCTTCAGCACCGTTGCCGAAGCGCGGATCTCGCAGCCGGCCTGCGCGAGAACCTCGAGCAGCGGCGTCAGATGCGTGCCGATCGCGGCGCCATCGACGAGCAGGGTTTCGGCCGCGCCGCAGATACCGGTGCGGCGCATCTTGGCGTTGACGACGATCTTCTTCGCCATTTCGATATCGGCCGAGGCATCGACATAGATATGGCAAAGGCCTTCGAGATGGGCAAAAACCGGCACGCGGGCCTCGTTCTGCACGCGGGCGACCAGGCTCTTGCCGCCGCGCGGCACGATGACGTCGATCGCGCCCTCCAGGCCGCGCAGCATGGCGCCGACGGCAGCGCGGTCGGCGACCGGAACGAGCTGGATAGCATGCTCTGGAAGTCCTGCCGCCTTCAGGCCTTCAACCAGGCAGACATGGATAGCCTGCGATGAGCGGCGCGAATCCGACCCGCAACGCAGGATGACGGCATTGCCCGCCTTGAGGCAGAGGGCGCCGGCGTCCGCCGTGACGTTCGGCCGGCTTTCGAAGATGACGCCGAACTGAAAAAGAAACCGGTCGTCAACACACAGGCACAAAAGTCCGATGAGGACGAGGAACCGGATGAAGAGCATAAACCCGCACCTCAAAGTGCGCGCGAAGCTCGTATCCGGGCAATGATGAACTAAAATAAAGGGTTTAATTCGTGACAACCGCGAATATTCCAGCCGGTAGCAATAACGCCCGGCAACAATGGGCGGATACGGCCCTTGAGTATCACTTCAGCGAGTTTCCGCTCTTGAACGTGATGAACCCCGGCAACGGTGGCGACACTCTCGAAGGCTGTATTGTCAAAGAGACATTCGATGCTGGTGAAGGCGATGCAAAGACCTACACGTTCCGTGTCCCGGTCAGTACCAGTACGGTGAAACAAGGTGATGCCCGTATCCAGGGGACGGGTAAGTCGATAACGTACGGAAACGACAAGATCACGCTGCAAGAGTACGGCGACGAACTGCAGGTGAAGAACCGCACGATGAACAAGCAGCGTTCCAAGCTTGACGTTGACAAGGACACCAGCAAAGAACTCGGTAGTCAGTCTGGCCGCTTCGCGATGGTGAAGACGATGGCTGCGCTGACAGACGTTACCCGTGGCCGGACGCAGAAGCGCTATCTGTATGGTTCGGCTGAGGCCAACTATAACGCGACTCACGCGACGGCGCTGGCAAACGTTGATGCTACCGACGACAAGCTTACGCTTGCTCTGCTCGGGGACGCTATCAACAAATTCAAGACGCAGTCCAGCGGCCTTGGATTCATGCGCCCAGCAAAGGTGGAACTGAGGGACGGTACCACTGTCGAGAAGTTCGTCGGTCTCTTCCATGGCAACGCGATCCGCGACCTGAAGAAGGACCCGGATTTTAAGACCTCCGTGTACCAGAAAGACAATCCACTGTTCGACGTAATCACAGGCTCCAACTTTGTCGGCGAATACGAAGGGTGTTTGATTTACGCTCTCCTGCCGGTAGACGGGGAGAATGACACTCTCTTGCTGAGTGGTGTCGGCGCAGGCGGTATCAATGTCGCGCACAACCTTATTCTTGGCATCGGCGCTGCCGTTCTTGCCTATGGTAAGGAAGCCGAACCGGATACCAATATCAAATACAGCATGAGTAACAACGGCAACATGATTGTCACCAAGGTCGGTGATGACCACGGCCGGGATACTCTCTGGGCATGGCGTAACGTGATGGCCTTCCAGAAGCTCGTTGACGACAAAACCAACGAAGACTTCGGCGTGGGCCACCTGTTCACAAGCGCGAAGGGCGGCCTCTAAGGCTGACTGAAGGGGAGGCAGCAACCTCCCCACAATGAAAGATCAGACAATGACTCAAGTTAACCTTCAGCTGACGGACGGAACCGTCCGCCCAGCTCCGGCTGACGTAGCGGTGACCGCTGTCACTTCCGGTGGAGCGACCAAGACCGTGACCTTCAACAACGTGAAGACGATTCAGGTTGTGAAGGCGGTCGTCATCATCACGAGTGCGGGCGTACGCCGCGTGCCTTCTGGTGCTGTGACTGTTGGGACGGGCACTAGTGCCAACGTGCTGACTGTCGCAGATGGAAGCTACGCTAGCGGCGATACGATCATCGCTGAAGTGCTGGGCTACAACAGCTAATCCCTCGGGGGCGGGATAAGCCCCCACAAATTTCAAGGAAAGCTTCTGATGTGGACGTCGCCACCATCATCACCAACATCAAAAGCCAGTCGCTGACCGGCAATACCGGTGCGCCGGACGATGATGCGAAGATCCTGCGCACATCAACAACAGCTATATCCGGATCATCAGCCGGGCCGTACAGCTCTATCCCGGCTTCTTCCGGAAGTTCATCGACGTCACAGTGACGGACGGCGTGGCACTCTGGCCGTATTCGCTCCTGAAGATCCTGTCCGTCGCCGATACCGGCAACAACAACGCGAAGCTCACAGCCAAATCTCTCGATGAAATCCAAGAGACGGATTTCGGCCTGACCGCAGTTGGCAATCCGGCATATTACGAAGAGATCATGAACGGGCTGGTGACGTATCCCCGGAATTCCACCACCCTGAACGTCGGTTGTGTGCTGATGCCGCCGCTTCTCACTGCGGATACTCAGGAAATCGACATCCAGATCCCGGTTTTGTACCACGAGACCATCCAATGGGTTGCCCAGAAGATGATGGCCTTTGATGAGCGGGATAAGGTGACTGGCCTCGAAATTCAGTTCACTGAGGCTGAATTCGATGAGCTTATGAGTGGCTACCTCATGTTCCTCTGGAACAAGCTTCCTGCCGAGAAGCGGCGGGTCAAAGCATGGTAGCAACCCGGCCCGGCCTCTTCGATGGAAGCCTGTTCACGCTGTTTCCGCGTGCGCTCTCGAACTCCTCGCTCAGTCCGACCGTTCTCAATGCCTCCCAATACGCCCGTAAGCTGGTCAACATCCTGCCGAACAAGAAGAAGGCAGGCTCCGGAGCGCTCCGCTACGGCATGGGCAAGAAAGGCCCGGAATCCGTGGTCGAGCTGGTGGATGGATGGGAATACCGGAGATCGGACGGCACTATCGAGACGATATCACTGGGCAGTGACAACGCGCTTTACCGGTATGACGAGGCACTGGACACCTATGAAGAGGTCAAAACCGGGCTCTCCGAGCTTGGGCTCGTCGGCACCACGACCTTCAACGGCAAGCTGATCTTCTGCAACGGCATTGATGCCAATTTTGCCTATGACGGCACGGAGTTCACCAACCTCGGGGAATACGTGGAAGACCGTCTTGCCGGAAACTACCAGTGGGTCTCCTCCAGCAGCTTCAGCCTCGATCCTGCCGGTGGTCGAACGGATTATCCGGACGGCCGGAAGGTCCGCGTGACGTTTGCCACCTCGGGCGTGATTGAAGGGACGATCGCAAGCTCAAGCCTCGTCGGCGCTACCTTGACCGTCACGGTAACAGACACGCCTTTTCCGGCCTCGGACGAGGATATCGAGATGATCGAGTATTTCGATGAGCCTCCGCCGTTCTCGTTTATCACCACGGCGAACGACCGCCTGTGGGCATTGAGCGGGGGTGTGTCCCGACCGAAGGTTTATCGCGGGCCCGACCCGATGAAGATTTCCTACACGCCGATCCCCAATAATGAGAATTCATGGTTCGACCAGGGGACGGACACCAGCACGCAGGAAGTCGCGTACATCAATATCCAGAACAAGGCCAACCTGTTTGATGAGCTGCTGGCTATCGGCAACTATAACGGCGCGATGGTCTTTTATGGCCGGCTGCGGACCTACATATGGCAAGGCTATGATCCGGGTGATATTGGCGGGTTCATCCCGGTCAAGACGCTGGCAGTTGGCCTGATCCACCAAAAGCTCCGGCAGTCGATGCCGAATGACGAGGCGATCGTGACGCCCTTTGGGCTCCGGACACTCTCCGTGCAGGCGCAGACGGACGGGATTGAGGTCACCAGCGACATCGGCAGTACGCAGGATGGGGAATTCAGCGACAAGATACGGGCGCTTCTGGCGGACGATGAGTCGTACCGCAAGGCCCGCAGCTTCTTTTATCAGCGGGACGGGCTGTTCGGGTACAAGCTCGATGACACCGGCCTGATGGTCTATGTCCTCAATGATAAGGCCAAGGGGTGGACGCAGTTCGCCGGATACTTTGCCGATGCCAACAGCTTCATTCCACTCGGCGACAATCGCCTGATTATCCAGCGCGGAATCCAAGCTTATCTTTATGCGAACGGGACGGATTCCCTTGTTGGCGAGTCGTATGCCGATGATGAGGAGCCGATTGACGGGCTCTGGTGGCTCCCGTGGCTGTCGCGGAATGCCCGCTGGGGCAACCGCGCTGTGGAGATCCTGCTCGAAGACACCGCGCCGAATATCACCATCATGCTGGACCGGATGATCGACTTCCGGGAACAGAACGTCGTCACGAGCCAAGTCCCTGTAGTCGGTGGTGGCTCTCAATGGGATGAGGCGCTGTGGGACGTAGGCGAGTGGGATTCCGGCACCGTGAATCCGGTCGTCTCAGACAAATTCCTTGCAGATAAAGCCTTCTGCTACCGCCTGTCGTTCTCAACGACAGAGGGGCCGGTGAACCTGCTCGGACTAAGACCAATAGGAAGGTAAGTAAATGCGTATGAACTTCATCGCCGCTGCGCTTTTGACGGCGGTAGCGGCCAACACTCAAGCAGCCGTCTGGGAGCGCCCGGCCGGTGCCTACACGCCGACCAACCACTCGGTCAACACGACCAAGTACCAGACCGATCGCGCCAACGGCGTTGCGATCAGCTCTGCCAAAGTGGACGGCGACGTGAACAAGGCATTTGAGGGGCTGAACAGCCTCGAAGCCCGTGTTGCACCCTCTGTAATTGGCCAGTCAGGCAAGTTTCTGAGCAACAATGGCGCTGCGACCTTCTGGGGGCTGATTTCGCCATCTTCGATCAGTTCCGGGGCTGCAACATCGGGACAGGTGCTAAAAGCCAACGGTTCGGGCTCCTCCGCGTTCGGTCTGCTTGATGCGACAAGCTTTGCAAACCTCGGGGTGTCCGGTTCCTACGTTGCGCCGATCATGACGGTGAACACGGCGGGGCAAGTCACCTCGATCACGTCTACGAATGTCATTTCCGGGACAACGATCAGCGCCAGCACTGTGAGCGCAACCAACGTCTCGGCAACAAACCTGCAAGTGAGCGGCACGATCATCAGCACCAGCCTGCTTCCTGTTGCAAGCGGTTATATCAGCACGACCACGACCGGCTGCTCCATCCTGAAAGGGTCGGGCCTGAGCGGCTGCACGCGCATCAGCACGGGCGTCTATGGGGTGAGCTTCACAACGGCGATGCCGGACGCGCTTTATAAGGTCAACTGCAACCTCGATAACTACAAGGTGGCCTCTTGGGCGGCGACTTCAGGCGGAGTTGCCCGTCCGAATACGACCACCGGGTTCTATCTCGGGGTGCTGAACGGGACCGGAACCGTGGACTATCAGGACAGCAACCGGATCATGTGCGTGGTGTACCCGTAATGCGCAAAATTGTTGCCAAGGATTCCGGCATGGCTGATATTCAACGTAAGGAAAGTTCGATGCGTGGGGTTGTTCAGTAGTATCAGCAAGCTGGCGTTTACGCCCTCGCTCCTCAACGATGTCCTGAACCCGAAAACGGCCTCCACACCCATTCCAGAGCAGGCGCAGTTCGAGCCGTTTATCAATGAGATTGCCCGTACGAAAACTGAGCGCGTCAAGCAGCCGGACGGGACGTGGGCGACGGTTTTCAAACAGCTCCCGCTTTCTCCGGAAGATCAGGCGTACATGGACCAGCTTGAGGGCCTCCGGTCCAGTTCGCTGGCACACATCAAGGATATTTCGCAAAACTTCGACCTGACCAAGTATCCGGAGATAGCCCAGTACCTGAAGGATTATGAAACGACCGCCAATCAGGCGATTAGCAAGGCGGCCTACGCCACAAGTCTGGGACAAGAGAAGCTGCTCGGCCGTGTTGGTCAAGCGAACAGCACAGCGGCTGACAATGCTCGTGTGGGACGTGCTGCAACTGAACAGGACCAGCGGGCATCGTTAGGGCGCGACATGAGCGCAATCAAAGAAAACGCTCGCTCGAACGAGCTTAATCGCCAGATTGGTCTGTATAATGTGGCGACAGGAGGGATTACTGGCCAACAAAACACGCAAATCGCGTCTCTGGCGCCTGCGATCAGCGCCAGCCTATCTCAGCAGGCCAATGACCAAGCTTACAAGAACGCAGTGGCTGGAGTTGTCGGCGCGAACAATGCGTCAGCTTTGGCAGGACAACAGGCTGGGCTGAGCAACCTTGTAGGTCTTACCTCGCTGGCGGCTGCGCCCTTTACGGGCGGCACGAGCCTGATGCTGCCAAGCCTCTACGGGGCGGCCAGTAAGAGCGGTTACGCAAAATACGGAGCAGCATAATGGCCCTCTCAACTCTCCCCCAGCTTCCCTCACTGTCTGACGCCATCAGCGGGGCAAACGCGCTCGATGCGCAGGCCAATCGGTATCAGGGCATTTCCGACTCTTTCAAGGAGGGTCAGCTGACACCACTGACGGCGATCGCAAAAGGACTGAGCAGTGCGGTAGCAAGTGGTAAATCTGAAAAGGCCGCCGCCGCACGTGATGCCGCGCAAGCGAGACTGAACCAGATTCAAGAACTCCGTTCCCAGATGGAACAGCATCAGATGGAGGTCAAAGACCGTCTTCTGGCTGAACAGGAAGCGTCAGCGACGGGTGAGCAGCTTGCCCGCACAATCGACCAGGCTTCGGTCGGTGATGACACGGGGCTCCGCAACTGGCTCGCATCAAACCCGCAATCGGCAAAGGTCATGAGCCGGGAATTGGGCGTTCCGGTCGAGAGCATGACTTTCAGCAAGCTTAACGGCGTTGACGTGCTGATCCCGTTCGGCCGGGACGCGGACGGCAACATGGTGACGGGTCAGCCGAAGGTTGTGGATGACGTCCTCAAGGCATACGCGCCAGCTGCTTACAAGGCACGGTATAAGACACGGCAAGAAAACGCGCTTACCGAGGCCAAGATTGCCTCAGAGCAAGCTCAAGCAGGCAAATATAACGCCGAAGCTGAGAAGGCTGCACGTCCGGAGGAAAAGCCCCAGCGCGACTGGAAGGAATTCGAGGTTACGACCGGCACCTATGCGAAGCGGATAGGGGACGGGCGGGACCAGATCGTCCAGATGCTCAATAGTGGCTATCAGCCACCCCGTGCCATCAAGTTGGAGTACATCAACAACCCGTGGGCATACGCGTTTCTGAACGATCAGGACCGCCAGTATCTCCAATCCATGCGGAACGTGATCAACGCGACGCTCCGTAAGGAATCTGGCGCTGTTATCAGCCCGGAAGAGTTCGCGACGGCTCGCGCTCAATACATTCCGACTGCCGAAGACAGCAACGACCTCGCAAATCAGAAGATCGGCAACATCAATACCGTGTACGAGGGCTTTAAGCAGGGCAGCAACGGCTATGTTGACGAATTAGAGCGTCGCACCGCTGCGCAACCGACGTCTCAGCCCAGCGTGAAAACGGGATCGAACAACCTAACTGGGCTCGAAACGCTCCCCGAGGGCTTCAAAGAGATTGGCAACGGCCTCGTACAAGGGCCTGATGGGAAAAAGTACCGGATGCAGCCCCGATAATGCCATTTGATCTGGTCCCCGTCGATGAAACACCGAAGGCTAGGTTTGACCTTGTGCCGGTGGAGGATGAAAGTCCGGAAACGGGGCGCAAAGAGGTGGGCCGGGTCGGAACATTCGTCAAGAATGCCGCCCAAGCGCTGACGTTTAACACTGCCGATGAGATTGATGCCGGGCTGACGGCCGCAAAGCGTGCTCTGGTTGACGGTAAGGACTTCGGCCAGGAATACGCAAGCAAGGTGGCCTATAATCGAGCCGCCGATGCTCAGGACAACGCATCGAACCCGAAATCTGCCATGGCCGGACAAGTCACTGGGGCGGTCCTTGGGGGTATCGGTGCGCCAGTTAAGGGTGCCGCAACTGTCACCGGCCGGATCGCCCAAGGGATTGGCTTGGGAGCGGTCACGGGCGCAGCATCCGGCGCAGGCGGGGCGGATGGCGACGTAATTGATCGCGCGATCGGAGCGGTGAAAGGTGCGGGTTACGGCGCTGCCGGTGGGGCCGCTGGTGCCGCTGCCGGTGAAATCGTCGGGGCAGGGGTCAAAGCGGCCCGTGGTGTCAAAGCGCCTGCGGTCAAGACGGGTGAAGACCGCGTTGCCGAGTATCTGGCGGGTCGTGAAGCACTGAAGGCGGTCAACCTCCCTGCCGATGAAGTTCAGATGGGGCTAGTAAATCCTATCAAAGAAGCGCTGAAGCACGAGAACCCTGCGCGATACGGTCGTGACGTTCAAAACTTCGTTGCCGAGCTGGACGATTTCGGCCGCAACGGGGTGAACGCGAATTCGCTTGAAAGCTTCCGCCAAGACCTGAACCAGCTCCCCAGCAAGTTTGCGGAGCCGATCCGGAAGGCGATTGACGACTTCTATGAGGTTGCCGATCTACCGGACGAATTCCGCCGCTCATACGCCATCAAGCGTCAAGGGGAGAAGCTGGAGGCAGTTCTTACGACGGCTGGGGACAGTCTGACTAAACAACGCAACGCGATAAATCGGTTTGTGGCGAAGGAGAAGGGCCTCACGCCAGATGTAAAGCAAGCGCTGTTGCAAGCTGGGAAGGCGAATACGAAAGAGGGGATGATGCGGGCGGTTGCCAGCGTTACCGGCCCGCTTGCCGGTATGGTGTCTCTCGGCATCACGCATAACCCACTCGCCCTAGGGGTCGGCCTTGTCGGAAAGGGGCTTACTTCCGCTGCTAACCGGAGCGGTGAATCAAGGATAGGGCAGGCGCTTGAGACGGTACAGGCCGGTGGAGGAGTCACTCGCTCAGCGTCTTTGGCCCCAAAGGGTGCCGTTGCTGGAGGACTGGCGGCAAATGCCAAATCACCAGAGCCCGAAGTACGGCGGACGTTCAGGATTAGCGTTCCGGGTCAGCAGCCCTACGAGGAAACGGTCACGGCACCAAAAGCTGTCTCAGATACCCTTGTTGACCGTATCATTGGTGTGGAATCGGGCGGACGGGCTGACGCGAAGAACCCGAACAGCAGCGCACGCGGGGCGGGGCAGTTTATCAAGAGCACTTGGCTGGATCTGATGAAGGGTGAGCCGGAAGCTGAAGGCAAGTCACCCCGCGAAATCCTCGCACTCCGCGACGACAAGGATATCAGCCGTCGCATGGTCCAGAAGTACGCGGACAAGAACGCCTCCGTGCTGACGAAACGCGGCGTACAGCCGACTGACGCGACCATTTATCTGGCACATGTCCTTGATGGCCCGGTTGCTGCCCGGCTGGTGAAAGCCAGCCCGGAAACGCCCGCCCTGAAGATCGTCGGGAAAGAGGTTGTTGCAGCCAACCCCTCAATATTCAGGGGTAAGACGGTCGGACAAGTTCTGGCGTGGGCCGAACGGAAAACACGGGCATAAGGAAAGTATCCATGGGTGAGCTATCAAAATAATCCTCTTCTCGGACCCGTAGGCCAACCGGTTGCGGCACCTGCGCCTGCGGATGTTGCCGCTGCTGAAGCAAGGCAAGCGGCCATTGATGCCCAATCCGCCGCAACGGATGCTGCCGAATCGAAGGCTGCGGCAGATGTGGTAGCTTCTCAGGTAGCGGCGCAAATCGAGGCGGCTGAGGACATCGTTGATGAGGTCGAAGCAGCCGCGACGGATTTCACGCCCATCGTCTTTGCCGGAACGTCCTTGACGATCAATGCAGCGAACGCCGCCACTTATAATGGGCGTTACCTGAGCTGTACGGCGAGCAGCGCTGTGACCATTACTTATGGCAATGACATAACCGTCAGCTTCTTCAATCTCATTGGCCAAGACGGCTCCGGCAGGGTCACCGTCTCGGCAAGCTCCGGCGCGACCATGCGCAATGCGCAGCTGTTATTCAAGACACGAGGAACAGGGGTCATCGTCAGTGTAGCACTCACAGGGAATGCCACGGGCACGAACGCCGTCTACTCGCTCAATGGAGACGTGGCGGTCTAGCCATGTACCAGAAGCTCCTCGCCACCTTGAAGCCATCCGCCTCGACCGGCGTCCGCTGGGATTTGTGGTACGCCAACAATACCGGCTTCTACATGAGCGAGGGTAGCGAGGTAGCTGTTAAAATCACGGTGGCCAATCCGACGCCGGGATGCAGCATTCGTTGTTACGTAACTGGTGGAGCCGCCTCAGAGAACAACAACAACTGGTCTAGGAGCTTCACGGCGATGTGCACCGAAGAGGCGGCACGGCATACCGGCGTTACCTACACGCCGCAAGGCGACAGTAGCCACCCGTCCAGCCGGACAGGGATATTCACCTTCGCAGCCGATTACGATGGTCAACCCATCATTCTGGCCCGCACCGCTCAATACGACCTGACCACCGAAGGCACGGTCCAGCTGGATGTCTGGATCGACAACCCCAGCAGTGGCTCCATCCTCCATGGAATTGTGAGCCTCCAGATTGCCGATGTGTCGGTCACGCCTCCCGGCACACCGACTTTCCGGGTCAACTCTCCCGGTGGGTTCATCAATGAGGGGGATACGGTCAATATCACTCTCCAGACAGAGAATATTGCGCCCGGAACGACCTGCACCGTCCAGATCGTCAACACGGCGGCAGCTGCGGCAGACTGGATTGAAGCGAACCACGACCAATGGGCAGCGGCCTGTGCGGCGGCCAACTGCACATACACCATTCGAACCACGTCCTCTGGCCTGATCACGTTCGGATCGGGATACAGCGATGCCAATCCTATCCACTACACGCGCACATCTAAGGCGGACAGTCTGACGGAAGCGTCCTCCGAGCAGGTGGACTGGATCTTCGCCAATTTCAGTGATCCGACGATGCGGATTTACTCCAGCGCGGTGTCTTACTGGCTGATCGACACGAGCCAGAACCCGACGCCCCCGGCATTCCAGATCAAGATGTCCCCGAGTAACCCGAATCCCGGCGATACAATCACGTACACACTGAAATCCGAGACGGGAGCTACAGGCGGCAGGACGGTGGTGTTTGCTCAAGGCGGGGATGCCAGCGACGCCGACTTCAACATCAGCCTGGACGATCTACTGACGAATCTCGCTGCCACAGAATCGGCCAACCTGTCTTACGACACTTCTACCAATACCCTGACTGTTTCCGCCAGCTGGACCGGCACGTCCAGCACGACCCGCATCCTGAACCCGGCCACGACGGCAACAAAGCACACCATGAGCCTGACCTCGGCAGGCGGTGGGGCTATTTTGGTCGTTGCGGACGATGTTTGCTACATCGGCGGCTCGGGCGCGGTCACGCCGTTCACCTATGCCTCGGGCATCAATCTTTCCGGTGCGGATTTCGGCGCATTCCTCATCAACTCGAATACGGTCCTCGATTACTACGCCACGAAGGATTTCCATATCTCACGCTTCCCGGTGAAGTGGGAATACCTGCAAAGCACGGCATTCGGCTCGCTTAATAGCACGAATACCAACGCCTTCATCGCGATGGTGAAATACTGGACCAACACCAAGGGCCGGTTTGCGATTGTAGACCTGCACAGCTATTCGAAGCTCAACAACGTTCAGATCGGCATCACGGGAAGTCTCGTGCGCCCGCAGGCGCTGTGTGACTTGTGGGTCAAGCTGGTCAACGCGATGCAAGCCGCGAGCGTTGATATGAGCAAGGTGATCCTCGATCTCATGAACGAGCCAACGAACCTCGCTGCTGACTGGCGGCGGTATGCTCAGGCGGCAACCAATGCAATCCGTGCCCGCACGACCTTCACCGGCATGATTATGGTCGAAGGCGTCAGTGGTTCGAGCGCGATGAACTGGAGCGCGAACAAGAACGACAGCGAGCTGGTGAAGTTTTACGACCCGGCCAACAATTACGCTTTCCAGCCGCACCAGTACCTTGATTCCAATGGCAGCGGGACATTGGGAAGCTGCGCGGTTAACAGCGCCTCCCGGATCTCCTCGATTACCAACTGGGCTAGGACGAACGGGAAAAAGCTGTTCCTTGGCGAAATTGCATGGGGAGATGACAGTATTGCAGGAAATGAACAGTGCGGGGTCGAGTATCCGCAGATCATGACGCGGCTGACCGTATCAGATGCCGATGTATGGATAGGTTACACCTATTGGGGCGCAGGTCAGTTCTGGGCAGCGGGATATCCCTTCAAGCTCGATCCATCGGCATATGATGGCTCGGTGCCAGACACGCAGCAGATGTATGAGTTGTTGCTGTACAACCGATTTACAGCTTAGAATCACCGATAACGAAGGGGTAGCCTGATGAAATTTAAACTCGCTCTAGCGGCAACGATGGCCGTAATGGCGGCGTCGTCTGCAATGGCGCAGAACCTCTTGAACTACCCGGTGATGACGATCTCAGGTAGCGCTGGTCTTCCGGGAGGGACTGATGGGCAGATCCAGACCAACAGCGGAGGCGCATTTGGAGCCGCCTCGAACATCTATTACAACTCGACCACCAATGTGCTTGGCATCTCCACGACAACACCGCAAGGAACGCTCGAAAACGCCGGACAAACGTTGCTTGGGCTCGGCGCTTATTCGACATCCTCGGCATGGAGCATGGTCAAGAGTGCTGCGGCATCCTTGGGTAGCTCGGCGGCATTGGCTACGTGGCTCCGCAGCCCGCTGGCACTGTCATTTTCTAACACGGTGGGCGGTAACATCGGCATCGGACAAATCCACACCACGGGAGGCCTTCCATCCAACCAGCTTTACGCAGAAATGCAGGCATGTGGTTCAACGGCGAGCGGGACAATCGTGTGTAAACAGCGGGCCTTTGGGAAGCGCACTACTGAGGCCTGGACGACCACGGCTCAAGGCGATCAGGTCGAGCTTTCCATTACCCCAATCAGCACAACGCAGAACATCCGCCAATTCGTAGGGGACAGCAGTGGGACTTGGAAAATCGGGACGCTTCTGAACAGCACGCAGACAAGCACGGCTCTGATTGCCAACGGACGTGTCTTGGTTAATTCGTCCGTCAGTGCTGACCCCAGCGCATCCCTGCATGTGAGCGGAACCAGTATCCTCGGCATCTGCAATTCGAGCATAACCTGCGGCTCTTCGCAGCAAGGCGCGGCCTGTTGGTCTACGGTGAAGAAGTCTTATGCCGGATGTGATGGTGCTGGCAGTTGGGTGGTGCAGACGTCCACCTCCAGCGTCAGCGCCAGCGCCCTATAATCAAGAGAAAGACCACGGGATGAAACAATATCTCGCCCTTACCGCGCTGGCCCTGCTGGCGCCGCTGGCAGCGCATGCTCAAGCACAGCTGGATCGCTTCGATATCAAGAACAACGTGATCCGAGCGGTGAACAACTATGGCGGCGTCCAGTGTGGCAGCACGGCGGCAGTCAGCTACACTGTACCCACGACTAGCAGCACGATTTACATCCGGTTTGATCCGACGCCTTCCGGACATGACTACTGCGCAGAAAACACCGCACAGCCTGTCTGTGGCACCAGCCGTCCAACCACGACATCCAGCACCAATGCTTGGGAGTTTAATCCCGTTTCCCGACGCCTCGTGGACGTGAACAACGGCAGCAGCTACCGTCCGAACCGGATTTGGGTGCAGGCCCGCAATTCCAGCGATTGCGTAATCTGGCACTATAACTCCGGTATGCCGAATGAGTAGGAGCCAGTCAGCCTCGTCCAGCAACGAGGTTTGGCGCGAGAAGCTGGCTGAAAAGCTGGATCTGGTGCTAACGAAAGTCGGAACCATCGAAGGGAAGCTAGAAGGTCTCCCCAACCGGGTTCAGATCCTCGAAACGATGGCAACGCGCCTCGATACGACCGTCACGACGATGGTCGGGAGTGCAACGCGCCATGAGTTGCGCACGGACAAGATTGAGGAACGGCTGCGTGAAGCAGAGGATCAGCTTACTACTATCAAGGGAGAGCGGAGAGGCATCAACTGGATGCTCGAATTTCTCAAGGTCGGCGGTGCTGGTGGCGTAGGCGCTGCAATTGTAAAATTTGTGGGCGGCCCATCCTAAAATGCGCAAACTCAACCTCCGCCGCATCCATACCGCCAACGGCGCAACGATCGGCGTTCTGAGCGGTCTTTCCCACACTCTTTATACGCTGGAAGAGGCTTGGCGAGAAAACAAGCCGAAGATCAGCTCGATTCCGGCCGGCACTTATAAGTGCATACCTCATGGCTGGGAGCCCGGAGCTGTCGTTTCTAAGCCGAAGGTCTGGCAGCTTCAGAACGTACCCGGACGCTCCGCCATTCTCATTCACGTGGGCAATACCACAAAGGACACCGAAGGCTGCATCCTAGCAGGGATGGGTATGATGGTCACGCAAACCCTATCCTCGATATCGGATAGCCACATGGCGATCGAACAGATGCGCAAGGAAATCGGTGAAAACCCCTTCCTGCTCACGATCGAATAGTTGTTGGCAGGATTCTGGGCACGGGTTATCGTGAGGGTACCTTGTGATGGCAAGGTGTTGGTAAGGGCGCTTCATGGGGGGCGCCTTTTTTCGTTGTCGCCGAATCCGGGTCGTGATTCACTGAAGCACAACGAAAGTACCTTCTATGAATACTCCTCTCAAAGGCTGGCGAACCATCCTGTTTAATACGGTCACGATCTTCGTGGCTGGTGCACAAATGGTCGATCCAACGCTGTTCGGCCCTCAAGGCTTGCTGATCGTCACGCTGATCAACTCTGGAGGAAACATGATCCTCCGCGCCCTCACTAATACCGCAGTTGGTAAATCGGTCTAATGACCACAGTTGCCTATCGCGATGGCGTGCTCGCCTTCGATGAGCAAATTACTTGGGGCGGCACGAAATGGGCGAAAGCTATCAAAGCTCGCCAGATCGGTGACATGATTGTGGCATGTTCAGGATGTTCAAGTATTTGCCACTCTTACCTTGAATGGGTCTCCCAGAATCCGTCAAAAGTTCTCGATTTGGCCCCAGTGCAAGACTGGAAGCAGGGCGCCGAAAGAGACTTTGACGCCCTCATTATTACGCGTGACAGTATTTATTCACATGACGGGACGGGAAGACCTTATCCAGTGGATGCGCCGTTTCTGGCCATTGGAAGCGGCATGCAATTCGCGCTCGGTGCGATGGCGATGGGAGCGGATGCGGTGCAAGCAGTTCAAGCGGCAGCGACATTAGATAGCTCCACAGGTGGTGCGGTTCGCACTCTGCAAATGGAGGCAGCATGCCCATCCAAGTAGATCCGCCCAAACGCGCCATAAGTTCGACCGCCGCAGTCGTCCTGGCTGTGCTTGGTGTGCTTGGGATCGTCGTCGCGACCAACTGGCTGGCGCTTCCTCTAGTCGTCGTTATGGCCGCTGCCGTCGCAGGATATTTTCTTCACGGGTAGCTGTGGAGAAGTCGAATTAGTCGAAACCTGTTGGGCAGCGCCGATTACAGCGGGAAGTGGGGAATATGGGGATTGTGGGTACAGCGTGAAAATAGTTGTGCGAAATCAACAACGTAAGGAAAAACTGGGCGTCCAAAAATATGAACGAAAACCGAACGAGCACAGCTCGGTAATTTGTGCAGGCTTGTCAGAATCACATGAATTGAAGTAATGCGTAGCAGTAGCAGTGCACACATTCTTTTTTAAGGAGAAGTGCGCTCATGGAACAAAACTCCCTCGCATTTGAAGGCTTCGGCATCAAGGCAACGGCCTTGGGCGCATTGCCAGTCGCCGGGCTTCTGACGCTGCTAGCGATTTACATCATCACACGGACCATTCTGCGGCACCGGGAGGTTTCGCAACGGCCTCGGCGCAACAAGCTGCCGAAATGAAAAGCCCCGCCAGAAGCGGGGTTGCCAACTAGTGTTTCTAGGCAGCAAGCTTGTCGCGGAGGGCGAAGCCCATCAGCGGCCAAATTTGACGGATTGCATCTTCACGAGCGAATTTCTCGCCAAGCTCTTGGTTAAAGTTGTCCGGGTCAGCAGGAGCTGATTTACCGAGAACAACATATCCATTTTTCATGACCACAACGGCGATGGTCATGTAATCGGCAGCAGCAGGCCGAATATAATCTACAGTTCCGATTGAATCCTCAATGTCCGCAAGAGAAACCCGGTGAGGCGTCTTTTGAACGGCGGCTGATTCAGCGTCGGAGATTTGCAGGGAAGAAGTCATTTTCTATCATTTCATTGTTTCTACCTGTGCAGTAATAGGTCTGCACGAAAACATCTTGCCACCTCTAGTTGAGAGGTGGCAAGAAATTATCGCTACTCGGCAGCTTCACGCTGTTGCTGTTCTTCGACTTCCGGAAACGCCTTCCTCCAAAGCCAGTCTGATGCCTGTCCGGCATAGCTGGCCGCGTTGAAGATCGCCCGGTTGTCCTCCTTCAGAACCTTCAGCCAACTCTCGATGTAGCTGGCTGACCGGAACGAGGCCGGGATGTCGAGCCGGGCGCAGAGGAAGGCAGAACCTAACTCGGCGCAAAGCTCTTCGCGGGCATAAGCGGTATCCCCGAACTTCTTCCCGAATTGCCGGTCAAGGCGGTTCTTATGGCCGCTGGCATGGATCAATTCATGATTCATGGTTCCCCAGTAGGCTTCCTCGCTCTCGAACTGATTGGCATAGGGCATGACCACCTCGTCGCCGCCCGGATAGTAGGCTGCGCGGTTGCCGCCGTTCTTGATCTTGATGCCGGTGCCCTTCACGAAGTCGGACGCCTTGGTGTAGATCTCGACCTGGCTCTCAGGCCGCTCCTGCTGTTGCAGGTATTTCGCCGGGACATCGTCAAGCTGGTCCAGCCCGAAAACTGGGTAGGTCTTCACGATTGTCGTCTGCTTATCCTCCCCGGATTCCTCGTCCTTCTTCGTGCCGTGCTTGGTGAAGATGACGTGGGTTGCCTTCTCGCCCTTCCTGACCTTGGCACCGATGGCGTTGATCTGGTGGTAGGTGGCGTATTGCAGATTGCTGAAGCCCCGCTGTGACGCGGCAAGCCACAACAAGAGGATGTTTCCACCGCTATACATCCGGCCGGAAACTAGGTTGCTGGGTATCATGCCGACGCCCTTGAGCTTGGCATCCTTCCACGGGCGTACCCACGGCGGTGTGCCTTCCTCAATCTGGCGGATTACCTCGGCTGTGACCGACGCATAAAGATCTGCTGTTTTCATGATTTGCCTCGCAAGAGGCCGCGAAAGATCATCTAGCCAAAGGTATCCCTCGGGCCTGCGAAAAGTGTGAAGATTGTTCTGGCTAGACGTGAGAAGGTTACGCCATGAAGTTCTATGAAGCCATTACTATATGGCCGCTTACGGTTGCTTGCCGTTTCTTTTGGTACTTCTTTATTTCCGTTTTGTGGAACTGCTGGGAGGCGCTTAGATTTCCCTACGCTACTTGGCAGAGGTACAAAAATCCTCCACAGCCTACCCACGGGAACGCTCGATACGCTGATTTCAAGACACTGCGGAAAAAGGGCTACCTGAAGCCTGTTGGATTCCTCGCCTGCATTCTCCGTAGGGGATATTTTGGCAAGCCTGTGAAGGTCTACACCCGTAGTGAGCGTAGCGTCCTGATTATGGCTCCCCCCGGAGCTGGGAAGTCGCAGCACATCATTGCCGACCTGAAAGACGTGGCTAAGAGACCCTATCCCGTACTTCCGTTCCTACTGGTCGGAGACGCCGGGAACGAGCTGTTCACAGCGACGGGACCGATATTCAAATCTGTCGGTTATCAACTTTCAAAGATCGACGGCGTCGAGCCAGATCTTTTTACCAAGTACGACATTCTCAGCGGGCTCTCTCCCAAGTTCATCGACCGCTTCAAATTCCAGACACGTCTGAAGGGCATCTGCGAGGCCATGGTCGCCGAAGAGCCCAATTCAAAGCATCCCCACTTCGTCCAGTTCGCAAGGCTTTTGCTCAAATGCGTGATCGCCGTCGATGTCCTCTACGAAGGCAACGCTCGGCCGATCTGTGACCTTGTCGATATCCTGTTCGATGACGAGGCGCGGGAGGAGATGCTCAAGCGGGCAAAGGCCTATAACGACGTCTTCATTTCAAAGACCCTGAAGACGATGCAGGATATGCAGAAGAACGGTGAGGGGGTTTCGATGATGAGCACGGCGCTTCGGAAGCTGGAGCCGTGGTCAGACCCGGCGATCCGGGAGATCACGACGTTCGGATACGATGAGAACGGAAAGTACTATCGCGGCTGGAACTTCACCCAGATGTACAGCCAGGAGAAACCGGTCGTCCTCTACATCCGAACTGGCTACGAGGACGTGGGCGGAGCGCTGGCGAGAATCATCTACAGCAACGCGGTGAATGAGGTCTCGGCTATCTGGGACGAAACCAACAAGCCGCTGCGCCGTGAGCTACTGATTTACGTTGACGAGGCCGGGTTGGCTGGCAACGTGTCAGCCTTCATCAAAGCGTTCAGCCGCCTGCGTAAGGTGTGGGTCCGACTCCGCCTGTGCTTTGTCGGCATGGACGAGCTGAAAAAGGTTTACCCTGACGATTACAAAACGCTTCTGAACGGGTGCGACATGACCGTGTTTGGTGGCGGCAACGATACCGATCTTTTCAAATACGCAAGCGATCTCGCAGGGGAGTTCACGGTCCAGAGCAAGAGCGAGAGTGAGAGCACCAACGGCGAGAGCCGTGGGCGAAGCGAACAGCCGCGAAAGCTTGTGAAACAGGACGAATTCAGACGCTCTGAAAGGCACGAGGTTTATGCCTATGTCGATAACTTGGTCGTCAAGGGTGAGACGACATGGCGGAAGAACAAGAAGGGCGAGATCGAGCACCTATAGGGTGATCCCTTGGCCCTCGCGTAGCTGGTCGTCCAGCAACTGAACTTCTTCATCATACCCGGCTTCCATGAGGAACGTCCGATACTCGTCAACCGTGATTGCACCTACCTCGAAGGCTTCCATCGCCTGCTCAAGCGTTACATCCGATGCCGCCAGCTCGATGCCATTCTTCATGGTTCCCTCGGCGAGCGCGATATCCTCCTCCGTGCCGTAGATCCTGAGAAGCTCTGCCTTGTGAGCGTAGGCGGCTTCCTCGGCCCTGATCGCCTGCTGCGCAAGCTCGTCAATCTTCCGGTCGTAGGCGGCCCGTTTGTAGTTTACTGCGTCGGCTTCGAGCTTCAGATTGTGCGCTTCGACCTGAGCCTGTTCAGCTTCCTTTCGGGCGTTGGTCTTGAACAAGGTATATCCGAAGACCGAGAACGAGCGGCCCTTGAGCCGGCCGTCTTCGTGCTGGTGGTTGGCAAACCGCTCCTGCGCGGTCTGCGCGTTCATCAGTTTCGGCAAGCTCTCCTGATAATATTCGCCAGCCTCGGCGGTCAGGCGCTCCTTCTGCGAAAGCAGCCATGCGTGGCGCTCGGTGGCATCTTGCAATTTGGCTTGGCAACGGTGCAGGAATTCCAGATCGGCCCGGACGTCGTGGATGAACTTAATGGTCTCGACCGGATCGACGCCGACGAGGTCGCTGGTGATGTACGGCACGTCATCCTCGCCGTCTCCGGCGTCCTCTGGTTCAGGGGGAGGTTCTGGCATGTCCGGCAGGTCATCTACATCGTGGCCCTCATCTAAAGGCTCCTGAGCAGGTTCCTGCACGTTGTCGTTATCTGCTTCTATCGAGATGCCGTCGTGGACCTTAATGCGCACGTCGTAGCCGAGCTGTTCGAACATGTGGTTTGCCACGCGCTCCCATTCGAGCTTCAGCAGCCGAGTGCTGTTGCGCTCGGTGGTACCGAAGACCCGTTTCCCATCTTCGATGTTGCGGTCCACGTAGATGAGGTGAGCGTGGTGGTTTGGACTGTCGAACCCTTGAAGGGTAAACATGAACGGCGCCCGCTCCTGGCCAATCCATTTGCCGAAGGCGGTGAGGGTGGTGATGGCGTCGGCCTGGCTGATCTCGTGAGGTATCGAGATGGTCAGCTTGTCGATCACGCGGCCGTTCTTGCGGAGGTTGTTTTCATGGTCGAAGAACCACCGCTGCCGGTCATTGTAGTTCTCCGGCAGAAGGTAGGTGACGACGTCGTGGGTCGCGGACTGACGCTGAATGTACCTGCAATGGGCGCGCGCGGTGTAGGGCTCCTGCTGCGAAGCCTTACCGATAAAGGTGTGTTTGAGAAACACCGGGAGCGTAGCGGCCATTGCGTCACCTTAACATGCGCAGCGGCTAAACGGGTTTGGGACAAACCCATATCTTGCACTACTACGACTGCCGCAGTTTACCGCTAACCCCCGTTTTCATCAGTTGCTGCAAAGGCGCACAGGAGTGCTTTAGGTGTCACTCTCGCTGACCATGCGATTATCAGCTGTAAGCTTCAAATAGGGTGACGCGAAGCTTTGCTTAAGTGGGCTGAGCCGAGCTTCGACAATGTCAAACCCTGATGGGACGCTTCCTACGCGCTTCTCCCACACCAACCCTATGGCCGGTTCGTTGGCGCCGTACGCGTACTTCTTAGGTGCGTCGATTGACGAAATCGCAACATCGTCCGCTAAGACGGAAAACGTAGGCAGGTGAACGTTGAACATCTGCGAAAAAATACGCACGGTTGCCGTGGAAGAAACAGGTTGAAGAGACGACATCACAATCTGGAACGCATCCTCATCTGCTGAGTAGAGCCGAGGTGCGTGATCGCCGTAATAGGTGAATACCAACGCAGTCTCTCTCGACGCCGATATTCGAGAGATCAGGGCATCCATATTTTCCTTCCTCTTCAATAACTGACCTATGTCGATGACGTTTATCACGACCGAGCGGCTGTCTGTTATGAGTGCAGAGAGGTCGAGTTCCAACGGTCGTGGCACGGCAGCTGTCAGTCCGAACGTGCGAAGAGCATCAAGGTCATCTGCTGGCTGGGAGCCTTCAGGGGGAAATAACTTAGACTCGATCGCGTGCCTGATATATTCGCTTTGATTTCCCTCGAAATCATCGAGTGCCCGCTCTTTGACGAGTTGAGCCGTCTTGTACGGCAGCCGCAGATTGATGACGGCATTCTTGTGCCCCGTTTGATCACGGCTCATGTAATACAACCACGTAAGACAACTCTGTTTCGGTGTCACACTAAACAGAAATTGTACAACAAAGTCTTTGAAAACAAGCTTCCTCTCATCCTCAGCAAACGCACTAACGCCAACAGCTGAGGAGGAGGATAAGAAATGCACAAGCAAGTAATCAGGACTGCGCTGCTTTTGCTGGAGCGCGAAAGGCGGCGGCCAGCGACGATCCAGTCGGCGATCGTGAAGCCGCCGTTGCCGCATCACCTGAACGAGCAGTTCAGGGGCTTCCGTCCGTCCTACCAGTACAACAACGGGCTGCACGAGCCTTACTTCGTGAAGTCCGTTTTCTGGACCCAACCCGGCAAATGGCAGGGCAAATGGGTCGGCATGTACCAGTGCGAAATATCAGGCGGGAGCCAGCACTGGTCGGAGCGGTACTTCTGGGGCGTCACCCACTTCGGCTTCGAAGAAGTCGCCCAGCACGGTGTCCGTGGCATCCGCAAGCGTATGTTGAGGGCGTGAAAATGATCAAATCGGCACCCGATAAACGCCCGGCAGTGGTGGATTTCGCTACAGCAAAGCAAGCCCCGGTTCCGGGGCTTCCAACTCTCAATGACGCCCACGTCCGCTTCCTAAAGATATATCGCCCAAGCGATATGTTCGAAGGGCTTGGATATCGGAAGTACAAGCTTATCGACCTCAGGTTGGATGAGCGAACGCTAGAGACTGTAGGCGTCTATGAGGTGGCTTTGCTGACTGACTACAGCGAGGTAACCGTCTACACCTGCGAATACAAAATCATCGATGACAAACCAGTCCGGACGAAGGAACACGATCCCTTCGAGATGGACGAAGACGAATACGATGATCTGGTCAAAAGCCGGAAAGCAGAGGCTTCCTTGTGAAATCCTTCGAGATGATCCTCGGATCTGCCCTGCGGATCTTCGAGCTGCTTATCCGCGTCTCCATCGAACTGCTCGCCGCCCTTCTCCGGGCGGTGGGCAGGGGACTCTCCGGCCTTGCCGGAAGCGCGGTCGAGAAAAGGCGTAGGGCATCCAGCCCACGCCATTCCCTCCATCGGAGAAACCATCATGGAAAAGTCGGGACTAAACCCGGCCCACGGCGTCGCCGTCGCTGGCGCTCTGCTCGTCGGGCTCAATGAACTAGCCTACCTGATTGCCGGAAAACCAATCGTGTATTGTGGCCTCAGCCCTTTGCTTGCGCCACTTTACGGGAGCCTGGCTCTCGTGGTTATATACGCCGTGTCAGCATACGCCGTCCTCCAGCTGTTCCGGGGGCAAATCATCCACGCTTTTGGCGGTCTGGCTATCATCTTCGGAATAGTCGAACTGCCTGCATTCCTGACCATCGTGTTGGGTCATGGAGGCTATTGTGGATGACCATGTGATGCGCGAAGCAATCGCCAAGGAATATGGCTTCTCGCTTTTCCGACAGTATGAGGAAAAGCAGGTTGCCCACATCCTCTCGAAGGACATCAGCACCCTCAAGCGCTGGCGCAAGAAGGGCCTGACGAAGTTCGTGCGGATGGGGGAGCGGGAAGTGGCCTATCTCGGGGTCAACATCGCCGACATGCTCATCAGGGGCGTGAAGGAAGATGGCTAAGTACCAGCGCCGAACCTTTCAGCTGGGCGAATGGTATCTCGCCCAGCGCGAAAACTCTCCCGCATGGTATCGCACCCGCTATAACGCCAGCACCAAGCGGACGGAGCGGGTGACCCTCGGGACGGACGACTTCGACGCTGCCAAGGAAGCTCTTACCCAATGGTACTACGATAATCTCCGGCTTCAGGCGGATAGCCTGTCGCCGGAGAAAGTCGCGTTGTCGGTCGTCCTTCTTGACTACTGGAATAACCACGCGCGGAACATTGCCTCCTCCAAGAGCCGTAAGATCCTCATCCGTTACTGGAACGACTTCTGGAAGGACGCCACGGTCGCGGACACACGTTCCCCCGTGCGGCAGGAGGATTTCCAGCAATGGCTTTTTTCGAAGGGCCTGAACGTCGGAAGTGTGAACAGGACGCTGGAAGTCGGGTCAGCCGCCATCAATCGAACATGGGCGCGAGGCGATCGAATGGCTGATCGATCTCGGCGTTCCTTTCACCCGCGACGAAAACGCAGAACTGGGCTTCCACCTGACACGCGAAGGCGGTCATAGCCAGCGCCGC
>Ga0102587_1000585_pt1 | contig 35799 bp, 31 predicted proteins | sample AraplaF_Col_mTSA_FD_76853 | JGI IMG/M metagenome (GOLD analysis project Ga0102587, IMG submission 76853) | Arabidopsis root microbial communities from the University of North Carolina, USA - plate scrape MF_Col_mTSA (SPADES assembly) (version 2) | ecosystem: Host-associated > Plants > Roots >... | reverse complement strand
GGCGCCGCCGTCGAGCATGCGCATGAACCAGTAGAGCGAGGCATCGGGGTCCGAACCGCGCACCGATTTGTGCAGGGCCGAGATGGTGTCATAGAACTGCTCGCCGCCCTTGTCGTAACGGCGCAGGCGCTCGCCCAGCACCTTGAGCAGCCAGGCATCGCTCACTTCGGTCACCTTTTCGGCCTTGGCCGCCACGCTGAGCGATTCCAGCGTGTTGAGCAGGCGCCGGGCGTCGCCGTCGGCATAGCCCACCAGGCGGTCCACGGCCTGCGCATCAATAGCGGTGATCGCGGGGAGTGCGTTTTCAGCCAGCACCTTGGCCACGATCTGCTTCAGCTCGGCCTCGCCCAGCGGCTGCAGCACATACACGACCGCGCGCGACAGCAGCGCCGAATTGACTTCGAACGAGGGGTTCTCGGTGGTGGCGCCTATGAAAGTGAACAGGCCGCTTTCCACGTGCGGCAGGAACGCGTCCTGCTGGCTTTTGTTGAAGCGGTGCACCTCGTCGACAAACACAATGGTGCGGCGACCGCCCTGGGCTTGCCAGATGCTGGCCTGCTCCACCGCTTCACGTATGTCCTTGACGCCGCCCAGCACAGCGGAGATGGTGATGAAATGCGCGTCAAAACTGCTGGCCATGAGCCGCGCGATGGTGGTCTTGCCCACGCCGGGGGGCCCCCAGAGGATGCAGCTGTGCGGCTGGCCGGATTCGAAGGCAATGCGCAGCGGCATGCCCTCGCCCAGCAAATGCTGCTGGCCTATGACCTCGCCGAGGTTTTGCGGACGCAGGCGTTCGGCCAGGGGCTGGTGGGTGGAAGACGTAGACGTGGCTTTCACAAAAGGCGGAGCTGGGAGCGAAAAAAGAAGAAGATCGGGACCCGATGCTAGAGTCTAAGCCACCCATCAAATTCCTGAATTCCGCGCGCAAAGGCACAGACGCAGGCACAGGTACACGCAAGCAATGACAGACCCTTACACCATCACGGTTGCGACACGCGAAGAACTGGACCTGCTGCTGGGCTGGGCGGCCGACGAGGGATGGAACCCGGGGCTGCATGACGCCGGCTGCTTCCGTGCGGCGGACCCTGGCGGCTTTCTGCTGGGGCAGCTGGAGGGTGAGCCAGTAGCCGGCATCTCGGTCGTGAAATACGGCGAGGCTTTTGCCTTTCTGGGCCTTTACATCGTCAAACCGGGCTTTCGGGGCCGCGGGCTGGGCATGCGGCTGTGGCAGGCGGGCATGGCCACAGCGGCGGGGCGCAATGTGGGGCTGGATGGCGTGGTGGCGCAGCAGCACAACTACCGCAAATCGGGCTATTCCCTGGCATGGCGCAACATCCGGCAGGAAGGTACGGGCGGCGGCCCGGCGCCGGCCGATGCCCGCATCGTTCCGCTGGCCGCCGTGCCGTTGGCCGCCGTGCTCGCCTACGACCGGGCATTTTTCCCGGACGGGCGCGAGCACTTCCTGCGCTGCTGGATCCAGCAGCCGGGCAGCACGGCCCTGGGCTGGATTGAAGACGGCACGCTGCGAGGCTAAGGGGTGCTGCGGCCCTGCCGCTCGGGTTTCAAGATAGGCCCGCTGCTTGCCGACAGGGCGGTGGTAGCCGAGGGGCTGTTCAGCGCCCTCAAGTCGGCGGCGCGCAGCGATGCCAAGGTCTTCCTCGACACACCGGAAACCAATCCAGAAGCCATCGCACTCGCACGCCGGCACGGCATGGCCCCGGTGTTTGAAACCGCGCGTATGTACACCGGGCCGGTGCCGCCCATGCCGCTGGAAAGGCTGTATGGCATCACCACTTTTGAGTTGGGCTGAGGGTATCTTGCCCCGCAGCTGCAGGGCCCGGACAAGTCGTGTACAACAAAAGATCCGGCAATGCCTCCTACTTGCCCCTACCCTTTCTTGAGGAAAAGCCCATGCCAAGCCGCGAAACACTGGAGCGATTCATCGCACGCGTTGAAGAAAACGCCCACGCCGAAGCCATCGAGGAGTTCTACACCGAGAACGCGTCCATGCAGGAAAACCAGGCCGCACCGCGCGTGGGCCGCGTCAACCTGGTGACCGGCGAGCGCAAGGTGATGGAAAGGGCGAAGTCGCTGACGTCGACCTGCGTGCGCCCCGCCCTGCTCGACGGCGACCACGTGGTGATACGCTGGATATTCCGCTTTGAATGGCAGGACGGCAGCCGCACCGAGATGGAGGAGCTCGCCTGGCAACGCTGGGAAGGCGAACGCATCGCGGAAGAAACGTTTTTCTACGACCCCGCGCAGCGGGTTCCCAAGCCGCCGATCGTCTGAGGGTTGGGCGCCCTACTGCCGGATCACATCCGCGCCCTTGGGCGGCGTGAAGCGGAAGGTGTCGACGGGCAGGTTGGGGTTGACCTCGACCTTGCTGAAATTCAGCACCGAGCGCTGGCCGAAGCTGTCGAGGATCTCCAGCGCGGCCAGGCCCGAGGATTTTTCACCGGGGCGAAAGCCCACGCGCACAGACTGCAGCTGGCCGTCCTTGCTCTTGGGTGTGGCCACCACCCATTGCAGGCCGTCGGCGTCGGGCGCGGCGGCCAGCGTGAAATCAGCCTGCAGCGCGCGCAGGTCGGGTGCCGCGGCGATCAACGCGGCGGGGGTGGTGCCCAGCGCACTCGACTGCTTGCGCGAGGTGACCTGGTTCAGGTCCACATCATGCAGCCACAGCGTCTGGCCGTCGGCCACGATGCTTTGCTCAAAAGGTTTTTTGTAGATAAAGCGAAAACGGTTGGGCCGGGAAAACTCAAACGTGCCGGTGGAGGTCTTGCTGCGCGCGGCCTGGCCGTCCTTGGCCGGCGCGGTGACGACTTGCGTGAAGTCGGCACGGCCGCTGTTGACCGTCTTCACGAACTGCTCCAGGCTGTCCAGGCCATTGGCCCAGGCGGGATGCGCGCAAACCGCCACCAGCATCATCGCAACAAATTTCTTCATGATCGTCACTCCGCCCTTGCGGGCACCAGGATGTCGCGCTGGCCGCTGCCGCTCATGGCACTGACCAGCCCGGCTTTTTCCATGTCTTCGACCAGCCGCGCGGCGCGGTTGTAGCCGATCTTCAGATGACGCTGCACCAGGGAGATGCTGGCCTTGCGGTTCTTCAGCACGACCTCCACGGCCTGGTCGTACATTGGGTCTTTCTCGCCGCTGCCGCCGTTGCCGCCGTCGCCCAGCAGGTCGCCGTCTTCGCCGTCGACGGTGCCGCCTTCGAGCACGCCGTCAATGTAGTTGGGCTCGCCCTGCTGCTTGAGATAGGCCACCACGCGGTGCACTTCGTCATCGCTCACAAACGCACCATGCACCCGAATTGGAAAGCCTGTACCACTCGGCATGTAAAGCATGTCACCCATTCCTAACAAAGCCTCGGCGCCCATCTGGTCCAGGATGGTGCGACTGTCGATCTTGCTGCTGACCTGGAAGGACAGGCGGGTCGGGATGTTGGCCTTGATCAGGCCGGTGATCACGTCCACGCTGGGGCGCTGCGTGGCAAGCACCAGATGGATACCGGCGGCCCGGGCCTTCTGCGCCAGACGTGCGATGAGCTCTTCGATCTTCTTGCCGACCACCATCATCAGGTCGGCCAGTTCATCAATCACCACCACGATGTAGGGCAGGCGCTCCAGCGGTTCGGGCTGTTCAGGCGTGAGACTGAAGGGGTTGTAGACAAATTCGCCCTTGGCCTTGGCTTCGTCGATCTTGCCGTTGAAGCCGGCCAGGTTGCGCACGCCCAGCTTGCTCATGAGCTTGTAGCGCTTTTCCATCTCGGCCACGCACCAGTTCAGGCCGTGGGCCGCCTGGCGCATGTCGGTGACCACCGGGGCCAGCAGGTGCGGAATGCCTTCGTAAACGCTCATCTCGAGCATCTTGGGGTCTATCAGCAGCAAGCGCACGTCGCGCGCATCGGCCTTGTAGAGCAGGCTCAGGATCATGGCGTTGATGCCGACCGACTTGCCCGAACCGGTGGTGCCGGCGACCAGGCAGTGCGGCATCTTGGCCAGGTCGGCCACCACGGCGTTGCCGCCAATGTCCTTGCCCAGGCCTATGGTGAGGAGCGACTTGGCTTCGTTGTAGACCTGGGAGCCCAGGATTTCGCTGAGCTTGATGGACTGGCGCTTGGCGTTGGGCAGTTCCAGCGCCATGTAGTTCTTGCCCGGGATGGTCTCGATCACGCGGATCGATACCAGGCTCAGGGCGCGGGCCAGGTCCTTGGCCAGGTTGACGACCTGCGATCCCTTGACGCCGGTGGCAGGCTCGATCTCATAGCGCGTGATGACGGGGCCGGGCGCGGCGGCAACCACGCGCACCTCCACACCGAAATCCTTGAGTTTTTTCTCGATCAGGCGCGAGGTCATTTCCAGCGTCTCGGGCGCCACGCCCTCCTGGCGCTGCAACGCGCCGTCGAGCAGGTCGACCTGCGGCAGCCTGGAATCGGGCATTTCGCTGAAAAGCGGCTTTTGCCGCTCCTTGGCCACACGTTCGCTTTTGGGAATGTCGACCAGCACAGGCTCGATCAGCACCGGCACCGGGTGGTGTTCCTCGATTTCGATGCGCTCGTCGATCAGTGTTTCCTCGCGCTCGCGGGCCGCCAGCTTGCCGAAGGCGAGGTCCTGGGCGATCTCGCGCTTCTCGCGGCGCGAATCGATCAGGTTGTCTATCCAGGCGCCGATACGCAGCGCCACGTGAGCCCACGAAAAACCAAAAACCGCCGACACGGCAATGACGCCAAGCGCGATAAACACCAGGCCGGAGCCGGCAAACCCCAGCCATTTTTCGCCCATGGAGCCGGCCAGGTAACCCAGCACCCCACCGGCATGACCCGGCAGCTTGAATTCAAAGCGGTAAAGCCGCGACCATTCCAGTGCCGCGCTGGCCAACAGCAGCAACAGCAGGCTGAGCCAGAAGCGGATGCGCCGCGGCTCATCGGCCTCCAGGGGCTCGCCGCGCAGCCAGCGCGCCAGCGACCTCAACCAGGCCTGGCCGCCGGCGGCCAGTGCCCACCAGACCGAGAAGCCCAGCAGGTAATAGCTGGCATCGGCCAGCCAGGCGCCCACCCGCCCGCCCCAGTTGAGGGCTGCGGCAGGGTTGCCAGCCACGGCCTGGGCTGTGCCGGACGTGGACCAGGCCGCGTCCTGCGGCGAATAACTGAGCAAGGCGGCCAGCCAGAAAACCAGGCCTAGCAGGCCCAGGATCAGGCTGACTTCATGGGCAAAGCGCTTGATGCCGCCGGGCGCGCCCGTGGCGGGGGAGTTTCGGGAGTTCAGGGTGTCGAGTGAGTAAGTCATGGCCCGGCTTGAAGCTTAACGCAGTTGGGCAGGGCCTGAAGGGCGCCAGGAGCGCCGGACAAGATGACGGGGCAATCGGCAGGCGCGCTAACCCAGGGTGTGCAGGCGTTCCTTGACCAACACAGAGCCGTCGTCGCGGGTTTCGATAAAGCCGCGCTCTTCGAGGTCCTTCATGACCCGGCTGACCATTTCGCGCGAGGCGCCGACCATCTTGGCCAAGTCCTGACGCGAGACCTTGTCGCGGATCACGGTGTTGCCGGTGCCGTCCTCGCTGGCGAACTCCAGCAAGGCCCTGGCCACGCGGCCGTAGACGTCCATGAGAGCCAGCGACTCGATCTGACGGTCGGCATGGCGCAGGCGCTGCACAAGGCCCTTGAGCACGGCATAGGCCATGGAGCTGTTCTCGGGCAGGCAGCGCGCGAATTCAAGTCGGCCCAGGATCAGGGCATCGGTCTGGATCTCGGCGCGCACCGTGGCCGAATGCGGTTCATTGTCGATCAGGCTCATCTCGCCGACGTAGTCGCCGGGGTGCATGGTGGCCAGGATGACCTCGCGGCCGCGGGCGTCGGTGGTGACGACGCGAGCGCGGCCCGTCAGGATGATGGACAGGGCATTGGACTTCTTGCCCTGCTCGACGATGGGCTCACCACGCTTGAAGCGGCGCTTGACCACCGTATCGGCGACAGAGGCCGCCTGTGCGGCCGTCAATACGGAGAAAAGAGGTACCCGGCGAATCAATTCCAGGTTGGACACCATCGTCGTCATATCTGATATCTCCCAACCTCACAGTCGACAAGGGAGTCGCGTGAGTTCTTACAATGGCACGTCATTTATAAAACCAAATGCCGCAAAAGTACTACCTTGACGGTTTTACCCTGCACTACGCTTATGCGGCCCGACTCTACCCGAGTTCTTACACTTTCCCAATCAGTTTTTCAACATGAAACATTCAAGAGTCTTAATCCTCGGTTCGGGGCCTGCCGGGTACACCGCGGCCGTCTACGCGGCGCGTGCCAACCTCAACCCGGTGCTGATCACCGGGATCGCGCAGGGCGGCCAGCTCATGACCACCACCGAGGTCGACAACTGGCCCGCCGACGTGCATGGCGTGCAGGGGCCGGACCTGATGCAGCGCTTCCTGGAACATGCGGAGCGCTTCAAGACCGAGATTGTTTTTGACCACATCAACAAGGTTGATTTCAGCAAGCGTCCTTTCACCCTGACCGGTGACAGCGGGACCTACACCTGCGACTCGCTGATCATCGCCACCGGCGCCTCCGCCAAGTACCTGGGCCTGGAGTCGGAAAGCGCCTTCATGGGCCGCGGCGTTTCGGGCTGCGCCACCTGCGACGGCTTCTTCTACCGGGGCCAGGAGGTCTGCGTGGTGGGCGGCGGCAACACCGCCGTGGAAGAGGCCCTGTACCTGTCCAACATCGCCAGCAAGGTCACCCTGGTGCACCGCCGCGATAAATTCAAGGCCGAGGCCATCCTGATCGACAAGCTGCACGAGAAGGTCAAGGCCGGCAAGATCGAGCTCAAGCTGCACCACACGCTGGACCAGGTTCTGGGCGATGCCTCCGGCGTGACCGGCGTGCGCCTCAAGAGCACCCAGAGCGATGCCACGCAGGACCTCAACCTCAAGGGCTGCTTTATCGCGATCGGCCACCAGCCCAATACCGACATCTTTGCCGGCCAGCTGGAAATGAAGGACGGCTACATCATCACCAAAACCGGCCTGCAGGGCTTCGCCACCATGACCAGCGTGCCCGGTATCTTTGCCGCCGGCGATGTGCAGGACCACGTCTACCGCCAGGCCATCACCAGCGCCGGAACCGGTTGCATGGCGGCCCTGGATGCCCAGCGTTTCCTCGAACAAGCGGAGTAGGCCGGAAATCCTTTATAATTCAAGGCTTTGCTAAATTTGCCCGGTAATTCCGATTAGGGGCCGGTTTGGCAGTCTCGGGTTACCGCCACCCTATTCTGGCGAGGTGAGGCAGGCATGACGACGGCACAAGGTGTGCTTTTCGGTGTGGCTGCTGTTGAAAGTACTGGAGTGCACATGGCACGCGTATGTGAAGTCACGGGCAAAGGCCCAATGGTCGGAAACAATGTTTCCCACGCCAACAACAAAACCAAGCGCCGGTTCCTCGTGAACCTGCAATATCGCCGTTTCTGGGTCGAGAGCGAAAACCGCTGGGTCCGCCTGCGCGTTTCGAGCGCCGCCCTGCGCCTGATCGACAAAAACGGCATTGATTCCGTGCTCGCAGACCTGCGCGCACGCGGCCAAGCTTAAGGAGCACCATCATGGCTAAAGGCGCACGCGAAAAAATCAAGCTGGAATCCACCGCCGGCACCGGTCACTTCTACACGACCACCAAGAACAAGAAGACCACGCCCGACAAGATGCTGATCATGAAGTTTGATCCCAAGGCACGCAAGCACGTGGAATACAAGGAAATCAAGCTGAAGTAATTGCTACGAATCCGTGCGTAGCCAAAAACTACGAGCTCGGTCAGTACATCCAGAAAAAGGACACCTCGGTGTCCTTTATTTTTTGGGGCTTAGAAAGCAGAACTCCCGCAAAACAAGCAGCTTCCTACGCGACCTGCCTGAATAAATAGGGCCAGAAGGTTATGACACCGGTTGCCGCTGCTGCACAAGCCGCAATTAACACGCCGCCGGCGGCAAGATCCTTTGCGCATTTGACCACCAAGGAATGTTGTGGCGACACAACATCGCAGAGCGACTCCACAGCGGTGTTCATGGCCTCCGCCATCCAAACCACGGCCATCGCGCCGATCAGCCAGCGCCAATCGCCAGCGTCCACTCGGCACCAAGCGGCCAATCCCGCCACCAGCATCGTGGCGACGAGATGCAGCCATGCGTTGTGCTGCGTTCTAAGCATCAAAGCTATCCCCTCGAAGGCATAACCAAAGCTCTTGAGGCGTGCGACCAGAGTGAATCGGCGTGGAGCGCAACCATGAGGGGATTCTTTCATTTCCCATCCTTTTTATTTACCAACCGCCAGGCCTGGGCAAGACATGAACGACGAACAGTGCACACCTGCACAACCTGCAACCCATACAAGCAGCCCCATACCGCGGCCATCAAAATACAGCAGCCCATCACAGTGCACCGGCCGGCTCTAGCGTCAAACAGGTGCGTCCAGCAAGCGGAACCTGCAAGCACACCTTTCCCAGGTCGTCAGCCAGAACCTGCGTCAGGCATGCACCTGTGACCCGGTAGGGTGCCAACGGACGCAAGCCCGACACGCCCAAGCTCTTGATGCCATCGCCGGCTCCGCCGTACAGCACCGCTTGCAAAGAGCTGCTTACATCATCGGAGTGCGCAGCTGCAACCAGCACATCGGGATAGGACTGGGGTTCCAACCTGGGACCTTGTGATGAAAGCGGGTTACCGATCAAGTTTCGAAAACTGTCGCACCCTCCGGAGTACGCCATCAGCTCGACACCATGCGCCCATACCGAGGCCTTGCTCCTGTGGGCGACCCCATGACTGAGAGTAGTTGGACACTCGCGCTCCAAGGCATCCATGCAGTTTTGATACACACACTCATCGCCCAACTCCGCGGCCGCCAAGGCCGTCGCTGCGTAGGCACCGCCTCTTGAGAAACCATAGTTTCCTGTGTCGATGGGCCAGAATTCACGGCGTCGAAGTCGCTCACGACGATCGAACAGCCGACGTCTCAACAGCAGCCATTGGCGACGCGCCAAGTCAGGTTCCAGCGCATTCAAAAAGTAGCAAGGCATCGCCAGGGGCATTGCGCCACCAATGGCGGGCAAAGCCAATCCCGTATACGTAGAACGGCATGGCACGTAGCGCCCCATGCCATCCAGAAACTCAGCGTCCAGATGCCGGCGAAACTCCGCCGCATGACCGGCCCATTTCATCTGACCGTGCTGCGCATCGTGGGCACGCAGTGCCGCGGCTCCCATTGCATTGCACAGGGGATAGACCCAGTTGGGCTCGCAGGCCATCAAATAGAAGGGTGAACGTTCATATTCTTTTTCCAGCCTGAATAACAAGGACTCGAAACTGCGTTCGTAGCGTTTTCCGTTCGGATGCATCAGCGTAAAGGCACCTTTTTCCGAAAATTCCCGACTTCCCGTGCTGGCCTGGAACAGGGCCATCTGCAGCGCCACGAAGCCCGTGTACATGATGTTTTCACGGGCGGTAGGGTCGGGGTTCCACCGGAAATTTCCCCACAGATTTTCCAGCGACCAGTAGGCCCACGCGCGATGCTGTGCCTGCTTGTGCAGTAGCTTGCTTTGCGCATCGCTCATGTATCCGCCTAACGCAGGCGTGAAGCGTGCCTGCGTCAAGGCAATGCCATAAGCCAGAAAGTTGACTTGATACCGAAGTGCTGCCGTCTGAAATTGATCGCGTTGCTCGAACCCCGAAAATTCATCGCAAGGTTGCAACGCTCGATCGAGTGCGAACCTCACACGATGCAGATGCGCCAACGACATCTCTGGTTTTTGCCTTGACGGTTGGGCTGTGAAGATAGTGTCCGATCGAGCCGTTTGTCGGACCAAAAAATCGTTATCGATGCGCCTTTGCCGGCCTGAAAACATAAACCAGGCCAGCATCGACAGGCTGCCCGCCGCAGTAAATAGCGCGAGCACGCAGTACACGTGAAGTACCACGCCTGGCTGAATTGCGCCATGGTTCATGCTCGCAGCCCAAAACGCCGAACCGAGCCATACAAACGGAGGCAGCAACACATTGCCCGTGCCAAACCAGACCAACAGCGCAAACGCCAGGGCACCCACCGAACACAGCCAGGCGGCTATATGTCCTATGCCACTGCCCGTGCAGATATCAGCATGTGCCAGAAATCCGCCGCCCGGCACCATCAACCCCAAGCCGAAAATCCGCAAGGCATCCTGATGCGCGAAAAGCAGCAAAACCGAGCCGCCCGCAACGAGCAGCAGGTACAGCTTTAAAAGTCGGACAGTCTTTTTTGTCGTTACCGGACCGAAAATTCGTGTGTATGGCGGAAGAGTAGCGACGCTACGGATTGAACTCACAGACCGACCTTTCCTCGAAATGAAAACATCGGATTGATGTGCCCGGCTTTCGATAGGTGCAGTCTGATACGCGCCTGTGAGGTCTTGATGAGCTCTATGAAGTTGGTGTGAAGTCACCTGCTGGGCGACCATTTATGTTGTGGAATATCGCCCCACTAGCCCGTTTTGAGTTGCGGGCGTAGCTCATACTTTGCGCCGGACAATAAAAAAACCGCTCTCGGATTTCTCCGGAGCGGTGTTTTGAAGAGGTATCGGCCTGAGATCAGGCCGACATGTAGCGCCAGATCAGGCGCGGGCGGCGCGCAGCTTCAGCGAGAACTCGCGCAGGGCGGCAATACCGCTTTCTTCCGCGCGGTGGCACCAGGCCTGCAGGTCGGTCGCCAGCTGTTCGCGGGAGGCCGAGGTGCTCATCCACATCTGGCGTAGCTCTTCGCGCATGGTGACCATCTTGTCGAGCACGGGGTGCTCGGCGCGGGCCTGGGCCAGCTGCGGCTTGGCGGCCGCGGGCACCTTGTCGTCGTCGCGGTGCAGCCAGCGGTTGGCCGCGCGCAGCACGGACACGTCGGCTTTTTTAGCCTTCAGCACTTCGATTTCGGCCTTGCCGGCACGGCGCAGTTCGCGCGCAAAGCCGGCCATCACTTCGTAGCGGTGGGCGATCAGGGCTTCCAGGGTTTTTTCGTCAGCCACGGGCTGGATGGAACCCAACTGGAGCTTGGGCGGAACCTTCTTCACGGCGGCCAGGCCCATTTTTTCGAGGGCGCGGATGTAAATCCAGCCGATGTCGAATTCATAGGGCTTGACCGAGAACTTGGCCGAGGTCGGGTAGGTGTGGTGGTTGTTGTGCAGTTCCTCGCCGCCGATCATGATGCCCCAGGGCGAGATATTGGTGCTGGCGTCGGGCGCCTCAAAGTTGCGGTAGCCCCAGTAGTGGCCGATACCGTTGATGATGCCGGCTGCCGTCACGGGAATCCAGGCCATCTGAACCGCCCAGACCGCCAGGCCGGCCGCGCCGAAGAGGGCCAGGTCGATGATCATCATCAGGCCCACGCCCTGCCAGCTGTAGCGGGTGTAGACATTGCGTTCCAGCCAGTCGTTGGGCGTGCCATGGCCGTACTTGGTCATGGTTTCCTTGTTCTTGCTTTCGGCGCGGTACAGCTCGGCACCTTCCCAGAACACCTTCTTGATGCCGTGGGCTTGCGGGCTGTGCGGGTCTTCAAGGGTTTCGCACTTGGCGTGGTGCTTGCGGTGAATGGACACCCACTCCTTGGTCACCTGGCCCGTGCCCAGCCACAGCCAGAAGCGAAAAAAATGCGAAGGAATCGCGTGCAGGTCCATGGCGCGGTGCGCCTGGTGGCGGTGCAGGTAAATCGTCACGCTGGCGATGGTGATGTGGGTGGTCACCAGGGTGTACAACACGATTTGCCACCAGCTGGCGGCGAGCAGGCCATTTGCCAGCCAGTCGAGGGCGGCATCAAACAAAATCATAAAAATCCTTTAAACAACCTGCTCCAGCCGCCCATCCAAATTTGTCTCCAGGCGCTGCACCAGACAAGGTCTTATTGTAAGGCGAAGCCCTGCAAACACCAAGTCGCCTGAGGTACAAGCGAAGGGGCAAATCAGTGCGAAAAATCACGAATAAATATGTAACACAAGCCTATCTGTCGTCATTTGCCGGCAAAAATATCAGGACTTTTGCCATACTGCGGCGAAAAACCCGTCAGTCTGGTGCAAGTAGGGCCAGAGGCGAAGGTAGGGGCCACGACAGAGTTTTTCGGCATGTTCCACCCCCAGATGGGTCAACAAAGGCCCGATTTCAAGGACGTTAAACCCTGTATTGGCCGCGCTGAAGGCTTCGGCAATCGCCTCGTTTTCTTCGCGCAAAACGCTGCAGGTGGCGTAAACCAGCCGGCCGCCGGGCTTTAAAAGCCGCGCGGCGCTCTGCAAAATCGCGGTTTGTTTGGCCTGCAGCTCTTCGATGGCCTTGGGTGTCTGCCGCCACTTGAGGTCAGGGTTGCGCCGCAAAGTGCCCAGGCCCGAGCACGGTGCATCAACCAGCACCCGGTCTATCTTGCCGGCCAGGCGCTTGATGCGGTCGTCGCGCTCATGGGCGATGGCCACGGGGTGCACATTCGACAGCCCGCTGCGCGCCAGCCGGGGCTTGAGCGCATCGAGCCGGTGTCCCGAGGTGTCAAAGGCGTACAGGCGCCCGGTGTTGCGCATGGACGCGCCCAGGGCCAGCGTCTTGCCACCGGCGCCGGCGCAGAAATCGACCACCATCTCGCCGCGCTTGGCGTCCACCAGCAGGGCCAGCAGTTGCGAGCCCTCGTCCTGCACCTCGATGGCACCGCGCGTGAAGGCGTCCAGCTTGGCCAGCTGGGGCTTGCCGTCTATGCGCAGGCCCCAGGGCGAATACGGCGTGGCGACGGTCTTGATGCCAGCCTTCGACAACTCTTTCTGGACGTCGGCGCGCTTGTCTTTCAGCGCGTTGACGCGCAAATCCAGCCCGGCCGGCGCATTGAGGCTTTCCACCAGCGGCCAGAAATCGTCACCCAGCTGTTCCTTGAGCGGCTCCACCAGCCACTGCGGCAGGTTGTGGCGGTGCAACTCCATCAAGTCGCCTGGCTTGACTTGGTCGCAACGGGACAGCCAGTCTTTCTCCTGGTCGGTCAGCGCGCCCAGCAAAAAATCACGCTCGGCGGCAAAACCCAGGATTGCCAGGCGCCGCTCCAGCGGGCCGCTGCCGTGCTGGGCCAGGTAGGTATAGAGGTTTTTTTTGCGCAGCACGCCGTAAATGGTTTCCGCCACGGTGGCGCGCTCGCGTGGGCCGAGCCGGTAGTCGCGGAAGTAGCGCGAAACCACCATGTCGGCGGGATGATCAAATTTGAGGACCTGCTTGAGAAGCTCGGAACAACTGTCGAGTAAGGCTTTGGGGTGCATGGCCCCATTGTCCCACCCTTGCCGCACGGCTCAATCCGGTTCAGTCCATGGTGCGCAGGTAGACGGCCTCAAAAGCGTTGCGTTCGATGTCGCCCAGCGTGGGCGAATAACCGGCCCACAAGGCCAGCAAGGGGCCCGGCAGGTCCAGCGAGCGCTCCAGGTCGCGGCACAGCGCGTAGCGCGATTCATCGTCCAGCCCCGGCAACTCCAGGAACAGCAGGTAGCAGCGCCTGTGCGCAAATTCCTTGAGGTTTTTGCGCACCAGCCAGGCCCGCGCCACCGGCTTGCAACGCGCGAGCTGGGCCTGCAACTCGCCCTGTTCAAACTGGCTGAGGTCGTGGCGCCCTATGGCCTGGAAAAACGGCGTTTCGGTCAGTTCCTCCCAGGCGCGCCCCTCGGCTTCTTCCGCCTGCTTGAGCCGCTCGCGCCACAGGGCCAGGGCCTTTTCGTCAAAACTGCCGTCGACCGCGGGCTGCTCCATCTCAGCCACCGCCACCCGGCAAGCCCACCAGCGGTTGGCCGAGCTGTGCTCGAACAATTGCCCCAGGCAATCCATGCGCAGCGCGCGCTCCGCGGCCGGCAGGCATTGCGCCAGGCCGCGCAGGGCCCCGGCATGGCCGGGCGTCATCTGCAGCGCGCGCTCGTAGTGGCCGCGCACATCGGCTCGCGCGTCCAGGCGGCGCCGCAGGTTGCCCAGTTCGACCATTTCGTCGGCGTTGTTGCGCTTTTCGCTGGAGGCCAAGGCATCGGCACGGGCGCGCACCCGCCCCAGGTAGGCGTGGTGCTGCTTCCAGTCGCCGGCGTTGTCCCTGCACCATTGCTTGTCGAAATGCGCGATCCATTTCGCGCCGCCGTCGCCCAGCAGCGCCAGCGCGGAGCGCGAAGAAGCAGACCATGCCGGCAGGTTTTTGCCGGCTTTCAGCGCCTCCAGCCGGTCGCGCAGGCCCGGGTGGGTGTCGTCCACGTCGCTGATGCGGCGCAGGGCCTGGCGCAGCGACTCGCGGGCGAAATCCCCGGGCGGCGCCAGGCCCAGCAAGGGCCGCATGGCCGCGTACGGCCCCACCGGCAGGGGCTGGGCCGCGGCGGCGCTCCAGTGCTCGGGCCAGAACTCCCTGGCGACCCAGTCGCCCTTGACGGCCAGTTCGGTCAGCGCCGCGGCGGCCACATCTTTGCCCAGCAGCTTTCCGGAGATGCGGTCGGCTTCATATTCATCCTGGCGGGCCAGCGCAAAGGTCTTGGCCGAGAAACGCGGAAAGTACCAGCGCAAAAAGGCCTGCGTGGCCGCCGCCACCGGGCCTTCGTCGTTGCGCAGGCCGTGGTTGAGCATGGCCCAGCTCAGGCGGGTGCGGTAAATCCAGGCGGCGAAACGACCGTGGTCGCCACGCAAATGGCCGTACTCATGGGCCAGCACGGCCAGAAAACGCGGACGGTCCAGGGCCATCAGCAGCGGCAGGCCGATATTGAGGTGGTTGACGCCGCCGCCGAACAGGCCAAAGCGCGGGTGCTGCCGGATGCTGGCGTTGAAGTCCGCGTCCAGCCGCACGCGGTGTATGGGCGGGCCCTTGATCTTTTTGCGAATGCGCTCCAGCGCCTCAAACAGGGCCGGCGCGTCGGCCGGCTGCAGCACCACGCCCTCCGGCTCGTCAAAACGGCACCACAGCGCCCGCAGACAGGTCCAGAGCAATCCCCCGGCCGCGACGACCAGGGCGACATAAAAGCCCTTGATGCGCCCGTGCATCATGGCGCTGGCGACCCAGGCCAGGATGCCGGCGGACAGCAGCAGGCAACCGACGACCCAGGCGTAACCAAGCGCTGCGAACGCCGCCACGCTGCGGCGGTAGGCTTTGCTGTCGTCGGCGCTGGCATGCTCGCTCAGGCGCACCAAATGGATGAAATCTGCCCGGTCCATCGGACCCTCCCATTTTTTGTTGGCGACAATCTTACCCATGAACCGAGACCAAGACCCCCAGCGCCTGCCGCCCCTGATTGAGACCCCGCCGGGCCTCTACCGCCACTACAAAGGCATGCTTTACGAGGTGGTCGGCACCGTGCGCCACAGCGAAAGCCTGGAGCCCATGACGCTTTACCGCGCGCTTTACGGCGAAAAAGGCCTGTGGGTGCGGCCCGCCGCCATGTTCAATGAAGAGGTGGTGATAGACGGGGTGAAGCAGCCGCGATTTACCCTGCAACCCGGCCCGGTGCCCGATTAAGCGCCGTCATCGATAATCGTGGGTTATGTCCGAATCCACCGAAATCGAAAAACAGGTCAAACGCCGCCGCACGTTTGCCATCATCTCCCACCCCGACGCGGGTAAAACCACGCTGACCGAAAAGCTGCTGCTGTTCTCGGGCGCGATCCAGATCGCCGGCAGCGTCAAGGCCCGCAAGGCCGCGCGCCACGCCACCTCCGACTGGATGGAGATCGAAAAGCAGCGCGGCATCTCGGTGGCCAGCTCGGTCATGCAGATGGAATACCGCGACTGCGTCATCAACCTGCTGGACACCCCCGGCCACCAGGACTTCTCGGAAGACACCTACCGCGTGCTGACCGCCGTGGACGCGGCGCTGATGGTGATCGACGCGGCCAACGGCGTCGAGCCGCAGACGCGCCGCCTGCTGCAGGTCTGCCGCGCGCGCAACACGCCCATCCTGACCTTCGTCAACAAAATGGACCGCGAGGTGCAGGACCCGATGAGCGTGATGGACGAGATCGAGCGCGAACTCGGCATGACGGTCATTCCTTTCACCTGGCCGGTCGGCATGGGCAAGCTGTTTCACGGCGTCTATGACAGGCGCGAGGACCGCATGCGCGTCTTCAGCCCCGGCGAGGAAAAAGCCGGCGGCGACGACGAAATCCTGGCCGGCCTGGACAACGCCGAGGCCGCCAAACGCTTCGGCGCCGAATACGCCCAGGCCCAGGGCGAGATCGAACTGGTGGCCGGCGCCACGCCCGAGTTCGACCGCGCCGAATTCCTGGCCGGCAAGCAGACGCCCATGTTTTTCGGCTCGGCCATCAACAACTTCGGCGTGCAGGAAGTGCTGGATGCGCTGGTCGATCTGGCACCCGCGCCCGCCGAGCGCGGAGCCATCCAGCGCGTGGTGCACCCCGAGGAGAAAAAATTCTCCGGCGTGGTGTTCAAGATCCAGGCCAATATGGACCCGGCCCACCGCGACCGCATCGCCTTCCTGCGCGTGGCCAGCGGCGAGTTCACGCGCGGCATGCGCCTGAAAGTGGTGCGCAGCGGCAAGGAGCTGCGGCCCAACACCGTGGTGAGCTTCATGAGCCAGCGCCGCGAGCTGCTGGACACCGCCTTCGCCGGCGACATCATCGGCATCCCCAACCACGGCGTGCTGCAGCTGGGCGACACGCTGACCGAAGGCGAGGCCCTGCAGTTCACCGGCCTGCCCTTCTTCGCGCCCGAAATGTTCCGCGCCGTCGAGGTGGCCGACCCGCTGCGCAGCAAGCAGCTGCGCGCCGGCCTCACCCAGCTCGGCGAGGAGGGCGCGATCCAGGTGTTCCGCCCGATTGCCGGCTCATTGCTGCTGCTGGGCGCGGTCGGCCAGCTGCAGTTTGAAGTGGTCGCCCACCGCCTGGAGCATGAATACGGCGTCAAGGCCCGCATCATGGGCAGCAATTTCAACCTGGCGCGCTGGGTCACCAGCGACGACGCCAACGAACTCAAAAAATTCATGGACGCCAATGCCCACCGCGTGGCACTGGACGCCGTCGATGCGCCCACCCTGCTGGTGGACCACAGCGCCACGCTGCGCGCCGTGGAGCAGCAATGGCCCAAGATCAAGTTCCATGCGCTGCGCGAGCACGCCGGGCTGGTGTTCCAGTCCAAGATGTAAGCGCTTTTCCGCTCGCCTGCCCCCGGACGCAAAACGGGCGCCAGAAGCTATCCGATGGATAGCGGCTGGCGCCCGTAGTTTTTTGCCGCTTTATTTGGCGTTCAAAAGCTCGCCGACTTCGAGCAATACCAGCTCATTGTCGTCGACCTTGTTAGGCTCGCGGCTGCTCGAAAACGGCAGGTTGTTGTCGTTGCCGACCACGATGTGGGTCGCGTCCACCACGTCCACGTTTTCAATCGTGAAGAAGGGGAACTTGAGCACGCCGTCATTGAGCGGCTTGCGCGCCAGCTTGTGGGGGTCGGCGATGTTCAGCAGGTCGATGTAGCCGACCTTGCGCACCGGCCCGCCGACGTTGGCGTCCGTCATTTCAATCTTGTAGACGCGCTTGAATTTGGCGATGTCGTGGAAGCAGTCGCTGTGCTTCTGGCCTTCGGGGCAGGCCTTGTCGGCCGTGCCTTCGCCGTTGTCGCGCTCGATGACCAGGCCGGTGGTGCCGTCAATCATGTTGAAGTCGCCGATGGCATTGCCGTTGGCTTCCAGCGGGTACATCCACGAGCGGCCGCTCCACTTGCCCGCCTGCACGTCGAACTCCAGCACGCGCAGGGCTTCCTTGCCGGCCACACGCTCATAGTCCTTGGCCTCGGCATTCCACACCGGGCCTTCGAGCAGCGCGTAGAGCTTGCTGCCGTCTTTCGACGAGGCCATGCCTTCAAAGCCCTTGGAGCGCTTGACCTGGAAGTCGGCCGTGCCGCCGGGCGCGCCGGGCGTGGTCACGGCCGGGTGGTCGGGCGAGCGCACGACCTTGCCGTCCACCAGGGTTTCGAACACCGCCAGCACCTTGCCCTTGAGGTCGGCCTTGATCAGGAAGGGGCCGAACTCGTCGCCAATCCACAGCGCGCCGCCGGCGAACTGGAAGCTCTCGGTGTCGAAGTCGCTGCCGGTCAGGTAGCGGCTTTTTGCTGCCTTCATGGACGATGCGAAACGGCACTTTTTTGTCGGGGTCGTGCAGGAAGACGGTTTCCAGCCGCTTCATGCTGCCGCCCTTGAAGTCGACCTTGTAGCGGTTCAGGTAGAGCATGGCGTCGGGCGAGTTCGCCTTGGCGCCAAAGCCGTTGTCCGTGATGATCCAGAACGTGCCGTCGGCCATCTTCTTGATGCCGGAATGGCCTTGCAGCGGCTGGCCCTTGAAAGGCAGGGACACGCCGGTGGGGCGGCCGGCCGACAGGCCCGGCACCGTGCCCAGCGCCTCGGTGCGCTGGCCGTTGGTGAACTTGCCGCTGACCTGCAGGTCCTGCGGCGCATCCTTGGGCGCGGGGATAAAGGATTGGGCGGGCATCACCGCATGGCCGGCCAAGGTGGCCGGGAAAGCAGCGGGCGACTGTGCCAGCGTGGGCAGGGGGGAGCCCAGCAGCACCAGCATCAGGGAAGAAAGAAGGCCGGTACGGCGCTTTGGCAAGGGGCGGGTGGTGCCGCCCAGGTCAGATAAGGACATGTGTCATCCAGGGTTAAAGGAAGACGCATGGTCGCCACCCGGTGTTACGCCGCGATGACACAGGGTGCTCGCTCCCGGCCTCGGCAAGCGGGAAATCGCCCCTGCTTTGCCCTATTGTCGAATTTTTCCGTTTCCGCTGACGATGGTCATCTCCACGAAACGCGAACCACTGCGCATCCCCGGGCGAAACCCGATGACATACCCTCCCAGGTCAAAGTTCTCCATGCCATCCAGGGCGGAAGTAAAACCTTCACGGGTGACACGCGAGCCTTGTCGCCGAGCCGCTTCAACAATCACCTTTGCCGCGATGAAGCCTTCCATCATGGCGTAGCTGATCGGAACATCCTGCGCTCCGGACGTTGCCGCGATGTCGTTGAACTCCTTGGAAAGCCGGTTTGTCAGTTTGTAGGGGCTGGGCGTGACCTGGGCGATCGCGATGCCTTGCATCTGCTCTTCAGAAAGCCTTTTCGCCATCTGCTCAATGTCCGCGCCTGAATGCGCGAACAGCTGGGCCGTGCCTCCCGCCGAGCGGTATTTTTCAATAAAGCCGGCACAGGCGCTTCCGCTTGCAATCATGATGATCGCCTGCGGTGAGGCTGCCAGCATGGCATCGGCGGCCGCGCTCACACGGCTGGTTCCGGCGTCATAACCCGCCGTTTGCACGATCGTGGCCTTGGCATTCGCGGCTGCCTCCTTTGCCGCCGCGATGAGCGGCGCAGCGTTCGGGCCATTTTCGTGGAACAAGCCGAGCCTGGTGATTCCCACCGTCGCCAGGTGCGCCGCGATTCTGGTGATTTCGTCTCGCAAGGTAGCACGCACGCCATAAAGTTGCGGGGCCTCCAGATTCAGTTCGGTCGCGCGGAAGCCGACCAGTGCGATGCGCTCGCGCTCCAATACGCCCGCGCTGACCAGCTGGGCGATATTGCGGCTTCCAAAGTAGCCGGCAAGCACCACGGGTTTGTCCTCGGCCAGAAGCGCGCGCGTCTGGTTCAGCGTTTCGTCGGGCTGGCCGGCGTCGTCACGGCGCGCCAGAATGAAGGTGTTTCCGTTCACTCCGCCGGCCTTGTTCACGGCGTTGAAATGCAAGCGCATTCCCGCTGCATATGCGCGCCCTTGGCTTGCTTCAGTACCGGTCAATGGTGCCACTTGTCCAATGACAAGCTGCGCGGCCAGTACTGACGACGTGATACCACTTGCGATAGCCAGACCGGCCAGACGGCCGATCAATTGATTTTTTCTCATCTTTGCCCTCATCCTCGTTCTTATCTCGTTCTTATCCTCGGCCCCTCAACGAAGTCCAAATTGCCTGGACCGGCCATTGATTTTTCTTTATTCACGCACCGGCACTGATGCGATGTCCGGCACCGCCTGCCGTCGTTGGCGAACCGCCGGGATTCGGCGGGGCCGAGACGATCGATGTCAAGGCGGGCTCGACGGCCCGCAGGCGGTCCAACGCGGGGCGCGGCCGCCGCAGCTCATCCGATCCGGCAAAAGCCTGCTCCAGGGCCGCCGCCACGCCAAGCACATGGTGGTCCGCGCGGAAGTGGCCGACGATTTGCAGGCCGAAGGGCATGCCCGCATGGTCGACCCCACAAGGCAGGCTGAGCGCCGGCAAGGTGGCCAGCGTCACGACGTAGGTCAAGGCCAGCCAGCGGTAGTAGTTGGCTTGCGGCTTGCCGGCGATGGTGTCGGCGTGCAGCGTTGTCCACGGGAAGGGCGACAGCGGCGTGGTCGGCGCCAGGATCACGTCATAACCCGCCATCGTGGCATTGAAGCGGGCCAGGATGCGTGTCTGCTCGGCCTGGGCCCAGGCGCTGTCCAACAGGCTCATTGCCGCGCCTATCTCATAGTTGGCGCGCGTGTTGGGCCCCAGGCTGGCGGGGTCGCGCGCGTAGGCGTCGCGGGTCGCGGCCACGAAGGCCTCCGCGCGCAGCACGTCAAAGCAGCGGTGCACTTCGCCCAGGTCGAACTCCACCTTTTCGCAGCTGCGAAACAGGTGAGACATGGCGCGGACCTTGCGGCCGAAGGTCTCCCGTATCAGGGGATCGACATCGCAGGCGCCGAAGTCCTCGGTCCAGCCGACGCGTAAGGCCCCAAGGTCCAGCGCCGGCGGATTCAGAAAACCGGCCGCATCGACCGGGTAACTGAGCGGGTCGCCCACGGCGGCGCCGGCCGAGGCGGCCAGTTGCTGGCAGGTGTCGGCGACGGTGCGGCCCATGGGCCCGACCACCGAGATCGGTGTCCAGCCTAGCGGCTTGCGCGAACTGGGCACCAGGCCCGGCGAGGGCCGAAAACCCACCACACCGCACAGGGCCGCCGGAATGCGCAGCGACCCGCCGGTGTCGGAGCCGGTGCATACCGGAAGCATGTCGCAAGCCAGCGCCGCCGCCGAGCCACCCGACGATCCGCCGGCATTGAGCCGGGGGTCGAAGGGATTGCCGGTGGCGCCCCAGACCGCATTGCGGGTGTTTGCGCCGGCGCCCAGCTCGGGCACATTGGTCTTGCCGACCACGATGGCGCCGGCGGCACGCAGCCGCGCCACGAGCACGTTGTCGGCCGCGGGCACATGGTCGCGGTACAGCGCCGAGCCCAAGGTGGTCAGCAGGCCCTCGGTGGCCTCCAGGTCTTTCACGCCCATGGGCAGGCCGTGCAGCAAGCCCAGCGGGCGACCCTGCATCACCGCACGCTCAGCCGCCTTGGCCTCGGCGCGGGCGCGTTCAAAGCAGGTGGCCGTCACGGCGTTGACGAAAGGGTTGACCGCCTCGATGCGCTCGATGCAGGCTTCCAGCAGTTCGACGGGCGATACCTGCCTGGCCTCTATCAGGCGCCGCAGCTCCACCGCCGAGAGAGCTACCAGTTCCTTGCGGCTCGCCACCGTCAATCAATCCGGATGTTGGAACGCAGGGCGATCACGCGCATGCGGGGCAGCTCGTTTTCGATGCGCGCGGCGACCGCGGCAGCGGGCTCCCAGGCGGACTCGAGTCCGTTCGCGACGAGTTTTTCGCGAATTTCCGGGTCCTTCATGGTGTCAGCCAGCGCCTTCTGCAGCTTGGCTTTGACATCCGCCGGCACCCCCTTGGGCGTGGCAATGGCCAGCCAGGAGTCGGCCGAGAAACCTTTGAAGCCGCTCTCCGCCACGGTCGCCACCGTGGGCATTTGCGTCGCGCGGCTCTCGCCGGTGACGGCGATGGCCTTGATCCTCGGCTTCGCCGCCTTCAGCTGCGGTAGCGCCGCCGCGACGGTGTCAATCGTGAAAGGGATTTGCCCGGCCATCAAGTCGTTCATCGCCGGTGCGCTGCCCTTGTAGGCGATGTGCTGCAGCTTGATGCCCGTGGTGCTCCACAGCATTTCGCCTGCGAAGTGCCCTGTGGTGCCGTTACCGAACGAGCCATACATGTATTTGTCCGGCGCGGCGCGCACTGCTGTGATGAGTTGCTTCAGGTCGTTGATCGGGACATCAACGTTGGCCAGCAAAACAAGGGGAACGCGTGCCACCATCCCGACAGGCTCAAAACTCTTGATCGGGTCGTAAGGCAGCTTGGGCATGAGCGCTGGATTCACCGTGAAGGTGGAACCAGAGCTGATCAGCAGCGTGTAGCCGTCCGGCGCGGCCTTGGCGACGAAGGCGGCGCCGACGACGGTGCCGGCGCCCGGACGGTTGTCGATGACCACCGGCTGCCCCAGGCGCTCACCCAGTTTCTTGGCGACCAGCCGCCCGGCGATGTCGGTGGCGCCTCCCGGTGGAAACGGGATGACCAGCTGGACCGGCTTGGACGGATAGCCCTGCGCGTGGACACCGGCCCAGGGAGCCAGCAGGACCAGCGCCATGGCCAGGAGGAAGCGCTTCTCATACCTTGGTTTCATCATCGTACTGCTCCTTTTTGATACGGCACGGGCCGCGTTGATCAACCGTTGCGAAACAGGAAGCTGTAGGCATTGAGCGCCGGCACGCCGCCCAGGTGCGCGTACAGCACGCGCGAGCCGGCGGGAAACTCGCCGCGCCGCACTTTTTCAATCATCCCGTGCATGGACTTGCCTTCGTACACCGGGTCGGTCAGCATGCCTTCCTGCCGCGCGCACAGGCGGATCGCCTCCAGCGTGCCTTCGTTGGGCAGGCCGTACTCGGGGCCGCCGTAAGCGGTATCCAGCACCACGTCCTTCGCGGTGATGGGGCGGCCCAGCTCCACCAGCTTGGCGGTGTTCTGCGCGATGCGCAAAATCTGCGCGTGGGTTTTTTCCGGCTTGGCCGACGCATCGATGCCGATCACGCGGTCGGCCCGGCCGTCGGCCGCGAAGCCCACCACCATGCCGGCTTGCGTGCTGCCGGTGACCGAGCAGACCACGATGTAGTCGAACTGGAAGCCGAGTTCGGCCTCCTGCGCGCGCACCTCTTCGGCAAAACCGACAAAGCCCAGGCCGCCGTAAGGATGCTCCGAGCAGCCCGCCGGAATCGGGAAGGGCTTGCCGCCGGCCTTGCGCACGTCGTCCATGGCCTGTTCCCAGCTGGGGCGTATGCCGATGTCAAAACCGGCCGCGTCCAGCCGCACGTCGGCGCCCATGATGCGCGACATCTCGATATTGCCCACGCGGTCATAGACCGCGTCGGAATAATTGACCCAATTCTCCTGTACCAGCACGCACTTCATGCCCAGGTGCGCGGCCACCGCCGCCACCTGGCGCGTCTGGTTGGACTGGATGCCGCCTATGGACACCAGCGTGTCGCAGCCCTGGGCCAGGGCCTCGGGGATCAGGTATTCCATCTTGCGGGTCTTGTTGCCGCCGAAAGCCAGGCCGCTGTTGCAGTCTTCGCGTTTGGCAAAGAGCTCGACCTTGCCGCCCAGGTGGGCGCTCAGGCGCTTGAGCGGCTGGATCGGCGTGGGGCCGAAGGTCAGCGAATGCCTGGCGAATTTCTGCAGCTGCAGCGGGTGTTGAAGGGGATGCTTGAGCGAAGTGGACATGAAGGAAGTTCCCGGTTGGAAGTAAAACTGAAGCTTGAAGCGACGATGAATCAAATCGTAGCCAGGCCCTCCTGCAATGAGTTGCTTAAGTAAGCAATAAAATGATCCAAAAAATCTTCCTTTTGAGAATTTGAATAATTAATTCCATAAATTCGGCTTTTTACGCAATATTTGTAGAATCCCCCCATGGAACACACGCTGGACCGCATTGACCGCAAACTCCTGAAGCTGCTGCAACAGGACGCCTCCCTGCCCAATATCGAGCTGGCCGAAAAGACCAGCCTGAGCCCGCCCGCCTGCTCGCGGCGCGTGGCCAGGCTCAGGGAAGCCGGGCTGATCCGCAAGACGGTGGCTCTGGTAAACCCGCGGGCGCTGGGCTACAACGGGCTGGTCATCATCGGCGTGGTGCTGGACCGCTCCACCACCGACTCCTTCGCGGCGTTTGAAAAATCCGCGGCCGGCCTCACCGGCTGCCTGGAAGTGCAGTTGGTGACCGGCGAGTTCGACTACTTCGTGAAGCTGCGCATCCAGAGCATCGACTCCTTCAACGAACTGCATGCGTCGCAGCTCATAGGCCTGCCCGGGGTGCGGCAGATCCGCACCTTTGTCTGCCTCAAGGAGGTGTTCGAGACCACGGTGATTCCGGTTTAAGCCGGGCTTTTGCAATAAGCTATGCGCATGTCGCCCAAAGCCAGCCTGTGTCGCCGTTTCTTCTTCATGCTGCTGTGCGCCTTCTGCGGCGCAGGCCATGCACAGGTGTTTGACCGCCTGTATGAAAGCAGCGCCCAGATCACCCTGGCCCAGCCGCTGCAATGGATCGCCGTGCCCCGGGATTCCATCGCATCGCCCGATGCCTTCGCCACGGGCGAATTCGCGGCCACCGCAAAAAAGGCCTTCCAGCCCTACACCGACGACACCATTCTTCCCACCTCGGATACGCAGGAAGTCTGGGCCAGCTTCGCCCTGCCCACCACGGAAACCCTGCAGACCTGGTACATCCGGCTGGCGGCCCAGGCGGTCTACAAGGTGAGCCTTTACTCGCGCGACGCGCAAGGCAGCTGGCAGGTCCATGCCGCCGGCGAAGCGATCGCCCCCGCCTACTGGGCGCTGCGCACCCGCGTCCCGAGCTTTGAGCTGCAATCGCACACCGACCAGCCGCAGACCTACTACCTGCGCTTCGAACACCGCCGGCCCATCACCGAGCGGCCCATGCTGCTCACGCCCGTCGAATATATAGACGGCGCCTCGCGGGTCGGCGTGGTGATAGGCCTGATGTGGGGCATGTTCAGCGTGCTGGCCGTGCTGTGCCTGGCCGCCTTCAGCATGTCGCGCAGCAAGGTCTTCCTCTGGTTCGGCGCCGTGGTGGTCACGCTGATGTTCACGCAGCTGGTGCTGATCGGCTACGGCGGCTGGCGCATCTGGCCCTACAGCGTGCACCTCAACCAGGTCATGGGCTGGGTGTCGGCCACGGTGACCATGGCCGCGGCCGCCTGGTTCTGCGCCCAGGCCAGCTATGCGCGCGACGGCCATCCGCGCGTGTACCGGCTGCTGGCCGGCGTCACGGTGGGCAGCCTGCTCATGGCCTGCGCGTTCATGGTCCGCCTGGACTTCGTGCCGCGCGACCTGCGCAACCTGTGGCTGGCGCTGGCCACCGTGGCGATCCTCGCGAGCCTGGTCTGGATATCGCTGCGCGGCCAGGCCTGGAACCTCCTTTTATTGATAGGCGCCGCGCCCATAGGCGGGGCCGCGCTGGCGCGGCTTTCCTATAACGCCGGCTGGGTGCTCAATGTGGAATCGGCGCAGGCCGCGGGCGTGCTGTCGGCCATGGTCGGCCTGCTGTGGATTTTCGGGGTGCTCGCCTGGCGCAGCCGGGCGGCGCTGTTTTCCAACCACCGCGGCGCCGCCCTCTCGACCTACGATGCGGCCAGCGGCCTGATGCTGCCGCGCATCATCGAGGCCAGGCTGCCAGGCATGCTGCTGCGCGGCCGCCGGCAAAAGCTGGCCTGCGGCGCGATGATGCTGCACTGGCTCAACCAGGCGCCCAGCCATGACGAGGTGGGCGACTTGAAACGCGGCGCCGCGCTGTCGCGCATCGGCGAGATCCTGCGTCGCGCCGCGCGCGACGTGGACACCGTGGCACGCTGCGACGAAAACCATTTCATGGTGCTGGTCGAAGGCCCCGTCAGCCGCGCCGTGCTTTCCGAGATTTCCACCAAAATCCTGGCGGACTGCATACGCGCCTCCGAAAAGCAGGGCGAGGGCGACGCTTTCACCCTGCACATCGCCATATGGCACGACACCCCGCGCACGCAGACCGCCGCGGAGGTGACCGACTTGCTCAAGATACGCCTGCACCACATGGCGTCGGGCACCAAACGGCCCGTGCAGTTTGTCGATTCGCCGCTGGAACCCGGCAGCGCCGCAGCCGAGGAAGCCAGCCGGCGCGAAGACCTGGTGGCCAAGATCAACGCGATCGAGACCTCGCATCCCACGCTGGGGTGACGGCGGCTCGCCGGAGAGCCGCCCCGGTCAGCGACCGGGAAGCGGCAGGGCCGTCTTGTACCGGACCTGCTTGAGCGCAAAGCTCGAGCGGATTTTTTCGATCCCCGAAATCGGCGACAGCTGCTCGAGGATGAATTTTTCCAGCGCGCCTATGTCGGCCACCGCCACGCGTATCAGGTAGTCGCTGTCGCCCGACATCAAATAACACTCCATCACCTGGTCGTGCTCGGCGATGCGCCGCTCGAAGTCGGCCAGCGACTCCTTGCTTTGCGTGCGCAGGCTGATCGAAATAAACACATTGAGGCCCAGGCCCAGCGCCGCGGCATTGGCAATCGCCACATAACGGTCAATCACGCCGCCGGCCTCCAGCGCCTTGACACGGGCCAGGCAGGGCGAAGGACTCAGGTGCACACGCCGCGACAGCTCCACGTTGGACAGCGAACCGTCGCGCTGCAGTTCGTCGAGGATCTTTAAATCGAGGGCATCAAGCTGCATGATCTGTAAAAACCGGTTTTCACGGCATTTTATGCCTCTAAACAGCCAAATACCACGATATTGAGGCTACAAGTTCTGGACAAACCTGCGTACAGTTATTTTTGCCATGAACCATTCCATCCCCCATCATTTGCTGGCGCAGGCCGAGATGCCCGCCGATACCGATCCGCAGGAAACCGCTGAATGGCGTGAAGCGTTCGAGGCCCTGGCCCTCACCCACGGCCCAGCCCGCGCGCGCCACATGCTCAATGAATTGAGCCGCGTCGCGCGCAAGCAGCGCATAGGCTGGCAGCCCGAGCTGGCCACGCCCTATATGAATACCATCGCGGTGGACGAGCAGCCCGTGTTTCCCGGCGACCTCGCACTGGAAGAGCGCCTGGCCTCGCTGATGCGCTGGAACGCTCTGGCCATGGTGGTGCGCGCCAACCAGGCCGAAACCGGCGGCTCGGCCGAACTCGGCGGCCATATCGCGAGTTATGCCAGCGCGGCCGACCTGTTTGAGACCGGCTTCAACCACTTCTTCCACGCACGCGAAGGGGTGGCTGAAGGCCAGCACCGCGGCGACCTGGTGTTCTTCCAGCCGCACAGCGCGCCGGGCGTCTATGCGCGTGCCTACCTCGAAGGCCGGCTCAGCGAACAAGACCTGGGCTTTTACCGCCAGGAACTCAGCGCGCCGGGCCAGGGCGCGCAAGGCCTGTGCAGCTACCCGCATCCCTATTTGATGCCGGACTTCTGGCAGTTCCCGACCGGCTCCATGGGCATAGGGCCGATCAGTTCCATCTACCACGCGCGCTTTATGCGCTACCTCACGCACCGGCGTTTGCTGGACTGCGCGGGACGCAAGGTCTGGGGCGTGTTCGGCGACGGCGAGATGGACGAGCCCGAATCCATGAGCGCGCTGACCCTGGCCGCGCGCGAAGGCCTAGACAACCTGGTCTGGGTCGTCAACTGCAACCTGCAGCGACTGGACGGCCCGGTGCGCGGCAACGGCCGCATCATCGACGAGCTCGAAAAGCTGTTCGCCGGTGCCGGCTGGAGCGTCATCAAGCTGGTCTGGGGCAGCGACTGGGACGGCCTTTTCGCACGCGACCTCACCGGCGCGCTGACCCAGGCTTTCGCCCAGACGGTGGACGGCCAGATGCAGACCTTTGCCGCCAAGGACGGGCGCTTTAACCGCGACAACTTCTTCGGCCAGAACGCCGAACTCGCGCGCCTGGCCCAGGGCATGACCGACGAGCAGATAGACCGCTTGAAGCGCGGCGGCCACGACCTCGTGAAAATCCACGCCGCCTACGCCGCGGCGGCGAACCACCAGGGCCAGCCCACGGTGATCCTGGCGCACACCAAAAAAGGCTACGGCATGGGCAGCGCCGGCCAGGGCAAGATGACCACGCATTCTCAGAAAAAATTCGACGGCGAAGATCTCATCGAATTCCGCAACCGCTTCAACCTGCCGCTGTCCGACGAGCAGGCCAAAAACCTGGCCTTCTACAAACCCGCCGCCGACAGCGCCGAGATGCAGTACATGCACGCCAGGCGCGCGGCACTGGGCGGCTATTTGCCGCGCCGCGAAACCGCGGCCGACGTGGTGGACATCCCCGCCCTGCCCTCCTACGCCCAGTTCGCACTGGCGGCCGACGGCAAGGACATGAGCACCACCATGGCTTTCGTGCGCATGCTGGGCGGTTTGCTCAAGGACCCCGCGCTGGGGCCCAAGATCGTGCCCATCGTTGCCGACGAGGCGCGCACCTTCGGCATGGCCAACCTGTTCAAGCAGGTCGGCATTTACTCCAGCGTGGGCCAGCGCTACGCGCCCGAAGACATCGGCTCGGTGCTGAGTTACCGCGAGGCGCTGGACGGCCAGATCCTGGAAGAAGGCATCAGCGAAGCCGGCGCCCTGGCCAGCTGGACGGCGGCCGCCACCAGCTACAGCGTGCATGGCCTGGCCATGCTGCCCTTCTATATCTATTACTCCATGTTCGGCTTCCAGCGCGTGGGCGACCAGATCTGGGCCGCTGCCGACCAGCGCGCACGCGGATTTTTGCTGGGCGCCACCTCGGGCCGCACCACCCTGGGCGGCGAGGGCCTGCAGCACCAGGACGGAACCAGCCACCTGGTCGCCGCCACCATCCCCAACTGCAAGGCCTATGACCCGGCCTTCGCAGGCGAACTCGCCGTGATCCTGGACCGCGGCATGCGGGAAATGATGGTCGAGCAGAAAGACGTCTTCTATTACGTCACGCTGATGAACGAAAACTATGCCCAGCCCGACCTGCGGCCCGGCGCCGAGGCCGACATCATCCGCGGCTGCTACCGCTTTGAGAGTTTCACGCCCGCGGACGGCAAGGCGGCAGGCGAAGTAACCCTGATGGGCTCGGGCGCCATCCTCACCGAAGTCATCAAGGCCGCGCGGCAACTTGCGCAACAGGGCATCGCCGCCACGGTCTACAGCGTGACCAGCTGGAGCGAACTCGCGCGTGACGGTGCGGCCTGCCAGCAAGCGGCGCTCAACGGTGAAGCGCACGCAGAAGCATTCGTCGCGCAACAGTTGAAGGCCAGCACCGGCCCCGTCATCGCCGCCACCGACTATGTGCGCGCCGTTCCCGAAAGCATTCGCGCCTTCCTGCCCGAAGGCCGGCGCTACCTGACCCTGGGCACCGACGGTTTCGGTCGCAGCGACACGCGCGCCGCGCTGCGCGAGTTTTTCAGCGTCGATGCGCAAAGCATCGCCAAGGCCGCGCTGCACTTGCTCAAGCCGGCCTGAGGCTCATCACCGGGGCGCGGCCAGGCCACTAGGCCGCACCGGCCTCGCCCCTGCGTGCCCCCGGGCACGCTTTCAAGCATCAACCCTTCTTCGCGGCTTCGCGCGGGCCTAAGCCTGCCCGCGACGAATGCTCGTGCCTCACACAGGGTTCATGAGCACACACAAAAGAAGCGGGAACATCCCACAAAGATTGTCCGCACAAAGACCATCTTTCCTCTCTTCGAAGGGTGCGCTCAGTAAGCTTCAAAACATTCTGTATCGCGAACAAACACGCTTTCCTCGCAAGCACCTTCACATGATCATGGGAAACATCAGTGGCTATACCCACAGCGCCGCCATCGAGCTTCAGTGCTCGGCGGCCATGGCGGCCGCCCTGATGATGTCCCGGCACTGGCCCAGGCGCCTTGCGTTCGACACCGGTGTTTCATTCCAAAACGATGGCCATGGCTTGGCCCATTTCACGCATCGGTCCCGCCTCCTGATCCGCATGATGCTTGCCGCACTGGTGGGTTGCGCCCTGCCTTGCGGCGCGGTCAGCCTCGGGGACGCCACGCTGCTGTCCAGCCCGGCCCAGCCGCTGCGCGTGGAGATTGAACTCGCATCGGAGATGCAGCCAGGACTGCAGGTCAAGCTGGCCTCCGAGCAGGCATTCCGTGAAAACGGCATTGCCTACCCGGCGTGGCTGGGCAATGCGCAAGTCTCGTTATTGCAAGCGCAGGGCTTGCGCAGGCGTGCCGCGCTGCTGCTGCAGGCTCCGCAGGCGGCGCAAACGCAGATGGTCGAACTGGTGCTGGAATTTTCCTGGCCCGCCGGCAGCAGCCAGCAGCTTTATGTGCTGATGCTGGATGCCCCGACCCAGCCCAGGGATACAGCAGAAGTTGCCGCAGTCCCGGTCCCTGCGATAAGCGCGCCGCCGGCGGACAGCATCGCTGAGCCTGCTCCCAACAGCCCTGACCTCACCCCGGCGGCCGATGCAACGCGACCCGGCCTGCTCAAAGGCATGACGTTCGAAACGGCGCTGCGCTTTCCCTTCAAGAATCGCGAGCATGCCGGCGTGGTCTCGGCGCGAAACGGCAAGCCATCCTCTTCGCAACCCAAACAAGACCGCCTGCGGCTTGCCAAAGCCAGATCCGCCCAGGCCGACCGCATCGCGCAGGAGCGCCGCGAGGCCGACCAGCAGGCACGCATGCGGGAGCTGGAACTCAACGCACGGCAAATGCGCGAACTTGCCGACCAGGTCGCGGCCGCGACGCCGCCGGCCCCCGCACCTGCCGCGGCTTCCGCAGCAGTCTCATCGGCCGTCGCGCCGGCACCCAAGGCCGCACCCCTCCCACCCCAAAAGCCTGCCCATCCCGTCCAACGCACCTCTGCATCCATCTGGCCCTGGGTGCTCGCGGGGCTCACCATACCGCTGTTCACCGTCTGGGCCCTGCGTTTCTGGCTTGCACGTCGCCGCCCCGAATTCACCGACAGCGTGGGCGCTGCGGGCTCGGTCTTCGAACTCAGCCCGGACGAAGCCGAACGCGCCTACAGCGACTACATGCAGCAACGGCAGGCGCCGGTACGCGCGGATGCATCCCCCTTGGAAGAAGCCCGCGCGCTGTTTGTCGTTGGCCGCTTCGGCGACGCACAACAGCAGCTGGACACGGTGCTTCGCGAGAACCCGCGCAATCATGAGGCCTGGTTCCTCCAGGCGCGCGTGCTGTGCGCCCAGGGCGACACCGCCGGCCTCGCGCGGCGCATGCCCCTGATCAAAAAACTGACCGGCGAAATCGGCGAACTCTGGGACCGCGTGCTGGTCCTCGGCCATGAGCTGGACCCGGGCAACCCGCTCTACCAGGCCGCCGTACTCCTGCCGCAGCCGCAAGAGAGGCCTGTGTCGCCCTCGGTGGGGGTGGCACAGGTGGCACCATCAGGCAACCAGAAAACACCCGTACCTAGCACCGCCAGCAGCGCCGTCGACGACGCGCTGCGCATGGCCACGGCCTATGGAGCGCGCCCCGCATGAGCTGCGCACCCGCCGTCTTGCCTCATTCGGGCCCGCGGCCGGCTCGGCCGCCGCCTGGCCTCGCCTTCTCTTTCTGGTTTCCCCGTCAGTCCTCTCACCACCGCCAACATCCACAGGAGCCAAGCGTCATGAAACACCGTTCATCCACTACCCGCCGCCAAGGCGGCTTCACCCTCGTCGAAATCGCCATTGTGCTGATGATCGTCGGCCTGCTCATAGGCGGCATCCTGCGCGGCCAGGAGCTGATCCAGTCGGCGCGCGTGCGCAACATCATTGACCAAAAATCGGCCGTCCAGACGGCCTATATCGGCTTTATGGACCGCTACCGCATGCTGCCGGGCGATTTGACAGCGAATCAAGCCGCAACGGTAGGAAACAGCGCGATAGCCTCAACTGCAAACCCAGGCACCGGGATCATCACATTTGGCAATGAGGGAGTGCTGTTCTTCCAGAATCTCACGGCAGCGGGTTTTCTTTCCTGCGGTGCCTGCATGACTGTGGCGGCGAATGGTGCGGCCAACGTCACCAACAGCCCTACCAATGTGTACGGCGATTTTCTTGAGGCTGGTTACGTAAACAGCGTCAACGTTGACGCTAGTGGCTGGCTAGACGCAACTGCAAACCTTAACCGCATGATTCTCACGACAGGAGGAACCATCCCTTCGCAGGTTCTCGCCGAGGTGGATCGGAAAGCCGACGACGGATTGCCCGGAACCGGTCAGCTTCGGTTTTACAGACTCGGGGGTGCGACTGCGAATGTAGGGACCTGTGCTCCAACCACCACAGCGGTTGTTGCCGAGGGCAATTGGGCCAATCCCAGCCAGAGCAATTGCCAGGGCGCCTGGCTGTTCTGATCCTCAGAAGATCCGTACTGAATATTCGGGGGATGCGGGTGCCGCAATGGCCCTGTCATTCCCTTGGATCGCCATCTTCATGGAAAACAGCAAACGGAGCCAAGCATCATGAAGCATCATTTATTCAATACCCGCCGCCAAGGCGGCTTCACGCTTGTCGAAATCGCCATCGTGCTGATGATCGTCGGCCTGCTCATAGGCGGCATTCTGCGCGGCCAGGAGCTGATCCAGTCGGCGCGCGTGCGCAACATCATTGACCAGAAGTCGGCTATCCAGACGGCCTATATCGGTTTTATGGACCGCTACCGCATGTTGCCAGGCGACTTGACAAATGCACAAGCAACAGTGGTTGGAAACGGTGCGGTGGCCTCAACCCTTGCGGCTGGTATCGGCGACGGGTTAATCACACTGGATAGCGAATCTGTCCTGTTCTTCCAGAATTTGACGGCTGCAGGTTTCCTTTCCTGTGGTGCCTGCATGACCGCGACAGCCAACGCCGTTACCAATATCACCAACGCCCCGACTAATGTGTATGGCAATTTTCTCAACGTCGGCTATCTTGCCAGCGATCTGACTGGTGCCACCAATTGGATCGATACGGCTACGGGACTTAACCGACTGGTGCTTACGACAGGAGAATCCGTTCCCTCACAGGTCCTGGCCGAGGTTGACCGAAAGGCCGACGACGGACTGCCCGTAGGTGGGCAGCTAAGATTTTTTGCTGCAACGGTGCCCGTTGCCACTTGTGCTCCCAATGGTGTTGTTGTTCCGATCACTCGCGCTTGGGCCAATCCCAGCCAGAGCAATTGCGAGGGCGCATGGCTGTTTTGATAGTGAGCGAAGTACCCTCATGAAGCACACGGAAACAACGGTTTTTCTTGCGCTTGCGCTGCTCGCCGGCTGCGCGGTGCCGCCACCGCCCGCCAGCATGCAGCACATAGGCATGGCCGAGCCGGCAAAGGCACCTACCGCTCCTGCTGCGCTGCGGCCGGTGCGCCTGCCGGCGCTGCCGGCGGCGCCCCAGCCGCAGGCGCAGCAGGAATTGTTCCGCGTGGTGGTCAGCGAGGTACCGGTCAAAACCCTGCTGTTCGCGCTGGCGCGCGATAACCGGCTCAATGTGGATATCGCCCCTTCGGTGGCCGGCCAGGTCACGCTCAATGCAACGGACCAGACCCTGCCCCAGCTGTTTGAGCGCATCGCCCAGCAGGCCGAGCTGCGTTATGAAATGACCGGTAACACGGTGCGCTTGCAGCGCGACACGCCTTACCTGGCCCACTATGCGGTGGACTATGTCAACTTGAAGCGGCAGTCGTCTAGCCAAACCTCCGTGTCTTCGCAACTCAACAACGGAACCACCGCAGGTTCGTCGAACGCCAGCATCAGCAATGCCGCCGACAACCAGTTCTGGGATACGCTGATCAACAATGCCTGTCTGATCGTGGGTGCGGCCAATCTGGAATTCAAGCAAAAAGAGGACTTGGCCCAGAAGCAAGACCGCGACCGCGACCGCGACGAACGGCTGCGCATTGCGATGGAACTCACACGCGCCGCGCCGGCAAGCGTTTCCGCCACCGGCACCGCCACGACCCGATCAACCAACAACGAAACTTCCGACGTCCTCAAGCAAGTGCTCGGGACAAAGGACGCCGTGGACAAAGTCGAATGCGGCAGCGGCTCCCCGGCCAGCACATCGGGAGGCGCCGCTGCGGCAAGCTCCGGCTCCAGCGCCAACAACATCGTGGTCAACCGCGAAACCGGCCAGCTGTCGGTCTACACCACTTCGCGCGGCCATGAGCAATTCAGGCAGTTCCTGGACCGCATCAGCGCCAGCGCGCGGCGCCAGGTTCTGATTGAAGCCACCATTGTCGAAGTCACGCTGTCCAATGCCTCCCAGCAAGGCGTCAACTGGCAAAAGGTGGTGCAGGGAGGGCTGCTGCGCGGCCTGAGTTTTCAGATGTTACCCTCGGGCACGGGCTCGTTTTCCGGCACGCAGGATGCCTCGCTGCTGCGCATGAGTTACACCAGCGGCAGCGGTGACTGGAGTGGCATTATTTCGCTGCTCGAATCCTTCGGCCAGACGCGGGTACTGTCCAGCCCCAAGGTATCGGTGCTCAACAACCAAACGGCCGCCCTCAAGGTGGTGGACAACTATGTCTACGTCACCATCGGTTTCACGCCGGCCGTGCGCACGCTCAGTACTACCGGGCAGCTGGTTGAGACTTCGCCCCCCACCTACACCTCCAACCTCAATTCGGTGCCCGTGGGTTTTGTGATGACCGTGACGCCGCAGGTAGCCGAGAGCGGAGAAGTCACGCTCAACGTACGACCCACCATCAGCCGCGTGGTGCGCGAAATCATAGACCCCAACCCCGCGCTGCTGACGGCGACCCCACCCATCGTCAACCGCATTCCGGTGGTGCAGTCGCGCGAACTCGAATCCGTGCTGCGCGTGCAAAGCGGCGAGATCGCTGTACTGGGCGGCCTGATGCAGGACGCGAGCAACGACGGCGAAGACGCGGTGCCCGGACTCAGTCGCATCCCCTTGCTGGGCGAGGCCTTCAAGCAGAAGCAACAGACGCGCAGCAAGACCGAGCTGGTGGTGTTCTTGCGGCCCGTGGTGGTGGGCGATGCCTCGCTGAACGGCGACTACAAAGCCTTTAAACCCCTGCTGCCCACGTCCGGCTTCTTCAAGGACGCGGCGCCGGAAGCCCTGGGCCGAAAACCGCTGGAAGCCGCGCCATCCCGCTAAGCCTGAGCCGTATCCATGAAACCCTCCCTAAGTCTCCTGCCCTTTCTGCTGCTGTGCGCCGCTCCCCTGGCGTGGGGCCAAGCCAAGCCAAATGCCGCCGCGCCGGCCCAAGCCACTGCCGCATCGCGCGATCCCGACATCCGCATCACCCGCCGCAAGCCCGCGCCGATAGTGGACGCCGACGTCAAACGCGGCTATGAAGCGCTGCAAGCCGGGCGCTACGGCGAGGCGCGCGGCGCCTATGAGCAGGCCTTGAAGCGCGACGGCGCCCTGCGCGATGCCTTGATAGGCCTGGCCTGGAGCCTGGAAGGGCTGGAAGACCACCAGGGCGCGCAGGCCGCGCTGCGCCGCCTGCTCGAGCTGTACCCGCGCGACGCCGAAGCACTGGCCGCGCAATACCTGGTGGGCGGCGGCATCCCCGGCGATGCGGCGGCCCGTTTCAAACAGCTGGTTGAGCGCAGCGAGCGCAATGCACCCCTGCATTTCGCGCTGGGCGTGATCCATGCCGAGCAAAACCGCTGGGGCGAGGCGCGCCTGTCTTTCGAGCGCGCGGCGGCGCTGGAGCCCGGCCAGCCCGACTACCTCTACAACTTTGCGCTGGCACTGGACCGCCTGGGCCAGGGGCCCGAGGCGATGCGGGCTTATGTCAAGGCCCTGAACCTTTCCTTCCGCCAGCCGGCGGCCTTCAACCAGGAAGCGGTGCGCAACCGCCTGCGTGCGCTGGCCGCGCCGGCCTCCTGAACTCAAACAGTAGCCGCCCATGTCCTTGGCACCCCCACCCCACCTGCAGGACCAGCCGGTGGCCATGCGCAAGGCGGAGCGCGAGCTGGCCGAAGCCCTGCT
>Ga0102587_1000574_pt1 | contig 36216 bp, 39 predicted proteins | sample AraplaF_Col_mTSA_FD_76853 | JGI IMG/M metagenome (GOLD analysis project Ga0102587, IMG submission 76853) | Arabidopsis root microbial communities from the University of North Carolina, USA - plate scrape MF_Col_mTSA (SPADES assembly) (version 2) | ecosystem: Host-associated > Plants > Roots >... | reverse complement strand
AAAACCCTCCTGGCGTTGTTGCGCCGCCTTGCCGTGCTGGTGCACTGTCTGCGGCGGCGCGCCTAGCCAGGACCGCTTCGCTGGGTTTTGTGAACAGCTCTGAACAGTCGGTTCGCAGGCCGTACCCGCAGAAAACCGGAATGTGCTTGAGCCCACTCTCAAGTTCCCCAGGCCCAGGCCGTTATCTCTCTATATATCTAGTGTGTGCCGGCACTCCCCAGGGGAGCGCCCCGTGAAAGACCCGATTTATGTCCAATAGCATGTTTTACACCGGGCTCAGCGGCCTTAACGCCGCCCAGGCCGCGCTGGTGACCACCGGCCACAACACCGCCAACGTCAACACGCCCGGCTACAGCCGCCAGTCCGCGCAGGTCGCGACCGCCGGCGGCGTGTACCGCGCCAGCGTGGGTTTTTTCGGCAGCGGCGCCAAGGTGGTCGACGTGACCCGCAGCTACGACGCCTACCTGGCCTCGCAGCTCAACCAGGCGCAGTCGCTGAACCAGTCGCTCACCACTTACTACACACAGATCAGCCAGATCGACAACCTGCTGGCCAACCAGAAAGCGGGCCTGGCGCCCCAGCTGCAATCGCTGTTCACCAACATCCAGGCGGTGGCCAACACGCCGGCCGACCCGGCCGCGCGCCAGCAGCTGATCAGCTCCGCCCAGGCCGCGGCCAACCAGTTCCGCTCCATGGACCAGTACCTGAGCGGCCTGAACAACACGACCAACGACCAGATCTCGGGCACCGTCGACCAGATCAACAGCTATGCCGAGCAGATCGCCAGCCTCAACAAACAGGTGGCCCTGCTCAGCAATGCCTCGGGCGGCCAGGCCCCCAACGACTTGCTGGACCAGCGCGACCAGCTCGTCAACCAGCTGGGCCTGCTGGTGGGCACCAAGCTGGTGGTGCAGGACGGCGGCCAGTACAACATCACCATAGGCAACGGCCAGTCCCTGGTGCTGGGCGACAGCGCCAGCAAACTCGCGGCGGTGCGCTCGGCGGCCGACCCCAGCCGCATGGCCGTGGCGGTGGTCAACGCGGCCGGCATGGCGGTGCAGATGCCGGACAGCATGCTCACCGGTGGCATGATGGGCGGGCTGATGCAGTTCCGCAGCGAAACCCTGGCCCCCGCGCAGAACGCGCTGGGCCGCATCGCGATCGCGCTGTCCGACGCCTTCAACGCCCAGCACAAACTGGGCATAGACCTGAACGGTGCGCTGGGCGGCAATTTTTTCTCGCAGGCCAGCCCCGGCCTGCTGGCCAACAGCCGCAACACCGGCAACCTGGTGATGACGCCCTCGTTCTCCAACACCAGCCAGCTGACGACCAGCGACTACCGGCTGGACGTGGGCGCCGGCCCCAGCTACACGCTGACCCGCCTGTCGGACAACCAGGTGATACCGATGACCGCGGGTTTCCCGGGTGCCGCCCCCGCCAACACCACGACCTTTGACGGCGTCACGCTGACCTTGGCCAGCGGCGCCGGCGCGCCCGGCGATTCGTTTTTGATCCAGCCCACGCGCACCGGCGCGCGCGACCTCACGGTGCTGGTCAGCGACCCGGCCAAAGTCGCGGCGGCTTCGCCTGTCGTGACCGGCAACACGGCCGCCAACCAGGGCAGCGGCAAGGTCAGCGCCGGCAAGGTGGACGCGGCCTATCCCTTCACGCCGCTGGCCGCGAAGGTGACGCTCACTTATGACGCGGCCACCAACCAGCTGTCGGGTTTCCCGGCCGGCGCGGCCGTGACCGTGACGCGCGCCGACGGCACGCCGGACCCGGCCAGCCCCTATGCGCCCGGCGCATCGGTCAGCTATACGCCGGGCGCGACACTGAGCTTTAACGGCATCAGCCTCACCATCAGCGGCGCGCCGGCCAACGGCGACAGCTTTACCGTCGACAAAAACACCGGCGGCATCTCCGACGGCAGCAATGCGCTGCTGCTGGGCGCGCTGCAGAACAAAAAAACCATGGGCGGCGGCACGGCCAGCTTTAACGACTCTTATGCCCAGCTGGTCAGCAGCGTCGGCAACAAGGCCAGGCAGATCCAGATCGCCGGCACGGCGCAGACCAGCCTGGCCACGCAGATACGCTCGGCCCAGCAGTCGGTCTCGGGCGTCAACCAGGACGAGGAAACCGCCAACCTGCTGATGTTCCAGCAGATGTACCAGGCCAATGCCAAGGTCATACAGACGGCATCGACCATGTTTGACGCGGTCCTCGGGATCAACTAAGGAGCCCATGATGCGTATCAGCACCCAGTCTTTTTATGAACAAAGCCAGAGCGCCATGGGCTCGCAGCAAAGCAGCCTGCTGCGCGTGCAGCAGCAGATCGGCGCCATGACCAAAATCCTCGCGCCCTCGGACGACCCGCTGGGTGCCACGCGCGCGCTGGCCGTCTCGCAGTCCATCGCGCTGAACTCGCAATACGCGACCAGCCGCAAGCAGGCCGGGCAGATGCTTTCGCTCGAAGAGAATTCCCTGCAAAGCGTGACCACCGTGCTGCAGAACGTCAAAAGCCTGCTGGTCGAGGCCGGCAACGGCACCATGACCGACGCCGACCGCGCCACCCTGGCCACCACCTTGCAAAGCGCTTTTGACCAGCTGCAGGGCCTGGCCAACACCGACGACGGCAACGGCCAGTTTTTGTTTGCCGGCTTCAAGACCGGCAGCCCGCCTTTTGTGAAACAGGCCGATGGCAGCATCCTCTATGCCGGCGACCAGGGCCAGCGCCTGATGCAGGTCGACGTCTCGCGCCAGATGGCCGGCAGCGACGACGGCCGCAGCATTTTCCAGAGCGTGCAGGGCGGCGCGGGTTATGTCACCCAGGCCCAGGCCGGCAACACCGGCAGCGGCGTGTTCAGCGCGAGCTCGGTGAGCAATATTGCCGACCCGAACTACGGAAAAGACTTCGTCATCACCTTCACCACGCCGACCACCTACCAGGTCGACACCAACACGCTGCCGCCGGTCGCCATCGTGCCCTCCACCGCCTTCACCGCGGGCAGCCCCATCCAGTTCGGCGGCCTGCAGCTCAGCATCACCGGCACGCCCGCGGCCGGCGACAGCTTCCACGTGGCCACCGCCAAAAACGCCGGCACCGACGTCTTCGCCGCCATCAGCGACGCCATCACCGCGCTGCGCGCCCCGGTCAACGGCGCCGGCCCGGAAGCACAGGCCAAACTGCTCAACGCCTTGAGCACCGCCAACCGCAAAATCACCAACGCCCACGACAACGTGCTCACGGTGCGCGCCTCGGTCGGCACCCGCCTGCAGGAACTCGACGCCCTGGGCGACACCGGCGACAGCCGCGCCCTCTACGACAAAAGCTACCTCTCAGACCTGCAGGACCTGGACTATGCGAGCGCGATTGCCGAGTTCTACCAGCGCCAGACCGCACTGCAGGCCAGCCAGCAGACTTTTGTGCGGATCCAGCAGATTGCCTTGTTTAACTACCTGTAGGGCGGGCGGCTGGTTTGGCCCGGCCAGGCGCTGGCTTCTTCAGCGCCTGGTATTCGCCATTGAAATCTTCCAGGAACAGCTTGCCTGTTCCGAGGTCTACCAACATGGTGAATCGGCGTTCAAAACGGTTCAGCCTGTCGACATAGACCGTCACGCTCTGACGGCATCTGCCTTTCCATAACACCGGTTGATCCATGCCGTCGATGTAGGCGACACGGCCCACCGGATCTGCCTGTTTTGCCTCGCGTTGAACGGTCTTGTATTTGTCGGTGCGCTCCACAAGCCTTCGCGCTTGTTGCTGGGCATCTTCTGAAAAAACACAAACCGGCTTGGATGTAGCGTCTGCTGCTGGCTTCGCTATCGATGATTCGACATGCGAGAACAACAGGACCACGGCAACAATGGCATTGCCGAGCGAAACCGGGTTCCGGAGAATCTGAAATTTCATGCAGTTATTCCCTTGGTCCTGAGCTTAATTCCCGGGCTCTCGAACTTCAGGCCCATCTGGATATCATCCCTGCTTTTCTTGAGAAACGCCACGAACAAAGGCGCGACCGAAATACAGGCATAGCAGCAGGAATACCGCCACCACGAATCCACCCATGGCAGTCTGCTTCCAGAAGTTGACGGTCAGGCTGCAACTGTCAAGGTGAAAAGCATCCGCAAGTGCAGACCCTACCGGGCCGGCTTTGCAGAATTCTTCCTGCGGGTTGTGAACCAAGGCCGCAATCGACAAGAAGAAAGCGAACGCTTGGGAAAGCTCAATGGCGATCATGTCGGCCAGCGTTGGCCTTTGACGGCTCAATGCAGCAATGACCAGATAGACAGCCATGCCTATGCCCATTGCCAGCAAGGCCGCAACAATCATTTCGGGCGATGTGACCAAGCCAGGAATGTGTGTGAGCACCAACGCCAGCTCCATTTGAGAGAGCAGGCTCAGGGATGCGATCGTCACCATGCCTGGCGTTAGCAGTAGCGCCAAGCACATAAAGAACAGCGGCTTGAATGACTTGGCAAGGCTATCTGAGAGAGTTGACATTGGTTCTCCGTTCAATGGCGCTCATTATTGAGGCAAGCAGTGTCAAAACAATACTTGCCAGCCAGACGTATGCCCCGGCGCCAATTGAGGTAATTTGGCCGGCTTCAGCGTCTCGTGAGGAGGCCCATCCGAGAGTCTGAACTGCTTTGAAATCCAGGGATAGCAGTACCGCCAATGTGCTGATGACGATTGCGTGGTTTCACAAAACTTGCTGCTGAGCCGGTGACGTCAGCGAGGTGGAGAGCTCATCGGTACTAATGCCTGTCACCTGAATCGGCTTTCTCGGCTCAGGCGCCGGCTTGGGAGCACCCGGCGGGAAAATCCGGAGCCGCACGATGTGGTTGCTCGCGGGTGAGACATGCTCGAATACCTCCAAAATCCCTTTCTGGAAAACCAGCTGGATGCCGATGGTGGGATAGGTTCCGTTGAGTCTGGACCTGATGAGGATGGACATTTCATGTCGGCGGCCTTCCTGGACCCATTCGAGCTTCACGCTCTCGGGCGGCGGCAGTGTGGTGGTGATCGCATAGCCGCCCTGGCATCGGTCGTTAGTGTCCTTGGCCTGGGCGGGCAGTGTGGGGACGGCCCACAGGGCGCCGCTGTAGTGGATGCGTACCTCCGACACGGCGACGGTTGCCAGGTTGCAGACATACACTTTGTGCTGCGCCTTCTGTTGTGTCGCGCAGCCCTGGAGACACACGGCACAAACGCAGGCCAGCAGCAAGAGAAAAGCAAGGTGCCGGCTCGACGCTTGCGGTCGTTTGCTCATGGCGTTTCCTCGCAAGAGCTGGGTGCCGGTGTGCGAGTGCACGGCCCAGGCACTACCCGCAGCCACCCATTGGCATCCAGCGCCAGGCAGTCGTCTTGCGGGACCAGGATGCTGACGTCTATGGAGAAGCGCTTGACGGGTTTCTCCGCCGGCGATCCCCGCGGGCGGCGCAATTCGTAGCAAAGCTTGAATTGCTCCAGGCGCTGGCCTGGGGGAATGGCAGGGGTGTTGCTGGTGGCTTGTGGGCTGGACTGGTCGCTGGAAGGGGCGTGCACCGGGATGGCGGCAGCGCAAGCGGCCAGGGTCACTGTGATGCCTGCTTGTGCAGCGCCCAGAACGGTGCGGCTCATCAAGGTCTTGCGTAGCTTCATCATCAGGCCCTATCTCCAACGCTGCGCACCGGGCCTGGTGCCGGGCAACCAGCCAGCGTTAAATCCAGCTCGGTGACCAGGGTGCTGGCGGGTGTGAAGCCTGGGTATCTCGCCTTCACGTCACTCAGGACGCGAGCCAGTGCTTCGTCAGCGCTCTTGCCGGGCAGCCAGCCGTTGACCAGCAGGGTGTCCAGGTCCTTATTGGCGCTGCTGTTGCTCATCGCGGCGGAGACGATATAGAGGGTGAGGCCGGGCTTTCTGGGGTTGCCTGGCTTGCCTGCGGCGCAAGTGCCCGGCGGCAGCGTGATGTCGGTGACCGTGGTTTGTGCAATCGCGTAGCCCGGGTATCTCTCCAGCACCAGGCGCGTGAAAAGGCCGGTGGCTTCGTCGACGCTGGCGGCCGTTTGCACGGAGTGGACCAGCCTGAAGGTGAAGTCCTGTACGCCTTCGCGCAGGATGGCGGAGACCAGGTAGTGGGTTTTTGGGCTTGCCTTCGCGGGCTTGTTATTGCCTGGCCCGGCGGATCGGCCAATGCTCGGCAGGGCCAGGCTCATGCCCAGGCAGGCCGCATGCGCGAGCCACACTCGCCGGGCGCATTCCGGGGCTTGTTGTTCCCCGTTGTTCGTGTTTTTCCTCATGGCTCCCCTGTTCCTCGGAAAACCCCCGCCGCTTTGCCGCTGGGCAGAGCCCATGGCGATCAGGTGTGGGGGAGGTGTTTGCGTGGTGCCAATGGCTGCCCGCCGTGTGGGCGAGCCAGGCTTCTAGTGGCGACGCTGAACGGTATGCGAGCGCGCGAGGGAAGGCCGCGCGGAATGTCCACGCGCGGTCATTGTTTGTGGGATTTAGGCGGTGAAAGCCGGGTCCGTGTTCGCGAACACTACTGCCGCAATCCCTGCAAAACCCCCAGCGTCCCCGCAAACGCCGCCGCGAAGCGTGGCTCCAGGAAGGGCGCGAGGTATTGCATCAGCAGCTGCAGCATGGCGATGCCGGCCAGCAGGGTGATGGGGAAGCCGACGGCGAAGATGCTGAACTGCGGTGAGACGCGGTTCAGGATGCCCATGGCGAGATTGAGGGTCAGCAGGGTGGCGATCAGGGGCAGGGCCAGCATGAGGCCGCCAGCAAAGATTTCGCCGCCGGCGTTGGCCAGCAGGAACCAGCCGCCGGCCGCCAGCGGTGCGTCGGAAATCGGCAAGGCCTGGAAGCTTTCGGCCAGCACCATGACCAGCATCAAATGGCCGTCGACCGCCAGAAAAATCAGCATGGCCATGACGTTGAGCAGGCGCGCGACCACCATGGTGTTGCCGCCGCTGGTGGGGTCAAAAAAGGACGCGAAGGACAAGCCCATTTGCAGGCCCGCATATTCACCGGCGGCCTGGACCGCCGCAAAAACCATGCGCATCGAGAAACCCATGGCCGCGCCTATGAGGATTTGCTGGACCAAAATCCAGAAGCCGGCGGGGGAGACTATGGGCACGGCCGGCATGGCGCCTAGCGTGGGCGCGACGACGATGGCCAGCAGCGCGGCCAGGGCGACCTTGGCACGGCGCGGCACGGCGTGTTCGCTGAAGATGGGGGCGGTGCTGATCAGGGCCAGCATGCGCACAAAAGGCCATAAAAAAAACACCAGCCAGAGATTGAGCTGGCCGGAGGTGGCCGAAAAAACCGGCTGCATGTTTTTCTTGCTTGCCCGACCTGTGCGGGCCTTTAGCCCACCAGCTGCGGGATGGAGGAAAACAGATTGCGCATGTAGTCCAGAACCAGGCCCAGCATCCAGGGCCCGGCAATCACCAGGGTGGCAAAGACGGCGAGCAGCTTGGGGATAAAGGACAGCGTCATTTCATTGATCTGTGTGGCGGCCTGGAACAGGCTGATCAGCAGGCCGGTGACCAGGGCCACCAGCAGCAGCGGCGCGCCCAGCAGCAGGGAGAGCTTCATGGCCTCATAGCCCAGCGCCATGACGGATTCAGGTGTCATCTATGCCCCCTAAAGGTAGAAGCTTTGCGCCAGCGCGCCTATCAGCAGCTGCCAGCCGTCGACTAGCACAAACAGCATGAGCTTGAAGGGCAGCGAGATGGTGGCGGGCGGCACCATCATCATGCCCATGGACATCAGCACACTCGCGACGACCAGGTCGACGATGAGGAAGGGGATAAAAATCGTGAAGCCGATCTGGAAGGCGGTCTTGAGTTCGCTGATCACAAAGGCCGGCAGCAGGATGCGCAGTGTCACCTGTTCGGGGCCTTCGAGTTTTTCGATATGGGCCAGCCTGGCGAACAGGGCGAGGTCGGCTTCGCGGGTCTGCTTGAGCATGAACTGCTTGAAGGGCTCGACGCCGCGTTCCAGCGCCTGTTCGGCGCTGATCTTGTTCTCGGAGAAGGGTTTGTAGGCGGCGCTGTGCACTTTGTCGAAGACCGGCGACATGACGAAGAAGGTCAGGAACAGCGAGAGCCCGACCAGCACCTGGTTGGGCGGCGAAGACTGTGTGCCTATCGCCGTGCGCAGCAGACCCAGAACGATGAGGATGCGGGTGAAGCTGGTCATGGACAGCAGCAGCGCCGGCAAAAACGACAGCGAGGTCAGCAGCACCAGGGTTTGCACGCTGAGCGACCAGGTCTGGCTGCCGCCCGGGCCCTTGGTGCTGGTGATGCCGGGCAGGCCCTGGGCCGAGGCGGCCTCGGGCAGCAGCATCAGCGCGGCCATGATGAGCGCGGGCAGCATCAGCAGGGCCACGCTGGCGCGCAGGCCGGGAAGCTTGTTCTTCATCAGTCGCGTTTCTTGAGCTTGACCAGCGACTCAAGCAGCTTGTTCGAAAACGCACTGCCGGGGCCGGAGAAGCCCTGGGTCGCTGGGGCCGCGCCGGCGTCGGGAAGGGTTTGCGCCGGCATGTTGTGCAGCGCGCGGACCTGGCCCGCCGCCACGCCCAGCACCAGCCACTGGCCGCCGACTTCGACGACGACCACGCGCTCGCGCTGGCCGACCATGGCGCTAGCGACCACTTTCAGCAGGCGGCCGCTGCCGGTTTGCTGCAGGCCGAAACGCCGCGCCAGCCAGGCGCAGCCAAAAATCGTCGCGACGACAAAAGCCAGGCCCAGGCCGGCCTGCAGCAGGCCGGCGGCGCCGAAAGAGGAGCGCACCGGCTCGGCGGTGGCCGTGGGCACGGTGGGCAGCACCGCGGCGGCCGACAGGCAGATGCCGGCCAGCAGCAGGGCGGTGAGCCCGCGAAACAAGGCACGCTTCATCGGTTCAGCTTCTGCATGCGTTCGGAGGGCGTGATGATGTCGGTCAGGCGTATGCCGAACTTGTCGTTGACGACCACCACCTCGCCCTGCGCGATCAAATAGCCGTTGATGAACACATCCATGGGCTGGCCGGCCAGGCCGTCGAGCTCGACGACCGAACCCTGGGACAGCTGCAGCAGGTTTTTGATGGTGATGCGGGTGCGGCCCAGCTCGGTGGTCAGCTGCACCGGCACGTCGAGCACGCGGTCTATGTCGCCGCGCGCGATCTCGAAGCCGGTGTTGCCCTGCAGCGGCTGGAACACGCGCTCGCCGGCCGCGGTGGAGGAGGCCGCGGGCGCCGCGGGTGCCGGTGCAGGGGCCGGCGCGGCGGCCGGCGCACTGGACTGCGCCTGCTCGGCGAGCGCGCTGCCCCAGTCGTCGAGCTCGGCCGCGGGCTGCGCTTTGCTGTCTTCACTCATGGTCTTTTCCCTTGCTGGAGTCGCTGTCCTGGTGGTGGATCATTTTTTCCACACGCAGGGCATAGTGGTTGTTGGAGGTGCCGTAGCCGCATTCCATGACGGGCACGCCGTTGACCTTGCCGATGATGGTGTCCGGGATCTCGACAGGCAGCACGTCGCCGGCCTGCAGCTTGAGCAGCTGGCCTATGCTTGACTGCAGGGTCAGGAAGTGGGCGCGCAGCTCGACCTCGGCGCTCTGCACCTGCTGCGAGAGTTGCTTGACCCAGCGCTTGTCGACCTCGATCGCGTCCTGCAGCGGATTCGCCAGCAGGTCGCGTATCGGCTCTATCATGGAATAGGGAATGCAGACGTTGAGCGCCCCGCCCAGGGGGCCGAACTCGATCTGGAAGGTGGTGTTGACCACCACTTCGTTGGGCGCGACGATGTTGGCCAGCTTGGCGTGCATTTCGGCGCGCACGTATTCAAATTCGAGCGGATACACCGGCTGCCAGGCGCCGCCATAGCTCTCCAGCGTGAGGTTGAGCAGGCGCTTGATGATGCGCTGTTCGGTCTGCGTGAAGTCGCGCCCCTCGATGCGCACGTGGTAGCGGCCGTCGCTGCCGAACAGGTTGTCGACGACCAGGAAGACCAGCTTGGGGTCGAACACGAACAGGGCCGTGCCGCGCAGCGGCTTCATGTGCATCAGGTTGATGTTGGCCGGCACCGGCAGGTGGCGTATGAAGTCGCCGTATTTCTGGATCTGCACCGAGCCGACCGAGATGTCGGCGCTGCGCCGCATGAATGTCAGCAGCGCGCCGCGCAAATGGCGCGCGAAACGCTCGTTGATGACCTCCAGCGTGTGCATGCGGCCGCGCACGATGCGCTCGTCCGTGCCGAGCTTGTAGGTCGGCGGGCCCGCGGGCGCGGCCGGCCGCGGGGCCGCCGCGCCGGCGTCGCCGGTGACGCCCTGCAGCAGCGCATCGACCTCGTCCTGCGAGAGCTGTGCTTCATAAGCCATGGGCGGATTCGGGTTGCATAGGCCGCTTTACTGCAGCATGAAGGTGGTGAACATCACGCTGGAGATCTTCAGCGAGGGCAGGTTGGCCACCAGGGGCTGGTTCAGCGCCACCATGATCTCGGCGGCGAGCTTGGCTTTTTCCTCGGGCGTGATCAGCGCGTCGGAGGCGCGGTTGGACAGCACCGTGAGCAGCCGGCTGCGCACTTCGGGCAGGTACTGGGTGACCAGGGCCTGGGATTTGGCGTCAGGCACTTTCAGCGTGACGGCGGCGTGCAAAAAACGGCTGCGGCCGCCCGGCTGCAGGTTGACGGTCATGGGCTCCAGCGCCACAAACAGCGGGGCGGCCGGCAAGGGGGCGGCGGCGGGCGCGGCCTCGGCGCTGCGCCGGCTGCTGAAGTAATAGGTCGCGCCCGCGGCCGCGGCGGCGGCCACGACCGACAGGGCGATCAACAGGGCGATAAGCCGGGGTGAGGGTGAGGGCTGGCGCGTGCTCAATGTCTTCGCAGGGAGTGTGCTGGTAGCCATGGCTGTGGGGAAGTGAATGGGTCAATGGATTGTTGGGGAAAAGGCCCGCAGGGCATCGCTGGAGCAGCAGGGGGAAAACGCTTCAACTTCGGCATTTGCCGGGAGCGCCCGCCCTGCTTGTGCGCTCAGGCGTAGGTGTCCACCTTGCCGCGGCGGGGCGTGGGTGCCGTGGCTGCGGGGGACTGGGCTTGCGCATCGGCCGGCAGGTAGCCCGGCTGGCCCGATGGCCCGGGCCGGCCGTTCTGGCCTTGATGGGCTTGGTGTCCTTGCGCAAAGGCAGCTTGCTGCTGGCTGCCGGAATCGACCGAGGTGTTGCCCAGGCTGATGCCGCTGTCGGCCAGCGTGCTGCGCAGCTGCGGCAGGGCGGCTTCGACGGCGGCGCGCACCGAGGAATGCGCCGACACAAACAAGGCCTGCACCTGGTTGTCGTTCATGCTGAGCGTGACCTTGAGCGGGCCCAGGCCGGGCGGGTTGAGCTGCAGCTCGGCCACCTGCTCGCCGGCCTTGCCCATGTGCAGCATTTGCCGGCCCAGGGCTTTGCCCCATTCGCCGCTGCCGACTTCGGGTGTGAGTACTGGCTGGCCAGGTGCGGCCGCCGCGGCCGGGATGGCGGGTGCGGCCTGGGTGTGAACGGTGGGGGCTGTGGTGCTAAGGCTGATGCCGGGGCTTGCGGTTGGCGCCGCGTTTTCGGGCTGGCTGGCGCCGGGGGCCAAAGCCTGGGTCGCGCTGCCAGCAGTTTCAGCGGCCGCGTCCTTGGCCGCCGTGGTGGCGGGCGCTTTGGCCGCTGCGGGTTTTTGTTCGGCGCGCGTGTCCATGCCCAGGACTTCGCGCGCCTCATCGCTGGGGCGTTGCCCTTGTCCTGAAGATGCTTGCGACGCGTTCTCTTGGGCCGCGCCGGCCGGGATGGTTATAGACCCCGCAGGCAGGGCGGCGGCTGTTTTGTCGCTGGCAGCGGAAGGCGCAGTGGGTTCGGACGATTCCCGGCCTTTGGTGGGCACAGCGGCTGCGGCGGTCGCACCGGAGGCGAGCAGGGCTTGCGGCACGGGTGTTGGCTCATCGCCGACGGGGGCTGCATCGCTGGAGGCCGCCGCTGCGGTGGACGCTGTGGGGGCCGCGGGCAGTTCCGCCGAAGGCGGCGTACCAAGGGCCGAAGCCATGGCGCCGCCGGGCGCGGCGGTGCCGCTGTCGCTGTTTGCCGCCTTGGCGATGCGTGTTTCCAGCGGCACAAAAAGCAGCGCCGCGGTGTTGACGATGTCAGCCGCTTCGGTTTTGTCATCGGCAAGGCGTTTGGCGGGAACAGGGGCTGCCGGTTTGCCGCCGAGTTTGGCGGGCGCTTCGCCCGAGGCCGCGAGCGAGCGCGACAGCACCTCGCCAAAACTTTCGCTATCGCCCTGGGGGCTGTCGTCGCCGCGCGCGGAGACCGTGGACGAAACGCTGCCGCTGGGGACAGGCGCCGGGCTGGAGAGCGAAGGGGGTAACAGGGACATGGCGGTTTCCAGTCTTGGATCTAGTGGCCCTGCAGGCCGGCGCGCAGCTGGAAAAACTGGCGCGCGCTGCGTTCGTCGCTGTCGCGCTGTTCGCGTTTGTGCTGCACGGCGATTTCCTGCAGGCGCACGCGGCCGGCCAGGGTGTCGAAGGAATTGAGGCGGCGCTGGCTGCTTTGCCAGTCGCCGCGCCCGGTCGCGAGCCGGGTGTCGGCCTGCGCGGTGATGGCGCGCTGCTGCTCGATGGCGCTGTCCAGCGTGCTGATGAAGTGGTTGAAATTGCGCATCTGCGCCGCCGGCACACCCGCGACCATGCGCACTTGCAGCTGGTCCAGGTATTCCTGGCGGTAGCGCTGCAGCATCTCGAGTTTGTCGGCGGCGCTGGTGCGCGCGGCCTGCAGCTGGCCGAGGCGGCGCGTGGCCTCGTCGGTCTTGTTCTGCGCCAGTTCAATCAGCGTGGCGAGCGGCAGTCTGGTGGCCATGGGGAGATTCCTGGGGTTGGGGTTCTGGAGAAAGACGAGAAGATGGGGATCAGGCCTGGAAGATGGCGTTGAGCTGGTCGGTGGCCTCGCCGTGGCCCACGCGCTCCTCCATGGTCTGCTGCAAAAAAGCTTCCATGCGCGGGTACAGCGCGATGGCCTGGTCCAGCTGCGCGTCGTGGCCGGGGGCGTAAGCGCCCACGCTGATCAGGTCGCGGTTGCGCTGGTAGCGCGACAGGGCCTGCTTGAAGCTGCGCACGGCCTGGAACTGCGTGGGCGTGATCAGTGCCGTCATGGCGCGGCTGATGGAGGCTTCGATGTCTATGGCCGGGTAGTGGCCCGATTCGGCCAGGCTGCGCGAGAGCACCACATGGCCGTCGAGGATGGCGCGCGCCGAGTCGGCAATCGGGTCCTGCTGGTCGTCGCCCTCGGCCAGCACGGTGTAGAAGGCGGTGATCGACCCGCCGCGGCCCTCGGCATCGCGCGCGCCGTTGCCGGCGCGCTCCACCAGCGCGGGCAGCTTGGCGAAGACCGAGGGCGGGTAGCCCTTGGTGGCCGGCGGTTCGCCCACGGCCAGCGCGATCTCGCGCTGCGCCATCGCGTAGCGTGTCAGCGAGTCCATGATGAGCAGCACGTTCTTGCCTTCGTCGCGGAAATATTCGGCCAGGCAGGTGGCGTAGGCCGCGCCCTGCAGGCGCAGCAGCGGCGAGGTGTCGGCCGGCGCCGCGACCAGCACGGCGCGCGCCATGCCTTCCTCGCCCAGGGTGTTTTCGATGAAGTCCTTGACCTCGCGGCCGCGCTCGCCGATCAGGCCGACGACGATGACGTCGGCACTGGTGTAGCGCGCCATCATGCCCAGCAGCACGCTTTTGCCGACGCCGGAGCCGGCAAACAAGCCCATGCGCTGGCCGCGCCCCACGGTCAGCAGCGCGTTGATGGCGCGCACGCCGACGTCGAGCACGCTGTCAATCGGCGCGCGGGTCAGCGGGTTGATGGGCTTGGCGGCCAGCGGCACCTCGCGCGAAAAATCCAGCGGGCCGCGTCCGTCCAGCGGCCGGCCGGCGGCATCGACCACACGGCCCAGCATGCCGGCACCCACCGGCAGCCGTTTGGTGCGCGGGCCCAAGCCGCCGGCGTGACCCGTGGGCGAATCCAGCGCATAGACGCGCGCGCCGGGCAGCAGGCCGTCGACCTCGCTTTGCGGCATCAAAAAAATCCGGTCGCCGGCAAAACCCACGACCTCGGCCTCGGCGGTTTTTTGCGGGTAGCCGGGCGGCAGCTCGATCAGGCAGTCGCTGCCGACCGGCAGGCGCAGGCCGACGGCTTCGAGCACCAGCCCGACGGCGCGCGTGAGCCGGCCGTAGCTGCGCACCGGCACGCTTTGCGCGACCGCGTTGCGCGCCTCGGCCAGCGCGCCGTGCCAGGCGCGCAGCGGGCTGGCGGCAGGAATATCGGCGGCAATAGCGGCCGGGGTGGCTTGCTCAGGCATGGACCACGGCTGGGTTATGCATGGCGGTTTTCACCAGGGCCGCGGTGACGCGCTCCCAGCGGCCCGGCAGGCTGGCGTCCTGCTCGCCGCTGGCCGCCAGCACGCGGCAGCCGCCGCGCTGGCAGTTCACGTCGCTGCGGATGCGCCAGCCGGCGGCTTGCAAATCTTCGGCCAGGTGCTGCTGCACCAGGGCCGCGTCATCGGGGTGCAGCACCAGCTGCGGCGCGCCGCTGAGCGCCGGTTCGGCCTGCAGCAGTTCGCGCACCACCGGCAGGATGGCGCCGCTGTCGAGTGCCAGGGCCTGGCCCAGCACCTGGCGCGCGATGTCCAGCGCCAGGGCCAGCAAGTTATCGGCGATCTCGGCCTGGGCGCCGCGCAGCGCGTCGGGTAATGTTTGCGCCAGCGCGCGCAGCTGCCGCGCCTCGGCCTGCACTTCGGCCACGGCCTCCGCGCGGCCCTGCGCATGTCCCTGGGCAAAGCCCTGGCGAAAGCCTTCGGCCTCGCCGCTGCGCAGGGCCTGCAGGCGCAGCTGGGCCAGCTCGACGTCGTTGATCAGCACCTCGGGCTTGAGCGGCGCGACCACGGGCGCCGGTTTGGGCTCGGGCGGCAGGTCGGGCGCGGGATCCTGCGCGATGGCCGTCATTTCCCAGCGCTCCCAGGCGGTGAGCGCTTCCTTGGCGCCGTTGGCGCGGCGCGCGAAGGGCGGCCCGGACCGCGCTGTGTTGGCGGGCTTGTTATACATAGGAGTCGTTGCCCTGGCCGCCGAGCACGATCTCGCCGGCATCGGCCAGGCGGCGCACGATCTGCAGGATGCCCTTTTGTTCGGCCTCGACCTGCGAGACGCGCACCGGGCCGCGCATCTCGATGTCCTCGCGCAGCATTTCGGCGGCGCGCTGCGACATGTTCTTGAGGAATTTGTCGCGCAGCTCCAGCGGCGCGCCCTTGAGCGCGATGATCAGCGACTCCGACTCCACCTCCTTGAGCAGCAGCTGCACGCTGCGGTCCTCGAGTTCGAGCAGGTTCTCGAACAGGAACATCTCGTCGATCATCTTCTGCGCCAGCGCCTCGTCGTGCTCGCGCACGTGCTTGATGACGCTTTCCTCCTGCGCGCTGCTCATCATGTTGACGATCTCGGCGGCCGCGCGTATGCCGCCCAGGCGGCTGCGCTTGACGCCTTCGCCGGACAGCATGTCGGTGAGCACGTCGGTCAGCTCCTTGAGGGCGGCCGGCTGCACGCCGCCGAAGGTGGCCACGCGCAGCACGGCGTCGTGGCGCACGCGCTCGGGCAACTGCTCGAGCACTTCGGCGGCCTTGTCGCGGTCCAGGTGCACCAGCAAGGTGGCGATGATCTGCGGGTGCTCGTCGCGTATCAGCTCGACGACCTCGGTCGCCTCCAGCTGGTTCAGGCGGTCTATGCCGCTGGTCGAGCTGTCGGGCTGGGAAATGCTTTCCAGCAGGTCGGCCGCGCGGGTGTTGCCCAGGGCCTTGTTGAGCACGGCGCGCAGGTAGCTGCCGGCATCCACATGCGTGGCCGAGTACTGCTCGGTTTCCTCGCGAAACTCGCGCAGCACCTCGCTGACCTCGTCGCGCCTGACCTGCGCCAGGCCGGCCATGGCCTTGCCCAGGGTTTGCACCACATGCTGGGGCAGGTGCTGCAGCACGCTGCCGGCGCCGGCCTCGCCCAGCGACATCAACAGGATGGCGCTTTTGCGCATGCCTTCATCCGCCATTTTTTTCGGTCCAGTGTTTGATCAGCATGGCCACCATGGCCGGCTCCTTGGCCGCCATGTCCTGCGCATACTGGAGGTTGGCCTGGTGCCGCTGCTCGCGGCGTTCGCGCTGTTCTTTCTCCAGGGCCTGCGCCTGCGCGCTGGCCGCTTCGCCAAGGCCGGGGGTGATGTCCCCATCCGCCGCATTCGCCGTGAACGCCGCCGCTGGCGCGGGCTGCAGGTGTTTGCGCAGCAGCGGCCGCAGCACGGCCAGCCACAGATACAGCGCCAGCAAGCCCAGCAGCAGGTATTTGACCGAGGACTTGGCGACCTCGAGGGTCTCGGGCTGGCGCCACAGCGGCAGCTCGGGGGTTTCGGTGTCGGCGGCGAAGGGGCTGTTGACCACATTGAGCGAGTCGCCGCGCTCGGCGCTAAAACCCATGGCCTGGCGTGCCAGGTTGCGGATCTGCTCGAGTTCGGCCGCCGTCAGCGCCGCGCGTTTGCCGGCCCCCGTGCTTCGGCGGTCATTGACCACCACCGCGACCGACAGGCGCTTGATGCCGCCCGCGCCCTGCTGTGTGTGGCGTATGGAGCGGTCCACCTCGTAATTGGTGGTGACGTCCCTGCGCGAGTTGCCGCCCGGGCCCGCCGCGCGCGGTGCCGTGCCGGCCGAGCCGAGTTCGGCGCTCATCTTGAGCTGGGCCCCGGGCGCGGTACCGGGTGGTGTACCGGGCGGCGTGCCCGGCTTGATCTGCGAAGGCGCGGTGATGGGCGCGACCGGGTCCGGCGGCGGCTGGTTGCTTAAAGCGCCGGGCACGCCCGTGGCCGGGCCGTTGCCCCCCTGATTGGACTCGCTGGACTGCTGGCTGCGTATGGCCGCGCTGCCGGGTTCCTGGTTGGGGCGGAATTTCTCGTCGGTATTTTCGACAATGGAAAAGTCGATGTCGGCGGCCACCTGCGCATGTACATTGCCCGCGCCCAGGATGGGTTGAAGGATGGCTTCGATGCGGCGGATGTAGCCCTGCTCGATTTCCTGCGTGTACTTGAGCTGGCTCACGTCCAGGCCGCGCGTGCCGGCGTTGGCCGCCGAGAGCAGGTTGCCGGCCTGGTCGACCACGGTGATGCTTTTGGCCGAGAGCTCGGGCACGCTGCTGGAGATCAGGTGCACGATGGCGCTGACCTGGCCCTCGTCGATGCTGCGGCCGCGGTGCAGGCTCAGCACCACGGAGGCGCTGGGTTTTTTCTGGTCGCGCACGAACAGCGAAGGCTTGGGCAGCGCCAGGTGCACGCGCGCCGACTCGACGGCGGAAATGGAATTGATGGAGCGCGCGAGCTCGCCTTCCAGGGCGCGCTGGTAGTTGACCTGCTCGGCGAACTGGCTGGTGCCGAATTTCTGCGCGTCCATCAGTTCAAAGCCGACGGTGCCGCCCTTGGGCAGGCCCTGGGCGGCCAGGCGCAGGCGCGCCTCGGGCACCTTGTTGGCCTGCACCAGCAGCGCGCCGCCGCCCTCGGTGAACTTGTAGGGGATGTTCATCTGCTGCAGCGACGCGATGATGGCGCCGCCGTCGCGGTCGGACAGATTGCTGTAGAGCACGCCGTAGTCGGGCGCGCGGCTCCACAGCCACAGCGCGGCGATGGCCGCCACCGCGGCGGACGCGCCCAGCATCAGCGGCAGGCGCGGGTTGGCGCGCAGCTGCGCCAGCCATGGCGGCGCTTTGGGCAGGGCCGTGTCGGTGCCCAGTGCGGCGGAGTTCACGCGCTCACCCGGCCGCCGTCACCGCGCCGCGCGAAGGCGCGGCGATGAAGCGGAGGCTGCGTGGTGGCCGTGCGGCCGGAACAACAGTGGGCATACAACAGGTCTTATTCAATGGCTGAGGCAATGAGTCGAAGAGGCGACCGGCATCCGCGCACGGCAGGGGCACGGGGCGGGTCCTTGTGAAGAATTGTCAGAGCCGGCCTGGCTTCCCGATCCGCCGAATAGCCGGGGCTTTTGCCGTCTTTTGGCCTGATGCGTCCGCTGCCCCCGCCGCTACGCTTCATGCCGTCATCCAACCAGGGGCGCGCACGCGCCTGAAAGAAACACCATGGCTATTTCTTCGATCGAGTCCGTGCTGCAGCAAATGCGCGCGCTGGCCCAGGCTTCGGCCCCGTCCGCGGCGCAAGGCGGCGAGGCCGCGGCCGGCGGCTTCGCGGGCGAGCTCAAAAAATCGCTGGACCGCATCAGCGAAAGCCAGCAGAACGCCTACAGCCAGGCCGAGGCCTTCGAGCTGGGCAAACCCGGCGTGGCGCTCAACGACGTGATGGTTGACATGCAAAAGGCCAACATCGGTTTCCAGATGGGGCTGCAGGTGCGCAACCGCGTGGTTGCGGCCTACCAGGAAATCATGAACATGCCGGCGTGATGAGGGGCGGGCGCGAATTATTTTGCGCCGCGGGTTAAAGATTTTCCGGAGCCCGGCCGATAAGCTGGACAACGGTGGCTTGCAGACTGTCATGGCAGGCAAGGCCAGCGTGACGGCAAGTTAGCCGGAGTCCACAACCTATGTAATCAGGAGTCCCTCATGGCCCAAGTCATCAATACCAACTCGCTTTCCCTGCTCACGCAGAACAACCTCAACAAGTCGCAGTCCTCGCTGAACACGGCCATCCAGCGCCTGTCCTCGGGCCTGCGCATCAACAGCGCCAAGGACGACGCGGCCGGCCAGGCCATCGCCAACCGCTTCACGGCCAACATCAAGGGCCTGGCTGTCGCACAGCGCAATGCCAACGACGGCATCTCGCTGGCGCAGACGACTGAAGGCGCGTTGACCGAAATCAACAGCAACCTGCAGCGCATCCGCGAACTGGCCGTGCAATCGGCCAACGGTTCCAACTCGGTGGCCGACAAGGCTTCGATCCAGGCTGAAATCACCCAGCGCCTGGAAGAAATCGATCGCACCTCGGCACAGACCGACTTCAACGGCGTGAAAGTGCTGGCCGCCAACAACAAGCTGAGCATCCAGGTCGGCGCGAACGACGGCGAAACCATCGACATCAACCTCAAGCAGATCGACTCCGCCAGCCTCAAGATGACCGGCTTCTCGGTCGCCAGCAACGCGCTGCCCGTCAGCGCCGCCTACCTCACGGTGGATCCAGGCGTCGGCGCACCCGTTGCCACCGACCTGAGCGCCGTTGCCACGTCGCTGACCGCAGCTACCGGCGCCACGGTCAACGCTTCCGATCTGTCCCTGCACAACGTGCTGACCGCAGGCGGCGCCCCCACGGCAACCTGGGTGGTGAAGAGCGGTGACGACTTCTACGCGGCTTCCGTGGCTCCCGCCACCGGCGCCGTGACGCTGAACACGGCCACGGTTGATTTCACCGATCCCGCCAACGGCGTCGCGGCCGCCGTGACCCTGACGACCCAGCCCGTCAAGGTCGGCACCGACGCTGCCGGCACTGTGACCGCCTTCGTCTCCATCCAGGGCAAGAACTACGGCCTGGCCGGCATCCAGGCCGCGCTGACCGACACCGCCGCCGCCGGCAGCAACACGGTTGACGGCACCGACATCGTCCTGAGCGGCGCAACGCCCACGACCGAATTCGCGGGCGCCGCCACCGGCAACGCGCTCAAGAAGATCGACGCCGCCCTCAAGGTGGTGGACGACCTGCGCGGTTCGCTGGGCGCGGTGCAAAACCGTTTTGACTCGGTGATCTCCAACCTGGGCACCACGGTGACCAACCTGTCTTCCTCGCGCTCGCGCATCGAAGACGCGGATTACGCGACCGAAGTGTCCAACATGACGCGCGCCAACATCCTGCAACAGGCCGGTACCTCTGTTTTGGCCCAGGCCAACCAGACGACCCAGGGCGTTCTGTCCCTGCTGCGTTAATCGCGCAAGGCGCGCCTTCTTCGGAGGGCGCGTCCTCGCCGTGTGCAAGCCAGGCGGCTTTGGCCGCCTGCGCTACGCACTCCCGCTTGGGGCGCCAGGCGGGAGTGCCTAGCGATTTTCCGAGGAGAACCCCGCATGACGATTTCCGCCAATGCCGCCACGACCGCGACGGCCGCTGCGTGGCGCGATGCCGCGCCGCAGCCCGCCCTTTCAGCCCGCACCGGCGCGGCCCGCGAGCTGCCGGCCGAAACGCTGCCCAAGGCGGAGCCCGAGCGCGAACGCAGCGCGCTGGCCGAGATCAACGAGTCCTTGCGGATGTCTTCCATCGGCGTGCAGTTCGAGTTCGACAAGGAGGCCGACACCATGGTCGTCAAGGTGGTCGACGTGGAAAGCGGCGAGCTGATCCGGCAGATGCCTTCGGAAGAGGTGGTGCGGATTTCGCGCGCGCTCGGCAAGCTACAGGGCCTGCTCGTCCATCAAGCTGTTTGAGGCGGCGCCTGGTCCAGGAATATTCGGGAACATTGAGGAGTTATAGATGGCATCGATTTCAAGCCTGGGCGTCGGGTCCAACCTGAACCTGAACGACCTGCTCACCGACCTCACCAAGGCGGAAAGCCAGCCGCTGGTGCTGTTGCAAAAGCAGCAGATCAGCTACACCGCGAAGCTGTCGGCCTACGGCACGCTCAAGAACGCGCTCAGCACCCTGCAGACGGCGGCGGCCAAGCTGTCCGACGCCAATTTGTTCCAGGGCATCAAGACGACGTCGAGCGCGAGCGACGTGCTCTCGGCCACGGGCCAGGCCTCGGCCACGGCGGGCATTTACACGGTGGACGTGAGCCGGCTGGCCAGCACGCAGTCGCTGGCCGCGGCCGGTGTGTCCAGCACCAAGGCCGCGGTGGGCAAGGGCACCGTCACCATTGATTTCGGCACCATTTCGGGCGGAAGCTTCAGCGACGCCACCGGCACCTACAGCGGCGCGAGCTTCACGCCGGATGCCGCGCGCGCCGCGAAGTCCATCGTGATCGACGACAGCAACAACTCGCTGGAGGGCTTGCGCGACGCGATCAACAAGAGCACCGACATCGGCGTGACGGCCAGCATTGTCAATGACGGCGGCGCCTCGCCCTACCGCCTGGTGCTGACCTCCAAGGAAACCGGCGAGGCTTCGAGCATGCGCATTTCCGTGGCCGGCGACGCCAGCCTGCAGGGCCTGCTCAAGCACGACGCGTCGGGCGCGCAGGCCCTGCGGCAGACGGCGGCGGCCGGCAATGCGGCGCTCAAGGTCAACGGCATCCCGGTGACCTCCAAGACCAACACGGTGGTCGACGCCGCGCCCGGCGTGACCATGACGCTGGCGAAAACCGGCACCAGCACCTTGACGGTGAGCCGCGACACCTCGGCAGTGGAGGCGGCCATCAACGGTTTCGTCACGGCCTACAACAGCCTGCAGACCACGGCGGCGCAGCTGACCAAATACGACACCGAAAAGCAGACCGGCGCGGCCCTGGTCGGCGACTCGACGCTGCGCACCATACAGACGCGCATACGCGCGGCGCTCAACACGCCGCAGGCCGGCGAGCTCAAGGTGCTGTCGCGGGTCGGCGTGAGCTTCCAGAAGGACGGCACCCTGGCCTTCGACGCGTCCAAACTCAAGGCCGCGTTCGCGGACAAGCAGGGCGCGGTGGCCGAGCTGTTCGCCGGCAACGGAACAAGCGGCGGCATCGGCAAGCAGGTCTCTTCGCTGCTGGACGGTTTCACCAGCAGCACCGGCATGATCAGCGCGGCCGCGACCGGCGTGGAGACCACGCTGAAGTCGCTGGACAGCCAGTACGCCGCGACCCAGAGCCGGGTGGACGCGACGATCGCGCGCTACAAGGCGCAGTTCACCCAGCTGGACCTGCTGGTCTCGCGCATGAACTCCACCGCCAACTACCTCACGCAGCAGTTCGCCAACATGAGTTCGAGCAAGAAATAAGCAAGCCGGCCGGTCGCCATTCACCATGCACACCCAACCCCACACCCAACCTTTTACCTACCACCCGGGCGCCAATGCCTATGCCAAGGTCGGCACCGAAAGCGCGGCCATGAGCGCCTCGCCGCACCAGCTGATCACCATGCTGTTCGACGGCGCCAAGACGGCCATCGCGATGGCGCGCCACCACATGGCGAACAAGGACATCAGCGCCAAGGGCCAGGCGATTTCCAAGGCCATCAACATCGTCGACAACGGCCTGAAGGCGAGCCTGGACGCGGACGCCGCGGGCGCGGCCGGCGCCCAGCTGGTGGCGGACCTGTCGGCGTTTTACGCTTACGTCACGCAGCGCCTGCTGTACGCCAACCTGCGCAACGACCCGGCGCTGCTGGACGAGGCCGACCGGTTGCTGGACAGCGTGAGCTCGGCCTGGCGCGAGATCGATCCGCAGCGGCCGCGGCCGCTTCAGGTGCCGGCCGCGCCCGCGGTGTCGCGTTTTTCCACGGGGGCTTGAGGCATGGGATCACAAAGTGAAGTGATGCACTGCTACGAGCAGATCGCCCCGCTGACCGAGCGCATGCTGGTGCTGGCGCGCGCCAAGCAGTGGGGCGAGCTGCCCCGGCTGGAAGGGCAGTGCAGCAGCATGGTGGAGCGCCTGAAGGACATAGAGCCGCTGAGCACGCTGGACGAGGCGCAGTCGGCGCGCAAGTATGTGCTGCTGGGCCGCATCAGCGCCAACTCGAGTGAAATCGTCGGCATGATCATGCCCCAGCTGTCCAAGCTGGTCGGCGTCATGAAAAGCCTGGACCGGCAGCGCAGCCTGCACAAGGCTTACGGCCAGCCGGACGACGCCTACCTGCCATGAGCGGCGTGACGCCTCTGGTGGATACCTTGCTGGCCACGCGGCTGGGGCAGCGCGTGGACCTGGTACCGCTGAAGGCGCAGGCTGAAATCGCCGGCCCGGGCGCCGTGGCGAATGTGCAGAAGGTGGACAACGACATCCGCCTGCCTTCGCGCGAGGCATTGCAGCGCGAGCTGGGCGTGGGCCTCTTCGGCCTCTGTGGCCGTGACGGCGTTCCGGCAAGCCTGGCCCCTGTCAGGGTGGAAGGCGCCGTCACCTTGAGCGCCGCCGCGCGCACGGTCAGCGCACTGCTGGAGCTCCCGGTGGGCAGCACGCCCGCCGTGCGCGGCCAGGCGGCGCTGCAAGCCGACATGCGAGCCTCCGCGGTGCCGTTGCTGGCGGCCGCCCTGGCGCGCACGGTGGCCGAATCCGGCCTTTTTTACGAATCGCATTTGCAGCAATTCACAGCCGGCCAGCGCACGCTGGCGCAGCTGGCGCGCGAGCCGCAGGCCGGCCTGGCCTTGCCGGCCGCCGCGCAGCCGCCGGATGTGAGCCCTCCCTTGCCGCCTGGCGCTGCCGGTTCGACGCTTGTTTCTCTCGCGCTGCTGCTGGAGGGAATGGCGGCGCTGCCGTCCGTTCCACCTGCTCCATCCGCTGTGACTGAGGCCGGGCCGCTGCCGCAAACGCCGGAGATCCCGGAGGTGCCGGAAAAACCGGAAGCGGCCGCGCCTTCATTGGCCGCGCCCCTGGGCAAAGCCGGCCAGCCCGTGACCTACGGACCCGGCGGCCTGCCGGAGCCAGCACCAGCCAGCCCGCACGATTTTTCACTGCCAGATGCCGACCTGCCTGTTTCCAGCGCCGCGCCGGCGGACAGCGCGCGCGCCGGCCACCCCGCGGCGGCGATACACCCTGAAGCCCTGGGCCTGGTGCGCCAGCAGCTCGACATGCTGGCGCAGCCGGTGTTCCGCTGGAGCGGCGAGGGCTGGCCCGGCGTTCCCATGGACTGGGAGATATGCCAGGAACGCCAGGAGCCCGAACCAGGCCGCGAGCGCCAGGCCGGCGAGGGCGGCGTGGGAACGGCGCCCGCCGCCTGGGTCACCCGCATGACGCTGCGGCTGCCCCGGCTGGGAACGCTGGACGTGCGACTGGGGCTCAGCGGCACGGCGCTGCAGCTGCGCCTGGACGCCTCTCGGGACGGCACGGCGGCCGTGCTGAACCAGGCCGGCGACCAGCTGTCGCAGCGCCTGCAAAGCGTGGGGCTGGCGCTGACGGATTTGCGCATAGGCGGCGTGGTCGGTATCGCCGATTCCGCAGATTCGGCGGATTCAGGGGGAAATGGCAATGCCTGACAGGTCGTCTGACGACAGGGAAGCCGGCCGGGGCGGCAGCCCGCAAGGCCCCCGCGCCGAGGCCGTGGCGCTGTCCCTGGGCGCCGCCGGCGAGGCGCCAACCGTGGTGGCCAAGGGTTATGGGGCGGTCGCCGAGGCCATTGTCCAGCGCGCAAAAGACAGCGGACTCTATGTTCACGCCTCCCTGGAATTGGTGAAATTGTTAATGCATGTAGATCTGGACAGCAGAATTCCGCCAAATTTGTACCTCGCTGTTGCAGAAATGCTCACATGGGTCCATCAATTAGAAAATGAAGAAACGAATACTTAAACATTATTCATTCGATTTTCTATCCATCTGAAATACCCATATTTTCATTAAATTCTTCGGTTCATTACTAAATTTTCCTGTTTTATCGCTTAAATGTTACTTAATTGATAAATTTGATTTGTTCATGTAATTGTCAATTTAATGTGTTAAAAATTGCAATTGAGGGGAAGTCGTACGACAAGCCGCTCAATCAATCTGTGACAGGTGACGAAATTGACTGTGATGGATGACTCGTTCACCGCTCTACATGCAAATTTTGAAAGAACAGGAACGCAACGTGATTGACACTGGTACCGCCAACGACATTGGCGATTTGAATTTGGCCTACCTGCTGCTCGCAAAGCGGCTGGTGACGGAAGACATTGCGCTGGCGATGTACCGGCTCGGCATGAGCCGGGAGCTGGCTGACCTGCTGGGCAGCCTGTCGCTTTCCCAGATTGTGAAATTGGCGGGCTCCAGCCTGCTGCTCTGCCGTTTCCGCTTCGACGACCATCCCATGCTGTCGGCGCTGACCCTGGAAGGCAAGAACCCGGCGCTGCAGCAGGCGCATGCCGCGATCCTGTTGTCAGGCCAGCAGCTTGAGGCGGTCCGGTGATGTCCCGCGTTGCGGCCTCGAGCCGCTCCTTGCCCAGAAATCGCCATGGCCGGTAAAAGCGTCATCGTGGAGGCCAGGGAAATCCACCTGGCCATGGACCTGATCAAGCTGGGCGCCCGCCTGCAGTTCCTGGAGGCCGAAACCAGCCTGAGCCGGGACCGGCTGATCAAGCTCTACAAGGAGCTCAAGGGGACCTCCCCGCCCAAGGGCCTGCTGCCCTTTTCGACGGACTGGTTCATGACCTGGCTGTCCAACATCCACTCGTCGATGTTCTACAACATCTACCGCTTCATGGTGGTCCACGGCGGCTGCACCCGCATCAACGCCATCATCAAAAGCTACCGCCTGTACATCGAGCAGGTGCAGCAGCAGGGCGGCGAGCCGGTGCTGGACTTCACGCGGGCCTGGACGCTGGTGCGTTTTTTCGACAGCGACATGCTGCAGCTGAGCACCTGCACGCGCTGCACGGGCCTGTTTGTCGCCCATGCCCATGACTCGCAGAGCAACTATGTGTGCGTGCTGTGCCGCCCGCCCTCGCGCGCCGGCAAGACCCGCCCCTCGGGCGCCAAGCGCGACGAGGCCGAAGGCGGCAGCCCTGCGGCCGCCGGCGGAACGCCCGCGATCTCCTCGTCGCAGTGGCTTGCCAATGTGATGAACAGCTCGCGCACCGCCTGAGGGCGGGGCAGCTTTCTTTTTACCGATCCGCTGGAGAACCCCATGCTTGTCATCATCGGCTACCTCGTCGTCGTCGCCTCCGTCTTTGGCGGCTACGCCATGATGGGCGGGCATTTCGGGGTGCTGTACCAGCCGCTGGAGTTGCTCATCATCGGCGGGGCCGCCGTGGGCGCCTTCGTCGCGGGCAACGACGGTCGCACCATACGCGCCACCCTGAAAGAGCTGCCCAAGCTGCTGGCCAGCTCGAAAAAACACGACAAGGCGCTCTACATGGAGCTGCTGGCCCTGCTGTACGTGCTGCTGTCCAAGGGCCGCAAGGATGGCATGATGGCGCTGGAGTCCGAGATCGACGACCCGCACAACAGCCCGCTGTTCGCGCCCTACACCGTGATCCTGGGCGACGCGCGGGTGCTGGAGTTCCTGACCGACTACCTGCGCCTGATCGTGAGCGGCAACACCGACCCCTTCGAGATCGAGCAGCTCATGGAGCACGAACTCGAAACCTACAAGCATGAGGCGGAGGTCCCCGCCCACAGCCTGGCGCGCGTGGGCGACGCGCTGCCGGCCCTGGGCATCGTGGCGGCCGTGCTGGGCGTGGTGCATGCGCTGGCCTCGGCCGACCTGCCGCCGGCCGAGATGGGCCAGCTGATCGCGCACGCCATGGTCGGCACTTTCCTGGGCATCCTGCTGGCCTACGGCTTTGTGTCGCCGCTGGCCACGCTGATAGAGCACAAGGTGGCGGAGTCGCTCAAGGCCTACCAGTGCATCAAGGTCACGCTGATGGCCAGCCTCAACGGCTATGCGCCGCAGCTCGCGGTGGAGTTCGGCCGCAAGATTTTGTACTCGACCGAGCGGCCGTCCTTCACCGAGCTGGACGGCCATGTGCGCGAGGTCAAGGCGCGCTGAGGCGGCTGGCCAACGCAACCCGGCGACATTTCCATGAGCGAGACCGCGCGCAGAATCATCGTCATACGGCGCCCCGTGAAGGCGGCCGCCCACCATGGCGGCGCCTGGAAGATCGCGTTCGCCGATTTCATGACGGCCATGTTCGCCTTCTTCCTGGTGCTGTGGATTCTGAGCATCTCATCGCCCAAGCAGCTCGAGGGCATCGCCGACCAGTTCAAGATGCCGCTGAAGGTGGCGATTGCCGGCGGCAAAAAAAGCAGCACCAGCACCCAGGTGATTCCCGGCGGCGGCGCCGACCCCAGCCATGCGGACGGCGAAGTCCGGCAGGCGGCCGCCGACAGCGGCAAGGACCCGGACGACGGCCAGCGCCTGGAAGCGCTCAAGGAGCGGCTGGACAGCGTGATCGAGTCCAGCCCGGTGCTCAGGCAGTTCCGGCCCCAGCTGCTGATCGACATCACGCCCGAGGGCCTGCGCATCCAGATCGTCGACAGCAACAACCGGCCCATGTTCGATCGTTCCAGCGCCGTGGTGGTGAGCTATATGCGCAGCATCCTGCGCGAGATCGGCCCGGTGCTCAACGAGCAGCCCAACAAGCTCACGCTGTCCGGCCACACCGACGCCACCGTGTACTCGCAGGGCGACAAGTCCTACAGCAACTGGGAGCTGTCGGCCGACCGGGCCAATGCCTCGCGGCGCGAGCTGGTGGCAGGCGGCATGCAGGACGGCAAGATCCTGCGCGTCATGGGCGTGTCGTCCAGCGTGCACCTGAACAACGACGACCCTTACGCGGCAGTCAACCGGCGCATCAGCATCCTGGTGCTGAACAAGCGCGCCCAGGCCGACATCGAAAACGGCAATGCCGCGACCGCCAGCGCACCCTTGCTCGCGGTGGGCAAGGGCGCCAGGGCCGCCAACGGCGCCGGCCCCGTGATCAAGCCGGTCGGCGCGCCGCAGGCCCTGAACCCCAGCCCCGCCAAACCTGAAAGCCGGACCTGATGAGCAAAAAAACCATCCTGGTGGTCGACGATTCGGCCGTGATGCGCCACCTCAACTCCGCCGTCCTCGAAGAGGGCGGCTACCAGGTGCTGCTGGCCGGCGACGGCCAGGCCGCGCTGGAGCGGATCGTGGACACCCCCGTGGACCTGGTGCTGACCGACTGGACCATGGTCCCCATGGACGGCTGCGAGCTCACGCGGCGGCTGCGCGCGCGGCCCGATTCCGCGGCCCTGCCCATCCTGGTGCTCAGCACCCTGAGCAACGAGGCCAGCAAAGCCGACGCGCGGCAGGCCGGCGCCACCGGCTGGCTGTGCAAACCGATAGAGCCCGAAACACTGCTGGCCGTGGTGGGCAGCCTGATGAACCCGGCGCGGGCCTGAGGCCGGCGCGGCAGCCAACAAGAGAAACCTTCCCCCTATGGACATCACCCAGTTCTACCAGACATTTTTTGAAGAAGCCGACGAGTTGCTGGCCGAGATGGAGCAGCTGTTCCTGGGCTTGGACCTGGAGGCGCCCGACGGCGAACACCTCAACGCGGTGTTCCGCGCCGCGCATTCCATCAAGGGCGGCGCGGCCACCTTCGGTTTTGCCGCGCTGACCGACACCACCCACCTGCTGGAAAACCTGCTGGACCGGGCGCGCCACGGCGAGCTCAAACTCAATACCAAGATGATGGATGCCTTTCTGGAGACCAAGGACGTGTTGCAAAAACAATTGAGCGCCTACAGGGCCGGCGCCGAGCCCGAAGCCGGCATGGTGGCCGAGATCTGCGCGGTGCTGCAGCAGCTCGCGCTGGAAGCCGGCGGAACGCCGCCCGCGCCGCCTGTTATTGCCGCGCCACCAGCGCCCGTGGCCGCACCGCAGGCGGAAGCCGCGGCCGATGCCGGCCCCGCAACCGAGCGGACCCTGAAGGTGCGCTTTTCCAAGGTGTCGGAGAACGACTGCAAGCTGCTCAGCGAGGAGATGGCCAACCTGGGCCAGGTGACGGCGCAGACCCAGGAAGAGGGCAGCCTGACGATCTGGCTCAAGACCGGCTGCGACGGCAACGACGTGATCGCGGTCTGCTGCTTCATCATCGAGGCCGAGCAAATCGATATCCATGAAGAGGGCGCGCCCGCTGCGCCAGCCCAGCCGGTCGCGGCGCCGCAAGCTGAAGCGGCCGCGCCGCAGCCTGCGAGCCAGTCCGCGCCCGCCGCCGCAGGCGCGCCGGCACCGGCCGCCGCCGCTGTGCAGAACAAGGAGTCGAGCTCGATACGCGTGGACGTCGAAAAAGTCGACCAGATCATCAACCTGGTCGGTGAGCTGGTGATCACCCAGTCCATGCTGACGCAGACCGCCTCCCTGTTGGACCCGGTGGTGCACGAGCGCTTGCTCAGCGGCATGGGCCACCTGGAGCGCAATGCGCGCGACCTGCAGGAATCGGTCATGTCCATACGCATGATGCCCATGGACTATGTGTTCAGCCGCTTCCCGCGCCTGATCCGCGACCTCTCGGCCAAGCTCGGCAAGCAGGTGCAGCTGGTCACGGTCGGCAAGGAAACCGAACTCGACAAAAGCCTGATCGAGCGCATCATCGACCCCATCACCCACCTGGTGCGCAACAGCCTGGACCACGGCATCGAGGGCCCGGAGCGCCGCGCCTACGCCGGCAAGGACCCGGTAGGCCGGCTGACGCTGTCGGCCCAGCACCAGGGCGGCAGCATCGTGATCGAGGTCAAGGACGACGGCGGCGGGCTGGTGCGCGAAAAAATCCTGGCCAAGGCCTTGCAGCAGGGCATGCCGGTCAGCGAGTCCATGCCGGACGAGGACGTGTGGCAGCTGATCTTCGCGCCGGGATTTTCCACGGCCGAAGCAATCACCGACGTGTCGGGCCGCGGCGTCGGCATGGACGTGGTCAAGCGCAACATCCATGAAATGGGCGGCCATGTGGAGATCGCCTCGGTTCAGGGCAAGGGCACGACGATACGCATCGTGCTGCCGCTGACGCTGGCCATCCTCAACGGCATGTCGGTCAAGGTCGGCGAGGAGGTCTACATCCTGCCGCTGAACTACGTCATCGAATCGCTGCAGCCGCTGGACAAGGACGTGCACTCCATCACCGCCGACGAGCACGTCATGCATGTGCGCGGCGAATACCTGGCTTTGCTCGAGCTGCACAAGCTCTTCGACGTGGCCGGCGCGGTGCGTGTGCCCACCCAGGGCATTGCCGTCATCGTGCAGGCCGAAGGCACGCGCTTTGCGCTGCTGGTCGACCAGCTCGTGGGCCAGCACCAGGTCGTGGTGAAAAACCTGGAAACCAACTACCGCAAGGTGCCCGGTATTTCAGGCGCGACCATCCTGGGCGACGGCAATGTCGCGCTGATCATCGACGTGGCGGCGGTGCAGCGCGCCAACCGCGACAAGGCGGCCCAGCGCGGCCAGGCGCGCCCGGCGCTGGTGGCGGCTGCGGCGGCAGCCGCATCGCGCGCGCTGGAGGTGGCCATGGCGGCTTGATGCCCCCGGCGGTGCCCAGGCCACGCCGGGCGCCAAGATGGTCAAATTTTGGGCATCCGGCGGCACGCCAGTGCCGGCGCGGCTCCGCGGGCCTGTGCAAAGGTTTATCCACAGGGTAGCCCACAGCAACTGAGGGTAAGTTTTGCATGCGGTGGGGCGGCCGCCGCAGGCGCGCCAGGCGGGACCGGCCACGGTTTTGTATGCCTATGTATCCGCGCAGGCCGCGGATACAGCCGCATGCCATGAGGCGGGGCCGGCGACACAGCGCGGATACGCAAGGGCGGTTCAATCACGAGGTGCCCACTCCTGAACCCGCCCAACCATGAGCTTCCTCATTCTTGCCTTTGCCGCCGGTGTGCTGACCATCGTCAGCCCCTGCATTCTTCCGGTCCTGCCTTTTGTGCTGGCGCGTGCCGACCGGCCCTTTCTGCGCAACGGCCTGCCCATGCTGCTGGGCATGGCCCTGGCTTTTACCGCGGTGGCCACGCTGGCCGCTGTGGGCGGCGGCTGGGCGGTGCAGGCCAATGAATATGGGCGTGTCGCGGCGCTGGGGCTCCTCGCCGTATTTGCGCTGACGCTGATGTTTCCGGGCCTGGCCGACCGCCTGGCTCGGCCTGTGGTGGCACTGGGCGCGCGCATGGCCTCTTCCGGTGAAGGCGGTGAAGGCGGGAACCCTTCGCTGCTGTCCTCGCTGGTACTGGGCGCGGCCACTGGTTTGTTGTGGGCGCCCTGCGCGGGCCCGGTGCTGGGCCTGATCCTTACCGGCGCGGCCATCCAGGGCGCGAACGCGGGCACCTCCTTGCTGCTGCTGGCCTATGCGGGCGGGGCGGCCGTTTCGCTGGCGCTGTCGCTGCTGGTGGGCGGGCGCGTGTATGCGCTGCTGCGGCGTTCGCTGGGTGTGAGCCAGTGGGCCAGGCGCGCCATGGGCGCGGCGGTGCTGGCCGGTGTGGCGCTGATCGCCACGGGGCTGGACACCGGGCTGCTGAGCCAGTTGTCGTTGGGCAGCACCTCAAAAATTGAGCAGGCGCTGATCAATGTCTTTCAAACGCAGGCGCCGCGCGATGGGCCAACGACTGTGACCGATGCCCTCCCGCTCGCCGCCGCAAAAGCCGAAACTGCGCCGGCCTCCACAGCAGCCTGGCAGGACAGCACCTTCGCGCCGCTGGCCGGCGCCACCGGCTGGATCAACACGGCGCCGCTGGCTGGCGCGGACCTGCGCGGCAAGGTGGTGCTGGTCGATTTCTGGACTTACTCGTGCATCAACTGCCTGCGCACCCTGCCTTATATCCGTGCCTGGGCCGACAAATACCGCGAGGCCGGCCTGGTCGTGCTGGGTGTGCATTCGCCGGAGTTCGCATTTGAAAAAAACGAAAGCAACGTGCGCAGGGCCGTCAAGGACTTGGGGCTGGCTTATCCCGTGGCCATCGACAGCCGGCATGCGATCTGGCGCGGCTTTGACAACCAGGCCTGGCCGGCGCTGTATTTTGTCGATGCCCAGGGCAGGGTGCGCCACCAGGTGTTTGGCGAAGGGCAGTACGAGGCTTCCGAACGCCTGATCCAGAAACTGCTGGCCGAAAGAAACGGCCAGGGCGTGCGCGATGCCGGCCTGGTCGCGGTGCGGGGCGAGGGCGCGCAGGCCGCGCCCGGCGACCGGGTGCTGTCGGGTGAGACCTATGTAGGCCATGAGCGCGCCGTCAACTTCGTGCCGGCCGGCGGCCTGCAGGCCGACCGCGCGCAGCGCTACGAAGCGGCCGCGAGCGTGGCGCTGAACCACTGGACCTTGGGCGGGCAGTGGCTGGTGGAAGCCGAGCGCGCCGTCGCGGTACAGGCCGGGGCGCGCCTGGCTTACCGTTTTCGCGCACGCGACCTGCATCTGGTGCTGGGCCGCGATGCTGGCGCCGCGCCGGTGCGCTTTCGTGTGCGGGTCGACGGCAAGCCGCCGGCCCAAAGCCACGGCACCGACATCGCGGCGGACGGCAGCGGCGTGATCGACGCGCACCGGCTGTACCAGCTGGTCAGGCTGCCGGCCTCGGCGGGCGACCACTTGTTCGAGATCGAGTTCCTGGATCCCGGTGCGCATGTGTATGCCTTTACCTTTGGCTGAACATCATGAAAAAACTCTGGTTCGCCTTGACCTTCTTCGCAGGCGGCTTCGCGCATGAGCTGCGCAACCCGCTCAGTTGCCAGTGCATCAGCTCCCGGCCTGCGGTCGTGTGGCGCTCGGGCCGCGAGCCTGGCTGATCGCCGCACAAGAGGTGCGGGAAATTTGTACCGCAGTGTGTCCAGCGGCCTTGCGCGTACAGAACATTGCGTTGCCGAGATATCAGCGACAAACCGGCGCCTTGTAATTCATCTGTGCTTCGCGAATGCCAGGGGCTCTTTCCCGACGCATCTTTTTTTTTACCCTCCACAAGGAAACACCATGACCACCATCAACCATCTCGACAAAGTCCTGTACACGGGCAAGACCCACACCACCGGCGGGCGCAACGGCGAATCCCGCAGCGCCGACGGCCGCCTGGACATCAAGCTGTCCCCACCCGGCAGCGCCGGCCAGGGCACCAACCCCGAACAGCTGTTCGCGGCCGGCTGGTCGGCCTGTTTTATCGGCGCCATGGGCCGCGCCGCCGCCGCGCAAAAAGTCAGCCTGCCGGCCGGCGTGGCCGTCGATGCCGAGGTGGACCTGGGCACGGCCGGCGAGGCCTTTTTCCTGCAGGCGCGCCTGAATGTCATGCTTCCGGGCCTGGACAGCGCGACGGCGCGTGCCATCGTGGATGCCGCCCACCAGCTGTGCCCTTACTCCAAGGCTACGCGCGGCAATATCGATGTGGAGATCAACCTGGTCTAAGTCCGTATCACGCACAGGCAAAGCCGGCCTGTCCGATCACTCGGGCAGGCCGGCTTTTTTCATGTCAGGGTTCAACAGGCGAAGCGGCCGGCATCACCAGCCGCGCGGCCAGCCCGCCGCCGGTCCGGTTGGCCAGGCTCAGGCGGGCGCCTATGGATGCGGCCAGCTGCTGCGCGATGGCCAGGCCCAGGCCGGTGCCGCCGGTATCACGGTTCCTGGAACTTTCCACGCGGTAAAAGGGCTGCAGCACCGCCTCGAGTTCAGATTCGGGGATGCCGGGCCCGCGGTCCAGCACCAAGATCTCTATGGCCTGGTCGGCATTGACTTGCACCGCCAGCTCGACCTCTTTGCCGAACTTGAGCGCGTTGTCGCTGAGATTGCCCAGGATGCGGCGCAACGCCAGCGGCCGGCCCATCACGGGCCGGCCGACCCGCCCGCTCACCGTGACTTGTTTACCGGCGTCCTCGTAATCGCAGCGCAGGGTGTCCAGCAGGGCGTCGAGGTCCACCCTGCGCGGCGCCTCGTCGGCGCCATGCAGGCTGCGCGCATAGGCCAGCGCCTCGCGCACCAGGGCCACCATTTCATCGAGGTCGTGCTGCAGCTTGCCGCGCTGTTCTTCGTCGTCCATCAGGTCGGTGCGCAGGCGCATGCGCGTGATGGGTGTCTGCAGGTCGTGCGAGATGGCGGCCAGGATTTGTGTGCGCTCGGCCAGGTAGCCCGCAATGCGCCGCTGCATGGCATTGAAGGCGCTGGAGGCGCGCGCCACCTCGGTCGGCCCGCCTTCGGGCAGCGCCGTGCCTTTGAGGTCGGGGCCCAGCGCGTCGGCCGCATGGGCCAGACGCCGCAGCGGCTGGGTCGCGATGCGCACCGCGAAAAAAGCGCAGACGGCCAGCAGCGACAGCTGCAGCAACAGCAGCGCCGGCAGCCAGGGCGAGATCGGCGTGGCCGCGGCCCAGAGGTTGATGGTCACCGGCGCGCCGTCGCTCAAGCGTAGGTGGATGTGCACACGTTTAGGGTCGCCGGCAATCGCATTGACCGTGACCTGGTAGCGCTTGTCCACCGCGTGGGCGATCGATGCGCTCACGCGCGCCACGATCTCGTTGTCGCCGCCCTGTTCGGTGATGCCGCCGTCCAGCTGGTAGCGGTAGTTCTTGCGGTCTATCAGCGGCAGCCAGTTGGGGCGCTCGGCCGGCGGCACCCGGTCCAGGATGGCGACGGAACTGGTGATGTCTTTTTCGAGGTTGTCCAGCATCAGGTCGCGGCCCACCAGGCCGCGCTCATACATCACCAGCAGGTAGGACATGGCCTGGGCCGCCAGTATGCCCAGCAGCAGGATCAGCATCAACCGCGCGAACAGGCTGTGCGGCCAGCGCCGGCGGGCCTCGGTCATGCGGCCTCCGGCCGGCCCTGCACCGCGGCGCTGAACACATAACCCTCGCTGCGCACCGTCTTGATGTAGCGCGGCTCGCGCGCCCCGTCGCCCAGGCGCTGGCGCAGCCGGCTCACCAGCAGGTCTATGGAGCGCTCGAACAATTCGGCATCGCGCCCCTGCGTGAGGTTGAGCAGCTGGTCGCGGTTGAGCACACGCTGCGGGTGGTCCAGGAAGACGCGCAGCAGCCGGTATTCGGCGCCGCTGAGCGGCACCAGCGTGCCGCTGGCGTCCAGCAGGTGGCGGCCCGTGGTGTCAAGCTGCCAGTCGCCGAAGCTCAGCAGGTGGGAGCTTTCTTCCACCTGCAGATTCGGCGGCAGCATGCGCGTGCGGCGCAGCACCGAGCGTATGCGCGCCAGCAGCTCGCGCGCCGCAAAAGGTTTGGCGAGGTAGTCATCGGCGCCCATCTCCAGGCCCAGGATGCGGTCGGCCTCCTCGTTGCGCGCGGTCAGCATCAATATGGGAATGGCCTTGTGTTTGCCGGCGCGCAGGTCGCGGCACAAGGTCAGGCCGTCCTCGCCGGGCAGCATGAGGTCCAGCACGATGAGGTCCACCGCCGCATTCTCCAGCGCCGCGCGCATGTGCCGACCCGACTCCACCTTGGTCACGCGCAGGCCGTTTTTTTCGAGGTAGCTGCCCAGCAGCTCCCGGATCTCGCGGTCGTCGTCAACAATGAGGATGTGGTCTGGCTGCTGCTGCATGGCTGTCCTGGAAAATTGCGTGACCCCGGCATTGTGCCCCCGGGGGCCGGCCTTTATTGGGCCAGCAAAGCCTGTATGGCCTTTTCCGTCTCGGCGTAACGCCCCTCGCCGAAGTGGCTGTAGACAATCATGCCCTTCTTGTCGACCAGGTAAATCGCGGGCCAGTAGTTGTTGCTGAAGGCCCGCCAGGTGGCGTAGCTGTTGTCCTGGGCCACGGCATGCTGTATGCCCAGGCGCTCCATCGCGGCCTTCACATTCCTCGTCGATTTTTCATACGCGAACTCGGGCGTGTGCACACCCACCGTCACAAGGCCCTGGCTTTTGTACTTCTCATGCCAGGACTTCACGGCCGGCAGATGGTTGAGGCAATTGATACACGTGTAGGTCCAGAAGTCGACGAGCACCACCTTGCCCTGCAGATCGACCATGCGCAGCGGCGCCGAGTTGAGCCAGCTGTCTATGCCCGCGAACTCCGGCGCGGCCGTGGGCGTGCGGCCCAGCGAAAAGAAGGCCGAAGCATCGGGCGTGGCAAAGGCGGCGGCTGTCGCGGCGGCAGCGGTGGCCAGGAATTGGCGGCGAGCGGTCATGGTCGGGTCCTTGGTGGTGGGGGATGAACGCGGCGCCGGGGAAAGCAGCCGCCCATGCAGGCATTGGAAGGCCGTGAGGTATCCCTGGTGTGTCTTGCCAAGGGCGGTGCGTATGGCGGGGTATCGGGGGAGCCTGCCGATACAGAGAAATACAAAACGGCCTGGTTGGACGCTGCCGGCCGGCGAAGCTGCTGACCCTTGCTGAGGCGCGGAAGGTCTCGACAAACATAGGGCTCTAATAATTCACCGCAGCTTCGACCTAAAAACCAACACTTGAGAGCATTTCCAAGTAACAGTTCTTACATTTTCCGGCTTCAAATTTAAACTATTGGTAACACCGGGCACGGCCTGGCGATAACAACAAAACGGAATCAGGGAGAGCGTGATTGGCCAAGCCACACGATGACTTGGGTAGATCACTCGAGGCGGTGCCGCAGTGCACCAAACTATCTGTCAAACCACACAGCGGCGCGTGCAAACTCTGCGCTGGCGTGGCCATGGCCGTCCTGGCCGGGCATGTCTGGGCCCAACCCGCGCCGCTCAGCAGCGCAGACCAGGAACAGCGCCGTGCCCAGGAGCGTGAGCGCTTGCTGCGCGAGCAGCAGGAGAGGGCGCCCGATG
>Ga0102587_1000555_pt1 | contig 36932 bp, 30 predicted proteins | sample AraplaF_Col_mTSA_FD_76853 | JGI IMG/M metagenome (GOLD analysis project Ga0102587, IMG submission 76853) | Arabidopsis root microbial communities from the University of North Carolina, USA - plate scrape MF_Col_mTSA (SPADES assembly) (version 2) | ecosystem: Host-associated > Plants > Roots >... | reverse complement strand
CGGGCGCCTGTCGGTAATCGATGGAAACGAGTTCGGCGCCGGCAAAATCGGCGATTTCAGCACAGATCGAGTGATGGCTTTCGAGCGAGCCGACAACAAAGCCTCCGCCGTGAAGATAGAGGAGAACGGTTGATGTGGTTATTGTCCGTGGCCGATACCGGCGGATCGGTATCCGCAGTACCCTGCCATCGGCATAGACCATCTCTTGCGGCAGAGCATGGTCAAACCGCGCGCAGAGTGCGTCATACCATTGACGTTGCTGCTCGATCGGTGCCTCGACCGCATCTGGCGGATAAAAGCCTTCGCAAACATCAAGGAATTCCAGAATGCTCTCTTCGGTGGGCATCGGTCGGTCGATCGACATGAAGATCCTTCCGCGTGCTCGCAAGATGCTGTCAGGCGGCAGCCAGCTAGCCGATGTTGCATCATGCACGCGCTCGGCCACGACGCCTGTCTTGCTGCGACCCCCGGTGTCGCCGGCAAGTGCGCCCCCTGTAAAAGAGGCAGGCGCGAGCGCCCGGAACACCGGATGTCGGCAAGGCGATAGTGTGCAATCATCAAGTTGGTTATCGTGAAATGACAACTGCGACCCACGCCGCCGAGAGGACCACTCATGCGACGACCAGTGCCGCTTCTGAAGAGTATAACGGACCTGATCGGCGCTCGCCGATCGAGACCGGTACCCGCCGGCGACAGCCGGTTCCGTCAGGCGAACTGGTGGCTGACGCATCCGTAGACCCCTTCCCCCGAAAAGCCCCTGAATGTGAGCAGCGTCGATATACAATGGCCCGTCCCAATATTCTCATCATCATGGTCGACCAACTGAACGGCACGCTGTTTCCGGACGGGCCGGCCGATTTCCTGCATGCGCCGCATCTCAAGGCACTGGCGGCCCGTTCGGTCCGTTTTGCCAACAGCTACACGGCAAGCCCCCTCTGCGCGCCGGCGCGCGCCTCCTTCATGTCGGGCCAGTTGCCGAGCCGAACGCGCGTCTACGACAATGCAGCCGAATTTGCCTCCGACATTCCGACCTATGCGCACCATCTCCGGGCCGCCGGCTATCACACCAGCCTGTCGGGCAAGATGCATTTCGTCGGGCCCGACCAGTTGCACGGCTTCGAGGAGCGCCTGACGACGGATATCTATCCGGCAGATTTCGGCTGGACGCCCGATTACCGCAAGCCTGGCGAGCGGATCGACTGGTGGTATCATAATCTTGGATCCGTCACCGGCGCGGGCATCGCTGAGATCACCAACCAGCTCGAGTACGACGACGAAGTCGCCTACAATGCCACTCGAAAGCTCTACGATCTATCGCGCCGTCAAGACGAGCGTCCCTGGTGCCTGACCGTCAGCTTCACCCATCCGCACGATCCCTATGTCGCCAGGCGCAAATTCTGGGATCTCTACGAGGACTGCCCGGCACTTGACCCGACAGTCCCACCACTGCCCTTTGTCGAGATGGACGCGCATTCGAAGCGCCTGCTCGAGGCCTGCGACTACAAGGCCTTCGATATCACTGCCGAACAGATTCGCAGGGCAAGGCGCGGCTACTTTGCGAATATCTCCTATGTCGACGAGAAGATCGGAGAGATCCTCGACGTGCTGGAGCGCACACGGATGCAGGACGATACTGTCATCCTGTTTGTCTCCGACCACGGCGACATGTTGGGGGAGCGCGGCCTATGGTTCAAGATGTGCTTCTTCGACGGTTCCGCACGCGTGCCGCTGATGATATCGGCACCGGATTGGCAGCCCGCCCTGGTCGATCAGCCGGTCTCCACTCTCGATGTCACGCCGACGCTTGCCGGCCTCGCCGGCCTCGATATTTCGGCAATCGCCAATTGGACGGATGGCGAAGACCTGGCACAGCTGGTGAACAGCACGAAAACCCGCAGTCCGGTTTTGATGGAATATGCGGCCGAAGGATCGATCGCGCCGCTGGTGGGCATTCGCTCCGGGCGCTTCAAGCTGACAGTCTGCGAGAAGGATCCGCCGCTGCTGTTTGACCTTCAGGCCGATCCCCGCGAGCTCATCAATCTGGCCGGCGATCCGGCCCATGCGAATACGCTTGCCACGCTTCTCGATCAGGCAAAGCTTCGCTGGAACCTTGCAGCGTTTGACGCGGCAGTTCGAGAAAGCCAGGCACGGCGCTGGGTCGTCTATCCGGCATTGCGCGAGGGAGCCTACTACCCTTGGGACTATCAACCTCTGCAGAAAGCCGCCGAGCGCTACATGCGCAATCATATGGATCTGAATGTGCTCGAGGAGAACCAGCGGTTTCCCCGGGGCGAATAATCTTCGGGCATCACTGAGCACGACAAATATCCGAAGGCACGACTCACGAGCGCAGCGATCTTCGCGACGGGCCGGCCCCGACAGCACTTACGATCATCAATTCCGAGCCATAGGCTTCAAAGCGCGGCTTCCAGAATTTCGATTGTCGACAGCAGCAGCATGCGTGCCCCGGAGACAACGTGATCCGGTGCGGTATATTCGGCTTCATTATGGCTGAGGCCATCGCGACAAGGCACGAAGATCATTGCCGCGGGTGCGACCCGGTTGACGAACAATGCGTCATGGAAGGCACCTGACAGCATTTTCCTGGTTGCCAGCCCGCCTTTTATCGCGGCCCGGTCCAATGCTTCCAGCACCGTTTGAGGAAAGTTGGCCGGAGGCATATCGAAGGCTTGCCTGATCGCGACCTGACAATGTTCCGCCCCCGCGCGGTCGCTGAAGACTTGCTCGATGGTCGCGCTCAAACGATCGATCTCCGATGAATCCGGATGACGGATGTCGATGGTGCATCGCGCCGTCTGCGGGATGGCATTGATGGCACCGGGGTCTACGGCGATACGTCCGACGGTAAATCGGGCACGCTCGTCCTGAGGCATGATACTGGCGTAAAGCCCGTTGAGGGCCGCGATCATCGCGCGAAGCGGATCCCGACGATAGTTGAGCGCAGTGGTCCCGGCATGGGCGGTCTGGCCCGACACCGTCACTTCCAGCCACCGCGTCCCCTGGATGCCGGTGACGATACCAATGGGGATGTGCTCTTTCTCGAGAGACGGCCCCTGCTCTATGTGCAGTTCGAGATATGCGTAAGCAGGAAAGCCGAGATCGCGGATCGCGGCCTGCGGAAGACTGGCAATGGTTGCCTTCAGCTCGTCGCCAAACCGTGCACCGTCGGTTGCGACCAGATCGGACCAGGCAAGCGGAATCTCGCCTGCCGAGAATGCCGAGGATCCCATGCAGCCCGGTGCGAAGCGACATCCCTCCTCGTTCGTCCAGGCAACCACTTCGATCGGCCTTTGAGTTTCAGTGCCCGCATCCTCAAGACTTTCCAGGACTTCGAAGGCCGACAGTGTCCCGAGCGCACCGTCAAAGCGCCCTCCGGACGGCTGGCTGTCGAGGTGGCTGCCAATCAGGAGCGGCGGCGCCCCCTCGTCTCTGCCCGGCCGGCGGATGAAAAGATTGGCGGCGCGATCCTGGAATACGCCGAAACCGCGCGCCTCTGCCAACTCTGCCAGCAGCAACCGGGCTTTTCGGTCCAACTCCGTCAGGGCCTGACGATTGACACCGCCGCCCGCGGTCGCGCCGATCCCGGCAAACCGGTCCAGTCGTTCCAGCAGGCGTTCTCCATTGATCTCGGGATTGCCGGTCATTGCGCAGGCTCTCAGGAATAGGCTGCTTCGTGGAAATCGATCTCAAGGCGTTGAGCACGGCCGAAAATGGCGCTCAATCGTTTGCGTTCGGCAGGATCCATCGTCTCACCGGCCTCGTCCAGCACCGCCTTCAACCAGCGCGCCTGCGCTTCGAACTCCGGTTCGGCATGAAGCTTGACCCATGCCTTGAGAAGCGGATCGCTGATATCAGTCCGGTCGGCCTCGGTCGACCAGGTCCAGTACATCCATTCGGCCGCAAACATCGCGGCAATCGTGTCGAGAAAGCCGCCGTCACGGGCAATTGCCAGCATTCCCTCGCGGAACGCAGCAACATCGGCCCGGCCGGTATCATAGCGGGCGGGATCGATGGCGCGGGCTGCGAAGGTCTTCTCGAAATAGCCGATCTGCTGGTTTGCAAGTGCATCCAGGACGCCGATCAGCCAACGTTTCTCTTCGATGGTCCCGGCCTTTGCCGTGGCATAGGAGAAGATCGCAATCGCCGTTTCAACGAAGGCACCCTCGAAGACGAGATATCGTTCGAAGGCCTCCTTCGGGAGGCGGTCAGCCTTGATGTCTTCGACGAAGCGGTGGTGCACCATGGCTTCGAAGACGTCACGGTTCTCGTCGAGCATCTGTTCGGAGAGAGATACCATGATCGTCACGACTCCAGACCGGGTTTTGCGGCTTCGACGAAGGCTGCGACACGAGCCGGTTCGACAGGGTTCCACCAGACGCCGCCCTCCTTCAGCGACGAGGCGACGATGACGCCGTTGGTGCGCTTGAGGATCTCGACGATATTATCCTTGGTCACGCCCGAGCCGACGAGCAATGGAAGATGGGTCGCAGCACCGATTTCCTCGATCTCCTCCATTGTCGCGCTGTTGCCCGTTCGCTGGCCGGTGGCGATCACTGCATCGGCATCGAAGAACGCCAGGTCACGGGTCAGTTCGTCGATCGTCCGGTCGGCGGTGATGGCGTGTGCGCCATGCTTGACATGGCTGTCGGCAAACACCTTGATATGTTCCGCACGCAGGGCCGAGCGATAGCGCATGGCCTCGGCTGCACGGCCTTCCATGAAGCCTTCATTGGCAACATAGGCGTTGGCCCATTGGTTGACACGGATGAAGCGCGCCCCACCGGCTGCCGCGATCGCGAAAGCGGGGATCGGCGCATTGGCAAGCACATTGATGCCGAGCGGTACCCCGACGGCACGAGAGATGCGGTCCGTTACAACCGACATGAAGGCTGCGGTCTCGTGGCCAATATCCTCCGGCTTGGAAAACGGGATGTCGCCATGATTTTCGACGATCAATCCGTGTATGCCGCCTTTGACAAGCGCCTCCGCATCGCGCATGCAGGCGTCATAGATCACATCCATTGCCACGCTGCGGTAACGTGGAGCCCCCGGGAAAGGCGGGCAATGGATCATGCCAATCAGCGCCTTGTCAGTGCCGAATATTTCCCGTATGGCGCTTGTGGCCTTATCCGATATCTGCTGCATTTTTCTTTCCCTTCTGAAAGCCAGCCATGCGTGCCTATGTCATCGGTAACGTCGCCGTCGACGAAACCATTTCCGTAATGTCCATGCCCGAAGCCGGTGCCTCGATCCTCGGTCGGGAGGAAACCCGCGACCTCGGTGGCAAGGGTGCCAATCAGGCCGTCGTGATGGGCCGCACAGGCCTTCCCACGACGCTTGTCACGGCCGTCGGCGAGGATTTTCGCGCCCAGACGATCCGCGACCAGCTCGCTGGTGAAGCGCTGGACGCCCGATTGCTGGGCAGTCCTCATCGCTCCAGCGATTTCTCCATCATCTTCACGACGCCCGACGGCGAAAACGCCATCGTCACGACGACCGACTCGGCCGAAGCCTTGACCCTGTCCGAGGCGCTTGCCCCGCTCGACGATGCAGCGGTCGGCGACCTCGTCGTGCTCCAGGGCAACCTCAGCGAAAACGTGACCCGCGGCATTCTGGCCGAAGCCAGACGCCGCGGCCTGACGACCGCCTTCAATCCCTCGCCGCTCAGGCCCTATTTTGCCGAGCTCTGGCCACTTATCGACATCGCCTTCCTCAACAGGGGCGAGGCCGAAAGTCTGACCGGATCGTTCGGCGAGGCCGCGATCCAGCGCCTCGCCGAAGCCGGCGTGACGCAGACCGTGCTGACCCTCGGCGGCGACGGGGCAATCCTTGCCAGCGGAAATCAGGTACTGGCAACCGTTCCTGCCCGTGTCACAGAGGTCGTCGATACGACCGGCGCCGGCGACACTTTCATGGCGGTCGCCCTTGCCTCTGCGGCCCTCCGATCGACCAGGCTCGATGCGAAGGCGATCCATCACGCAACTGCGGCTGCGGCCATTACCGTCAGCCGCCGCGGGACGCGTTCGGCCTTCCCAACCAGGTTAGAACTCGCCGGCATTCTCGCCGGCGAATGAGGCTATTCTGACTCCGTCAGCCAGCCGAGAATATTCTTCCAAAGACGCCCGTAGCCCTCCCATTCGCAGAAGGCCGGCGAGAGCCAATGCGGACCGATATCCGAGGTCCAGGCGGCAGTTCGGCCTTTGCCGAAGCGGCCTGTGACCAGCAATGGATGGCCACCTTCCGCCTCCGGTAGCCGGGCAATGACTTCGACATCGGCTCGCTCGCGCACCTCGACTTCGTTAACGCCGAGCAGCAATGGCCATTCGCCTGACAGACCGGCGACGGTCTCGTGACCGGGCTTGACGAGGACAGGCGTTGTCCCCTCCGGAATCTCCACCCGGTCGTCATAGGGCAGGCACGTGACCGGCAGGACATCCTCGACCGGCGTGCGACGCCAGCGCGCCTTGCCGTCTATGCCCTGGAACGAGAAATAACCGCCGACCATCAGCAGCCCGCCACCCTTTTCGACCCAGGCCTTGAGCAGTTTCAGCCGGTTCGGAACAGTCTTGGAATGCAGCCAGACCGCCGGGGGAAGCAGCAGGGAGTTGGCGCCGATATCGGAGAGAATGATCGCGTCAAAAGCGTCGAGCCCTGCCATGTCGAAGGGGAATTTTTCGACTGCTTCATGGGCCGGCATATAGGTGAGCTCGAATGCACTATCCTTGAGTGCCGCAACGAGCGGCTCGGCGCCGAGGTGAAACGTGACGCTCCCGAACTGGTCGAAACCCTTATAATGCGTGGCGGAACTGACCCAGCTTTCGCCGACGAGAAGAACCTTCTTTGTCATGATGTTTCCATTTCTTTTTATGTGGCGGTCAGGCGCTGGCCTGAAAAACCGACCTTGGATTGGCGCGCATGAAGATGTCGAGCATCGCATCATCGAGACCGTGACGCTTCAGGCGAGGCAGAAAGTGGCGCAGGATATAGGCGTAGCCGTTGCCCCCATAATGCTTGAGCATCATCTTCAGGAAGACGTCGTGGGAGAGCAGGAGGCGATCCGCATATCCCATCTCGACGAGTTTGACGAGCGCGCGCGCCGCCTCCTCGTCACTCGGGCATTGCACCTGCTGATCGGCGTAAAAGAAGTCCATGCCGATCATGTCATATTCGAGAAACGCACCGCGGGCGGCCAATTCCGACTGATAGGTGAGATCGTCATGTGACGGGTTCATGTGGCAGAGCACGGTGTGCCTTAGATCCGCCCCTTCGGAACCGACGATATCAAGGACCTTGTGGCCCAGCCGAAACCAGCCGGGAAGATGGACCATCAGCGGCAGGCCGGTGCGCACCTGAGCCTGTGCCGCACCCCGCAGCGATTTTTCCTCGGCGGCGATGAAATCAGAGGATACGCCGATTTCGCCGATCAGGCCGATCTTCACATCGGTACCATCCGCCCCAACCGTCGCCTCGAAGACGATCTCGTCGGCGATCTCGGAGACGGACATGCCGGCAACCTTGGCCGGATGCGAGGAGCCTAGATAGAAGCCGGCACCCATGACGATGTTCAGCCCTGTCGCTTCAGAAATCCGCCGCAAGGCGAGAGGATCGCGACCAATGCCCTGACACGTGGGCTCGACGACCGTACGTCCGCCGAGACTGGCAAAGTCCCCAAGTTCGGTGACGGCAAGGTTCTCGTCGTCGAGCGTGATATTGTGCTTGTTGACGAAGGGGTCCTGCCTCAATTCGCCGAGAATCTCCATGCAGACAAATCCCTCGGCAAGATATTGCCGCTCAGGCGTCTTCGGCGCATGCCACCAGCAGCGGCAATCGTTGAGGATGTGTTCGTGCATCAGCGTGATGCCGATTTCCGCCGCTGGAACCGGCCCGGAGACCGTCATCACATTGCCGGAACGCACATGACCCGGCGAAAGCTCATTTGCCGCCATCAGCTCTTCCTCCTGCCCGCCAAGCGGAAGTTGGTTGTGAAGATGCGAGTGTTCAGCCAGATGGCGACAAGGATGATCGCGCCGGTGACGATCTGGGTGAAGAATGGCGAGATATGCATCAGGATCAGCCCGTTGCCGATGACGGCAATGGTCATCGTCCCAAGGACCGTGCCGATCATCGTGCCGCGCCCGCCCATCAGCGAGGTACCGCCGAGCACGACCGCCGCGATAACCTGCAGTTCGAAGCCGACAGCGGCATTCGACGAGCCGGAGCCGAGGCGAGCCGCGATCAAAAGACCGGCGAGTGCCGAGGCGGCGCCTGATACGAGGTAGACCGAGGCGACGATCCATTTCGCCGGCATGCCGACGCGGCGTGCGGCTTCCATGTTGGATCCTACCGCCACGATCTGCCGTCCGTACTTGGTGACCGCCATGATGACGTAGCCTGCGATCGCAACCAGGATCGCAATGAGCGCCGGGACAGGAAAGCCCGCCAGTTCGCCACGCCCCAGGTAGAAGAAGCCGGGCTCGTTATTGATCGGAATGGAATAGCCCTGTGTCAGGTAGAGGGCTACGCCACGCAGGATGGAAAGCCCGGCAAGGGTGACGATGAAGGCTGGGATGTTCTGATAGGCGATGAACCAGCCCTGAAGCAGGCCGACAATGCCGCCGAAGGCGAGCATGCCGATCGAGACGATGGGCCAAGGTATGCCTGTCGCCAGTGTAATGGCGGCAACGGCGTTGATCAGGGCCAGCATCGAACCGACCGACAGATCGATCCCGCCGGTGACGATGACGAGGGTCATGGCGATGGCGACGACGAGGATGGGAGCTGCCTGGCGTACGATGTTCAGGATGTTGCCCGTCGTCATGAAGGTCGTCGTCGTCAGCGAAAAGAAGACGAGGCATGCCAGAAAGAAAAAGGCGATCGACAGAACCTGAGCGTTCTCACCCAGAAAGTCGGCCATCGGCGAGCCCTTGGCGCGTTCGGTGTAGACGGTCAATGTCTTTCTCCCCCGACGATGAGCTTGACGAGATCCTCGAGATTGGTCTTGGCGATATCGCGCTCGGCGACCTTCGTGCCCTCGTACATGACCGCGATCCGGTCGCAGACCCGGAACAGGTCCTGAAGGCGGTGGGTGATGAGGACGACGGACACACCCTTTGCCTTGACCCTGTTGATCAGAGCGAGCACGGCTTCGACTTCGGCGACCGCAAGGGCCGAGGTCGGCTCGTCCATGATCAGGACCTTGGGGTTGAATGACGCCGCTCGGGCGATCGCAATCGCCTGGCGTTGGCCACCCGACAGCTTCTCCACCTTGGCAGAAAGGCGCGGAATGCGGATCTCAAGGGCATCCAGCATCCTGCGCGCCTCGCTCATCATTCTCTGACGATCGAGAAAGGGGCCTCTGGTCAGCTCACGCCCGAGAAACAGATTGCCGACGACATCGATGTGGTCGCAAAGGCTCAGATCCTGGAAGACCATTTCGATATGGCGGTCGCGGGCATCTGCAGGCCCGGAAAGGCGAACCTCTTCGCCGTTGAGCGAAATCGTTCCCTCATCCGGCAGGTAGGTTCCGGAGATGATTTTGGTCAGTGTCGACTTGCCGGCGGCATTGTCGCCGACGAGGCCGAGGCATTCGCCGGGAAAGAGGTCCAGGTCGACGCCGCGCAGCGCCTGGTGCGAACCGAAGGTCTTGCGGATACCGCGCAACGACACGGCAGGCGTTTGAGCGGACGAGCCGGAGGAATGCGGGGAGGCTTGCGCCTCCCCGGCTCCGGCATAAACAGGCCGGTTGTCACTCATCATTTGAAGACGGCCCGGTACGGCTCGACATTTTCCTTCGTCACGATGGTGATCGGGACGGAGATGCTCTTTTCAACACTCTGACCTGCACTCAGCTTGGCAAGAGCCTCGACTGCCGCCTTGCCTTCACCAGCCGGATCCTGCTGGACGACGGCAACGACATAGCCATCGTCAAGTCCGGAGATTGCCTGCGCGGTCAGATCCCAGCCGAAGACCTTGATGCTGTCCTGCTTGCCCTGGCTCTGAACGGCAGCGATCGCACCGAGAAGAGCCGGTTCGCCCGTTGCGTAGATCGCCGTCATATCGGGATTGCCGGTGATCAGGTTCTCGGCAGCGGCAAGCGCGTTGTCCTGGATATTCTGGCCGTCGACGACCCCCGACGTCTCGATACCATCGCTCTTGATGGCATCCTCGAAGCCTTTCTGGCGAAGGTTCTGAATGTAAGAGTTCAACGCGCCGACAATGCCGACCTTGGCCTTGCCGCCCATATTCTTCTTCACATAGTCGAGGAAATAGGCACCCATGTCGGCGCCGGCCTTGCCGTTGTCGACGCCGATCTGCGACTTCTGAGGGCCATCCGGCAGGACCGCGTCGATGGCAACGACCGGGATGCCGGCATCCGACGCCTGCTTGACGGCCGGCATGATGCCGTTGACGTCGATCGCCACGACGATCAGGCCATCGACCTTCTGCTGGATGTAATTTTCGATGGCGCTGTTCTGGGCGGCAGCTTCATTATTGGCGTTGAAGATGACCAGCTTGTCGCCGGATGCATCGGCCGCCTTCTGGGCACCTCCGTTGATCTGGTTGAAGAAAAGCGCCTGCTGATTGATCTGCACAAGCGCATAGGTTTTGCCGGCCGCCTGGGCAAGCGAGGCTCCGAGCGTGGCACCGGCAAGCGCGGTGAAGGCAAGAGCGGCGGTAAACGCCCGACGTCTGATCTGTTTCATGTTCTCATCCTCTGGTTTTGTTCTCGTTGCTTATTATGGGTCGACGGCGGCGCAACGGAGTTCCGCACGACGATTTCGACTGGCACGAGTTCCTCAGTGGCGAGCGATTTGCTCTCCTGCCAGTTTGTCTCGAGAAGAAGAGATAGGGCACGACGGCCGATGGTGCGCACCGGCTGCCGAATCGCGGTCAAAGGGGGCGCAAAGAGGTGCAGCGGGCTGACGTCGTCAAAACCGATGATCGACAGGTCCTCAGGGATTGCAATCCCTCTCTCCCGCAGAATTTCGATCATGCCGATCGCGATTTCATCGGAACTGGCAAAGATGGCCGTCGCCGGCATGCCTTCGTCCAGAAACCGGCGCGCCATGTCGCGCCCGCAACCCACAGTATATTCGCCGCTGTAACGTCTTATCGATATATCGTCGCCAAAGCGCTCGCGTAGCCCTTCACGCAAGCCGTTGAAACGTCGCTGCGTGCTGATCATCGCATCGGGGCCGCCGACATAGAGTACGTGGCGATGGCCAAATTCAGCCAGATGACGGCCCGCCAGATGACCACCCTGAAAGTTGTCGCAGAAGAGCTTGGGAACGGCTGCAAGCGGAACGTCTTCGTCGACGACGATGACCTTGCCGGTCCGGTTGATAAGCGCCGCCAGGTCTCCGTTATCGGGATGGTTGGTGACGAATACCAGGCCGTCGACGTGATTATGCTCAATCAGTTTGAGATAGGCGACTTCGCGACCGGTGCGGTTGAGCGTCGCATAGAGCGAAACGGCAAGCCCGCGGTCGTTCGCCTCCTCCTCTACGGCCGCCACCATGGTCGCGAAGAACGGGTTTGCGATATCGGGGACGACGAGGCCGATCGTGTCGGAGCGACCGCGGCTCAGTCGCCGCGCGTGCGGGTTCGGCTGATATTTGAGGGAGGCGATTGCATTCTCGATGCGCTGCTTGGTCAGGGCCGGAAGGTCCAGCGAACCGTTCAGCATGCGAGAGACGGTCGTCACCGAGACGCCGGCGGCTCTCGCAACATCCTTCAACCCTGGGGTTCGTTCTTGCGCCATCGAGCTTGTAAACCGCTTTAGTAAAACGCTTTACTTACACTCCACAACAAGAGATGGGCTGTCAAGAGCCTTAGGCAGAAGGTCACGCAATCCATCTGCACGATGAGGCTGGCGACAATTCCAGCGCGTTCAGGCAGATCGTCATCCTGGTGCAGTCGGGCGGACCGCCTACGGCTATTATGCCGGCGCGCGAACCTCTTGCTCCGATATCGAAGATTGCATTGTCCTTGGCCGTTGTGGCAGAGACCAGAGCTATCGTTGATGGCTGGAAGGTGGTCTTGTCGGGTGCGAGCCGAGAGACTGCCCGCCATCGGCAAGAGTTTTAAGGCTCATGCCCTCATTATGGATCCGTTATGACAGCCTCTCTCTATGCCGATTATGTTCAAGATCTGAAGGCGACCTTGGACGACCTCTTTGAACGGTCTGATCGGTATCAAACGTTCGACCTGCATGTCGAACTCGCGATGGGCGAGGCCCTTCTCGTTTATCAGACGAAACGGCAAAAGGGGCAAACGGATACGATCGCCTATGCCCGAACGCCAAAAGGTAACGCGCAGATTTCGCCGGCGACTGCCTATCAGCGGGTCTCGTCCTTCCTGACGATGCAAGACCATATTGCGTTGACAGGCGATCCCATGATCGGCCTCAACGCGGAATATCCGCACGCCGTCATCAGCTTCAAGCACAGAGCCAAGGGCGCACCATTCAAAAGCTCGATGAAGATGATCTTCGTCGGGGTCAACGGAGCAGAGGATGCCGCTCGTTACCTTGCGATGACGAAAGACCCAGCTGCCGTCGTCACGACGCGACCGCACCATTCGACGAGGCTCTGGGAATGGAAATAGAAGCCTGCGTCCATCGCGCGGTTCTGCCAGCAGGAGCGCTGGGATGAGACTATCAACAACGATAATTCTGGTTATTCATGTTTCGTCTCGTTGAGCCAGTCACGATCGAGGCGACGATCAAGAAAAGCAGATTTATCGCGTCCGCTTTTCCTGTCGTCGATGAAGCCGAGGCGACAAGGGTCATCGCGGAGAATTCCTCGGTGACGGCAAACCACAATTGCTGGGCATGGCGTATCGGGCAGGGCTATCGCTTCAGCGATGACGGTGAGCCCACCGGCACAGCGGGCAAACCGATACTGGCTACCATCGACGGCCGATCGCTCGACAATGTTGTCGTCATCGTTACCCGTTGGTTCGGCGGCATCCTGCTTGGCACAGGCGGTCTCGTTCGGGCCTATGGCGGAACTGCCGGAGCCTGTCTGAAAACAGCCACCCTTGCGCCCATCGTCACGATGGTCGAACGAAAACTCGACCTGCGGGTTTCCGATCTGTCGATGGTGAAGGCTCGCCTCTCTTCCTTTGAAGGCGTGCGCATCGTCGCACAGCACTTCGACGGGGTCAGTGCCGAAATGAATCTGCAGATTCCAGAGGATGACCTGGAGACAATTTCTCGTTTGATCGCCGATCTGACGCGGGGGCGATCGAAGCTGGAGCCCTAGCGATCATTGGCAGTTCTCACCTGCCGGCATCGCATCGAGTGATGCTCCGCCGGCAGACGCGAACTTCCGCCGCACGTCAGGCCGCGAGAACACCCGCCTTTTTCGCCGTCCAGATGGCGATCAAGTCCATCAGCGCGGGCGACAGGCAATCGTAAGGCTCAAGTCCAACCTCCTTGAGATGAGACCGTACGGCGGCCATCTTTCCAGGGGCGTATCCGCCTTCGATAATGGACGATACGAAGGCCGCAAAGCCGGGACCTGCCCAGCCCTTCTCCAGGAACCGTTCGGGATGGACGAAGGAAAGTCCCTGGAAGGCATGCTCGCGCTCGACCGGCCCGTACATGTGAACCCCGCAATCCCTGCAGGCATGGCGCTGGATCAGTGCCGACGCGTCGACGACCGCCAGCTTGTTTCCATTCTCCAGAACTTCGACGTTCTGCGTCGGGGTCACGGCAACCACCGAAAAGACCGCCCCCTTCGGCTTCCAGCATTTCGTGCAGCCGCAGGCATGGTTGTGGGCGATATCGCCCTTGATGCGGACCTTCACCGGGTTGCTCGCGCAGTTGCACACGAGCGTGCCGCCGCCAAATGACGCATCGCTCGCCCGGTATCCGGAATCCACGATCGGGTGGATCGCTACATTGTTCATGCGTTGTCTCCTTCCCTTCCTGGGCCGAGGCGGGATGCCGCGGCCAAGCCCTTCCTCATCGCGCAAACCGCTCGACGGCCAGCGCGAGATCGCCCTAGTTGGGGGAGTATATCACTACGCTGCCGATATCGTCCCCACTCTCCTACTCATGCCACAGGATCAGGAGAGGAGCGGACTTTCGGGATGCGCTCAGCTGGCGGCGGTTTCCATCATTTCAAGGATCAGCGTAGCACAACTTCCAAATTGCGTTTCGCCGAGTTCGACGTTTGTGCTCCGCTAGCGAAGACCTGATGACTTGCCTGCTAATGGCGCTCGATGAAGCCATGCTTGGTGCGGTAGTCATAGGCCTCGACGGAGACATGCAGGGCATCGCCCTTCCTCACGGCGAAGGGATAGGCGAGATATCGCCACGGGCCGGGATCGGGCAGCCATATGACGCGGCTGGAACAATCCGCCAAAGTCTCGGCATTGAGCAGCGCCTCGGCGGGAGCAGGCACGATGCCAACCTGCCAGAAATCACTCTTGGGCTTCAGGCGCATGGATCAACCGCGGATGATCGGTGTTGCGGGCGGCGTGCGCAGTGCTTCCTGTGCGATCTCGGAATAGAAATGCAGAACGCTGCCAACACCCGCCAATCGAGAAAAAGGACGCATGTCATAGGCCACGCGCGCCGAAGCGGTCACGTCGTCGGCCCGAAACCAGTCAGCCAGGGCCTCGGACAGGCTCTCGATGGAACCCGGATCGACGAATCTCACCGGATGCTCGCGCAGATATTCTGCCGGCCCTTCCGTCGCCGTGGTGATGATGGGGAGCCCTGCGTCCATGGCTTCGAGGATGGCAAGCCCCGCCGATTCCTCACGGGACGGCGAAACGAATAGATCCAGATTGCGCAGAAAACCTGCAACATTGTCAGAATATCCGAGAAGGTGAATCCTTTCATCGTCTCTTGCGAGTTTCTGCAAGGCGGCGCGATGCGGCCCCTTGCCGACGATGACAAGAGCGGCATCTTTGGGTGCCGTCTGCAGAAAGGCCGATATCAGAACGTCGTTTCCCTTGCTGGGATGAAGACGCCCGACGGCTCCAACGAGCCTGGTCGCAGGTGGCAGGTTCAACTGACGCCGCAGTTCGAGAGGGCGGTCCGCGCCGCGCTCTGGTAGCCAGTTCGAAATGACGGTCGACTTCCCGGGATAGACTCCGAGGCGCGACGTCTGCGCACGATTGACGCAGATCACGCCATCGAGATGCGCATGCTGTTTGGTCTTGAATCCGACATGCAGGGTAGCAACCCTGGTTACTGTATCTGGGACCGTCGCAAGCGCTTTGCACCCTGAACTGAGATGTGCATGAGCGACTTCGATTTTCGAGCTCTCGATAAGACGCCGTAGCAGCAGGCGCCGCAAGAACGGGGTTTTCAGTCGATGGAAAATAACCCGCTCGGAGATGAGTGCAGCCATGTTGGGGCCGCGTGCCGCGAGATGAACTTCGTGCCCGAGAGCGGCCTGCCCGTTGGCGAGATCAATGCAATATCTTTCCGACCCTGCGATTTCCGAGGCGAAAAGCACATGCAGTATTCGCAGCTTCGTCGAAACGCCCGTGCGATCAGCCGAAGCATAGTCGCCGTTCAGGAGCAATGGATGCTGCGCGTCTCCGACATTCACGTATTTTCTGTTCATGACTATGCTCCTGAAGGCACAGGAACAGTGAAATACAAAGAAATTATTGCGTATAAATTATTGTTTAGAATTGTTTCGGGCAAATCGCGTCGAAATTTCTATGCGCCCAAGCTTCAGCCGTGTTTGGCGTGCGCGGCAACTTGAGAAGCCGCAATGATCGCATCGGGAGGAGGCAGCTTAATCTCGACGATCAAACCATGCGGCGCGGCATTCTCGAGCGTAAGTGTCCCGAAATGGCTTTGAACAATGTCTTGAACGATCGACAATCCCAAACCGAACCCGCCGCGGTCGCCGCGCGCATTATCAAGCTTGTAAAAGGGCTCCAAGACGTCGGCTTGGAATTCGGGAGGAATTCCCGGCCCGTCGTCCGTGACGCTGATGCTGACGGCTCGATCGGGCTTGACTTGAAGCTCCACATTCACATGTCGAGCAAACTTTGTTCCATTGTCGATGAGATTTGCAATAGCGCGCTTCAGGGCATGGGGTTTGCAGGGATATGCAAAGCGATCGGGTCCGCGATATGTCACCGAGTACCCCATGTCCGCGAAATCGCTGCAAGCCGTGACAATGAGGCTTGGCAGGTCCGCTCGAAGCTGATTTTCCTTCGATATGTCCTTCCTGAGGTAGACTAGGGTCTCCTCGACCATGAGCGTCAGGGCGTCGATATCGGCCAGCAAGGCGGTCCGCAACGAGGGTTCACCCGAGCGCTCCGCCCTGAGACGCAAACGGGTGAGCGGAGTCCTGAGGTCGTGACTGATCGCCCGCAGCATGCGCGTGCGCGCTTCGATCATTGCGCGGACGCGGCTGCGCATGTCGTTCAACGACTTTGCGAGCGTGCGGACTTCCGGAGGGCCGATCTCGTCGAAGGGACGCTCCGGGCCTTTGTCTGGATCAAGGTCTCGGGCCGCCTGCGAAAACCGTTGGAGGGGCAATGCGATCATCCGGCCTCCGTAAAGCGACAACAGAATGACGGGTACGAACATTGCCATCGTCGCGAGCAGATCGCTGATCTCCCGATCGGTGATGCGGGAGTCGGGCACCGCGGATGGAAGCACGAAGGAAAGAGCATAGTCGTGATCGATCCCGACGATCAGCTCCTGCTCCAGGTTGCTCGTAGCTGATTGCGGGCGAAGTTTGACGTCGATGGCCGGCGAGAGATTGTTCTCGATCTCCGAGCGAAAGCTTCCTATGTCGTCCGGCGGTTCGGCGTCGCGTAATCCCGTTGTCGATACTTCTTCAGCCTGAAGCCCGGCCCTCGCGGCAGCAGCAAGGATCGTCGCCTTCTGTTCCGGCGTCTGTGCCGACCGCGTCATGTCCACCACGAACTCGATTCGCATGGCGACGTCGCGCGCTTGCGACACGCTTTCTGGTTCCTTGATCGTCAAATGCTCGCTGATGATGCCCAGGACGGCAAAAAGCGCCACCGGACCGACAGCAAGCAAAGCAACCTGCCTCTGAATGGAATCTGCAAAAAACCGCGCCAGCCTCATCACGCTTCCTCATACCCGCTTAACAAATCACCGGTCGGCTGACCGGCTTTTTCATCTCACCATGCGCGGATGCGTCGTTCCGTGGGCAGGCAACTGAGCCAATGCAATTATCTGTCGCAATTGCCCCGAGATGTCAGTTGGAAAGATATTTTTATTTGTTAACGCCATTTTGCGTGCGGCTGTGGAAGCGGCGCCTCGAGCGCGTCGGCGGGAATTGTACCTAGCCTTTTGCATCCCGCCCCCTCCGCAGCGTTCGATCAGATTGCGCTGCAGGACGGTGGCCGTTAGTTGACGAACGGCGCGCCATAGCGGGATGCGCCTGACGGAAACTTGTTGTTGTTTCGGACCCGTTCGAGGAAGGCCTGTCTGTCGAACAAGGCCGACTGATCGCCTGCTGACACGTCGTGGTTCGGCAAAACGAAGGCCTGGATGTTGACGACGGGAATATTGGCGAGCGCTCGAACTTCTCCGATCTTCGACGTGATCGTGACGACGACGCAGCAAGTCAGAAATTCCAGTGCAAGTTCCAGTTCAGTTATATTCCCTAGGCTTCTGACGTCGAAGCCGCCGCTGCGCAAAACCTCGCTGGCAAGGTACAAGCCCCGTTGATCTGGAATATAGACAAGAACTGGATGGAAGGCGCTTTCGCCAGACATGAATCGTTTCCTTTCAGTTGAACCTCCCTTCTCAAACTATGGGTTTCTTTCCAAAAGTGGGTTTCGTTATATTAAGTCTTGTGTCCGGGAATGCTTTTGGTTGCTGTATCTCGCGACGAAGAGTGGGCGTTTTCTCTTCCGGATCTCTTCGCGCGATTACCGGTGTCGATGAGGAAGCGATTCTTGCTTTAGCGAAGGCATCAGACGGGCCATCACCCGACCTGCGGAAGCCGTAGCCTACCCTATAAAAAAACTCACCTGCGACGGCCCGATCCTTATAAACAACGCGCCGTTCCACCGGACCGATGTTCTCGAACCATGCGGCCAGGCTATCGGAAGAGAGGCTGTCGTCCTTCAAGCCGTACATGATCACGACCCTGCCTGCTGGTGAGCTTCCGGATCGCCAGAGCTCGAACATCAGGCCAGCGTCCCCGAAGAGGTTTTGACTGGTGATGTCGTCCAATAGCGTTCGGCCCTTGCTGTAAAAACCAAGTTCGCTGGCCACATTGTACTTGTCCATTCCAACAAGGAGCGGCGCCGCCGCTGTTTCGGCAGCAACCTTTGTCTTGACCTCTTCGGCAGCAGAGACGAACTCTTCCCAGGCAATCGGCATCCCCCGCAAGCCGTTGGAATATCCGACAAACGGAAGGCCGAGCGCGAGATAGTGGAGCAGGAGAGAAAAGAACAGGATACTGCCAACAGTGGACACCTTCACGGCTGTCACGACGCGGGGCATTGTGCCAGATTTCAGGGCGGCTTCGGTAATATTGGCCATGAGCGGAAGCAAGGCCAGCCAGGCCGGCCCGGCCCAGTTCAGCTTGACCGTATGAAACAAGCTGAAGAAGGTGAAGACGGCAAGCGGCACCAGGGTGAAGACGGCAAGGAATGCGTGCTGGCCGCGCAAATTGCTTCTGTCGGAAAGCCGCGCCATCCGGCCCGTTGCAGCAGCAACCAGAAGCAGCCCGGCGGGTCCCAGCAACATTGCGATGAACATGAGAAGGGTGGGAGTCGAAAAGACAATGTCGTCCGATAGCCACCGACGGCTCCCCTGGAATTGGAACGACGCCCAGTCGTGAGTGGCATTCCAGGCGATGACGGGCGAGAATAACAGCGTCGCCGAAATGACGCAGAGATATGGCCACCTCGTTGAAAGCCATCGCCGGGACTGTGGGTGAAGGATTAGGAGGACAAGGGTCGCCGGCCCAAGAAGAGCAATCGTATATTTCGACAGCATCCCGAGGCCGACGCAGATGCCTGCGCCGAGCCAGGCCTTTGGACGATTTGCGAGAATTGCCTGCTGCAAAAAATACAGCGCTCCCGCCCATGCAGCGGTCAACGGTGCATCGGGGGTCGTGAGCGTGCCAGTGGCGAAGAAAAATGGAAGCACTGCCAACAACAGCAGCGCCAGAAAAGCGGACATGCGGCCAAAGACTTCGCTTGTGAAGCGGAACATGAAATATGCGGTTGCAAACCAGCACAGGCTCGCGCCGATCCGAACACCGAACTCGGTGTCGCCGAAAACTGTCGTTCCAAGCCATATCAACCAGGCGACCATCGGTGGATGATCGAGATAACCCCAGTCCAAATGTTGAGCGTAAGCCCAGTAGTAGGCTTCCTGCGGCATGAGATCGATGGCCCCCTGGTAGAGCAGCCGCAGAACAGCAACATAGGCGGTGAGACCAATTGCTGCCAACTTCCATCGACTCATGACAGGGAGCATGTCGTTGCCGCGAAAGGCATAAAGATCGTTTCCGATGTAGCTGACGATGCCGCCGCCGATGATGCCCGCCGCCAGGACCACGGGCATCAGAAGACCAAGTTCCGATGCTGCCGAGATGAAACCGCCGCGCATTGCCAGCGCCAGGATCGAAACGATTGCAAAACGCACCAATTGCCCCCTGTCCTTCCGGCGGTCGCTGAAGGAGTAACGGGCATGTCCGATATAATTGCAGGCTGATGCGACGCAGAAGCCCCAGATGTGCGCAACCATGATGTTTGCGCCAAGTGCCTGTGCAAAGGACACGATCAGGAAGTCCAGCAAGAAGCCTGCCATGCCGACCAGCAAGAAGCGCTTGAACGTGCCGGAGAACGTCGTGCCTCGGGAATATTCCAGCAACTGTGCGAGATAGGCGAGCAACTGGCTGCTTCCGATTTTCGATTTGCCCGACTGCCGCTCGAAGAACGATATTGGCACCTCGCAAACGCGGAACCCAGGACCGCCTGCGACGAGTGCCGCCAGTCCGATCTTGAACCCCTTGGTGTGAGCGCCGGCAGCCAGGAGGGAGGATCGGCGAATGGCGAAAAAGCCGGATAGCGGATCTTTGACCTCGGTGAAGGGCGAGGCAAAGGCCGCGCCCAGGCGAGAAAGCGCGCAGCGATGGAAGGGCCAACCGACCGTGACACCACCGTCCACATAACGGCTGCCGATGGCCATATCGTAGCGACCGGACGCAACGCGATCGACCAGTTCCTTGATCGAAGGAGCAGGATGGCTTCCGTCAGCGTCGATCACAACGACGACAGGATATTTGGCCCGCGCCGATGCCGATAGGACATCTTCAGCCAAACCGCCGGCCCCTTCGTTTCGCATAAGCACAATAGGATGCTGTGATCCCCATCGCTCGACCTTTTCGCATGTTCCGTCGCTCGAGCCGCCGTCGGCCACGATGATCTCAAATTCAAAGTGGCTGCGAAGATTGTCGACGATTTCGCCGATCACGCGGTCGACGTTTTCCGCCTCGTTCAAGGTGGGAAGGATGATCGAAACCGATGGATGGGGGCCAACTCGGTACGGTGCCGAGGACGCCGGCGTTTCGACCGCCTCACCGTCCGGCAATGGCTTCACATGCGACAACATGAATCTCTCCAGGCTATTTCGGCGCGATCGGGGGACCCCGGCGGCACGACGGCCTGGAAGTAGCGGTTCGGAGGACGTAGCGGTTTTAAGTGATGTTAACGCCTGCTGCGATTTGTTGCCGGACGGCGGGCGACCTGCGAGAGCGAAGCGCTTCGAGCCCTGCTTCAGCCGAAACATCTCTTAACAAGACAAAATCCATTCCAAAGCCATTTTCGCGCACCTTCCGCGCGGTCACGGCGCGCGTGGCAAACAAACATCCCAGGAGCGAACGTTGTCTTTTATGATTAGAAATACCGGCTTGGTCATAGTGTCGGCGCTGGCTATGCCCCTGGCAATGAGCAACATGGCCGCGGATGCCGATGCGTACAGTGCCGATGAGCCGATGTCATCGGGTTCGGATGGCGAGCGGCTGGCGCGGGCATCACTCCGCTGCAGTCAGCCAGATCCGGCCTTGACGAGTTTGACGCTGGGACCGGTTTCAAGCGCGTCGACGTCAGCGCCTCGGTCACCTATATGGCGTCCGAGCACTGGTTTATTCGCGGCCAGGCCGAATTCGGAATTTTGACCGGCGACGCCAGTAAAAGCCCGGTAAGCCAGAAAGACATCCAGCCTTCCATGATGATGTTCGTCGGTTACAAGTTCTAGCAGCTTTACCGGACCAGATCGTGCGGGGACGTGGAGGAAGGTCGGTTACCGAAATAATCAACGTCATGTTAGGGTCGCAATCGGAATTGGCTCGGTCGCGCTCAGGGCGTGAATGGCGCAAACCTCCCAGGCGGCCAACAGGCTTTGTCTTGCTTCGCTTCGACTATCGACGAGCCACGACACTTTCGGCAACGCCCCGCATGTCCGTGAAACATGGAAACCAGATGCATACGACTTTGCTGATAAACGTGATCCGAAGCGAACGCTTTCTTGAATTCAGGCGCCGACAATGAACAGTACCGCAATCAACGCTTCCACCCATGCCCCTACGCGCATCCTCATTGTCGAGGACGATCGCGATATTGCGAGCATGTTGATCGACCTCATGAAGGAGGCAGGCTACGCCGCCGAAGCGGTCGGATCGGCAATGGAAATGGATCGGCTCCTGAAAAAGAAGGAATTCCAGGTCATCGTTCTCGACGGCATGCTGCCTGGCGAGGACGGCTTCAGCATCTGCCGGCGGATCAGATCGTCGAGCACGGTCCCGATTTTGATGCTGACGGCCCTGACGAAGGAAATCGACAGGGTCATCGGCCTGGAATTGGGGGCCGACGACTATGTCACCAAACCATTCAACTCGAGAGAACTCCTTGCAAGGATAAAGGCGCTCCTGAGGCGGTCATCATACGCGCTGCAGGTGAAGCCGGTCCAGGAGGCAATGACGTTCGCGGGCTGGCGCATCGACCCGGTCACACGGGAATTGACCGACAGCGAAGGTGTGCACGTGTCACTGACGACGGCGGAGTTCGACGTGCTGTTGGTATTTTGTCAGAACCCACGGCAGGTCATGAATCGCCAGGAAATTCTTGCCCGCACCCACGCCGGTTCCGCCGGCCCGGTCGAGCGCAGCATCGATGTGCATGTCAGTCGCGTACGCCAAAAGATCGAGCCCGACTATAAGGACCCGACCTTCATCAAGACCGTGCGGCTCGGCGGTTATATATTCACCCCCGAGGTTGCGATAGCGCAGGACTGACTACCCTTCCTTCCCGCTGAAGGCGACCGCGACCGGGATTTCGTGAAGCGGACTGCGAACGTGCTGCATTCAGAAGCAGGATTTCGAATTCTTCGACAGACACGCCGTCGGCGCGCAGCAATTGTCCTATCAATGGGTCCTTCAACACATCGGCGATTGTCATCTCGACATGGGGCATGATCGTCTCCTGCTGACTTGTTCTCCTCATCGATAGGCGCTGCAGGGAGCGCACGCATGTCGAACCCGCGGCAAAAGCAAGGCGTTTGTTCAAGATTTGTTGCTGCGGACCGGGCGAGGATTCCGCATGTCCACCGCAGCCGTGGAGCGGACGGCCGGACACCCTGCGGAGCGTGACACCATCGATCCTGTGTCGGATTCGGTCGCGCAACAACTCTTAACAACACGTAATCCAAGGCAATCAGGAATCCGGATTAATGCGGTCAGGTGCGATCCGAAAGGATGTCTGCGGGACGACGCTCCACGGCCGGTGGCGATTCACTGCAACCTGCTCCGTGGCCGAACACAGGGCGACAAACTTGATTCGACTGATGGCCATCTTCGTGCTGGTCCTTCTGGCCGGCTGCATGGCGCCGGATCGGGTTGCCTACAGCCCGACCGCCGCGGCAAACGCCAGTATCGCTGGCTTTGGCGACATCCGGACCTACGCCGACACGACCGGGCAGATGTCCGACGCACGTGCCTGGCTGAGCGTCCCGAGGCACAAGGACGTCAACTATCTGGTGCTGTCGGGTGGAGGTGCGGGAGGCGCGTTCAGCGTCGGCGCGCTGAAGGCCTGGTCGGACAAGGGAGACCGGCCGCAATTCGATATCGTCAGCGGCGTCAGCACGGGTGCGCTGATTGCGCCTCTGGCCTTCCTCGGCCCTGCCTATGACGGCACGCTCGTCCAACTCTATACCAGCGGTATCGCCAAGGAACTGGTCGACGCGGACTTCCTCCCGAAAGGCCTGTTGGGCGCCAGTCTCCTCAAACAGCAACCGCTGCGCCGCATGGTCGAGCGGCATCTCACCGACGAAATCCTGGAGAAAATCGCAGCCGAGCACCGCAAGGGTCGGCGTCTGCTCATCCTGACCTCCAATCTTGATTCCCAAAGAACAGTAATCTGGAACATGGGCGCCATCGCCGCCAGCGGCAGGCCCGATGCACTGAAGCTTTTTCAGGATGTCATCATCGCCTCAGCGAGCATTCCCGGTATTTTTCCGGCAGTGCTCATCAAGGTCAAGGCCGGCGGCCAGGAGTTCGAGGAGATGCACTCCGACGGGGGCTCGTCCTCGCAGATCCTGACGATCCCCGAGGGGTGGATGGCCAGTCCGCAGCAGAATGCGTGGTCAAAGGGCCTGAAGCTGAACATGTACGTCATCGTCAACAACGCGCTCATGCCGGAGTTTTCGACGACAACGAACAACACGCTCGCGGTCATGGCGAGGGCAAGTTCGGCCCTCATCAAATCCCAGACGCGCAGCGCTCTGGTTGCCACCTACGTCTACGCCCAGAAAAACGGCATTCGCTTCCGCGTCGCCGCGATCGACACGCAGCTCCCCTACAAGATGACCGACCCGTTCAACACCAATTACATGCGCGCCGTCTTCAACCTCGGCTACGCGAGGATGGCGAGCGGCAGTCTTTGGAAAGACAAGCCGATCTTCACCGATCTGGCAGCTGTCCTTCCCCCTCAGCCGACGCAATGACCTCGCCCACCCTTCCCCACGAACCCCAGGAGAACGAAATGTCAAATTCCCGTATCGGCCCGGCAAGCACTCGCGCCCAATGTAGTCCGGCCGCTTCGGCTCTCTTTTCCTGCCTTTTGTTATCGGCTGTCGCGGGTTGCGCCGCCGTCCCTCTCGAAGAGGCAAACACGCTGACCTCCTATAGCGGTCTGACGTCGAACAACGGAAAATTCACGAAGGCAAAATTCAAGGTCGATCCAGGCGACCTCGTCGTCAACAAGACGGTCTACATAGAGCCGACACAGATTTCGCCGAACGCTGCGCTTTCCATCAAGAAGCCGTCCGACTCCGCGCTTGTCGCCAACGTGATCAGCCGCGCCCTCTGCGTTGGCGTCAGCGATCGCTTCCAGGTCGTCGACCAGAGGGAGAACGCCGATATCGTCGTCCACGCGACCGTCACCCGCATTGTCCCGACCAACGCCACCGTGGCCGGCCTGTCGACGGCGACCTCGCTCGGGGCGTCGCTCGTCTCCCCCGTTCCGGTTCCACGATTTCCAATGGGCCTCGGTGGCATTGCGGTTGAGGCCGAAGCGACGACGAGGGACGGCAAGCAGGTGGGCGCCATGGTGTGGTCCAAGGGCGCGAACGCCATCACCACGGGCGCTCGTGCCTCCCAGATCGGAGACGCCTACTCGCTGGCATCGAGCTTCGGCGGCGATTTCTCCAAAATGCTTGTCACCGGAAAGACGCCGTACAAGGGTCTGCCCAGGATCCCGTCGGGACAGAAGATCAAGTCTAGCCTTGGCGGGAAACCCAAATATGCGGCTTGCGAGCGGTTCGGTCGGTCACCCGGCGTCAAAGACTTCGCGGCCTCGCAAATCGGATTGCCGCCGTCCTGGACCGACAAACAGCCTGCCGTTGTGGGCCAATGGACACCGTGAGACTGGACGACGAAAACTCCTGCTGGTCTCTCGTGCCGATTTATCGGCTCGGATCGCCGATCGACGCACCCGGCACCCGATGCAACACACGGCCGCATTTCATACTGATCTGATCTGTCACCGCCGACATCCTTGATGTCGGCGGATTTCGTCATGCCCAAAACAGAAGCGATCAGTTCCGGCGCAGGACCTGACTACCCGCGACGGTACCGGATGTATGTTCGGCACGGGCAGATACAAAAAGAGATTGAGATGTCGATCAACAACGTCGCGAGATGGCGTCTGGCCCGGCATTTGTCTCGACCGGATCTCTTTGCACGCTGACAATCCTCATCGCTGCGGTGCGACATCGCTCGTCCAGGCCCGTGAAAGGTACAGATCGTTCGATAGGGTCGAGCATGGATGCTCCGGACCTGGCCGATTTAGTTGCCTATGAGCGCGCCGGCGACCTTTTTTAGCCGACGCGACCGCCTCGGCCGAACATCGGCGGAATTGCTTGACCTTTGTGAGCGTGACCGGTGCGATCCTCTAGGTGCCACGGCCATCAACTCATCCTCGGCAGCGGCAATCGGCCTGTTTCCATCTTTCAAGCAGCTTCATTCCGCCGCGCGCATCATGTTGCTCCGGTCCTCCGGATCGGTCCCGCTTGCTATCCGTTTGGCACCTGTCGGCAAATCCTCGCGCTGTCCCGTCCCGGTAGATCGCTTGAGAAACTGGAGAAAGTCATCGACGAAAGTGAAGATGACAGGGATAACCACGAGACTGAGAACGGTTGAGGTCATCAGGCCGCCGATGACGACGATTGCCATCGGCTGACGAAAGCTCGCATCGCCGCCGCTTAGGCTGAACGCCACGGGCAGCATGCCGCCTGCCATGGCGATCGTCGTCATGACGATCGGGCGGGCACGCTTGTGGCATGCGTCGACCAGGGCATCGATGCGCGAGAAACCTGCGCGCCTTGACATGATCGCGTATTCGACCAGCAGGATCGAGTTCTTTGTCACGACGCCCATCAGCATGAGCAGGCCGATGACCACCGGCATCGAGAAGGCGGTACCGGTCAGCACGAGCGGCAGAAGAGCCCCGCCAAGCGACAAGGGAAGCGCCATGAGGATCGTCAGCGGCTGAAGGAAATCATGGAAGAGCAGGACCAGGACTGCATAGATGCAGAACACGCCGATCGCCATGGCAATGCCAAAACTGTCGAAGAGTTCGGAGCTTCGCTCCAGTTCGCCCTGCTCTATGAGCTTTACGGCTTCGGGAAGGTTGCGGAGCGCCGGCAACCCCTCAGCCTCGCGATAAACGTCACTGAGGATGCGACCATTGAGCTCGACCGAGAGCGTGATGTTGCGGGATCGATCGACTCGGCTGATCTGCGATGGGGTGCCACCGATCCGGATGTCGGCAACCGAGCCGAGATCGACGCTGCCCCTGCTACCGGCAATGCGAAGATTGGCGATGTCGTCGAGCGTTGTCCGGTTGCTCGGATCAAACTGTACCCTGATGGCGAGCTGGCGTTGCGGCAAGTTGAGCTTGGGAAGGAATGAGGAATAATCGCCGCTTGTTGCTACGCGGACCGCCTCGGAAATCGAATCTGCAGTGACCCCAAGGGCAGCAGCTCGATCGAGATCTGGAACGATCTGTATCTCCGGCGCCTGGAGCGAGGCGCTGGATGTCACGGCGCCAATGCCCGGCGGCAAGGTTCGCAACTGTTCTTCGAGGGCGCTTGCCGCCTTGTCGAGAGCGTCAGAATCGTCGCTCGCGAGTGTGATTCCGAGTGTCGTGCCATTGCCGCCCGTGCCGACCGCAATCCTCGCGCCGGGCAGAACGGCAAGCGCCTGTCTGATTTCGCTTTCGATGGTCTCCTGGCTTTGCTTTCGCTCGTCGACCCTTTTCAGAGTGACGGTCAGGGATGCGGTCGCCGTGTCGAGCGTCGTGGACGATTCCAGAAGATCGCTCGAAGAGACGCTTCCGACCGCTGTAAAGACATGTGTCACGTTCGGCATACCAGAAACGATATCGGCGGCGCGGCGCGCGGTCGCATCCGTCTGCTCGATCGTTGTGCCGGGTTGCAGCGTAACGGTCACCTGCGTCTGTGCATCGTCCGAGGCCGGCAGGAAGCCGGAACTCAGCAGCGGAATTGTCGCAAGTGAGAGGCCCAGGAAAAGCAGCACGCCGACCGTGGTCAGCTTGCGGTGAAGCAGGCAGGTTTTGACGAAGACCATGTAGGTGCGCATGATACGGCCATCCTCGGCCTCCACGGGATGCGCTTTCATCACGTAGGCCGCCATCATCGGCGTCAAAAGGCGCGCGACGACCAGCGAGGCAAGCACTGCGACGGCCGCCGTCACGCCGAACTGCCGGAAGATCAGACCCGGAATGCCGCCCATGAAAGCCGTCGGCAGGAACACCGCGACGAGCGTCAACGTCGTGGCGATGACGGCAAGGCCGATCTCGTCTGCCGCCTCGAGCGCAGCCTCCCTTGCCGACTTGCCCATCTTCAGGTGGCGCGCGATGTTCTCGATCTCAACGATCGCATCGTCGACGAGGATGCCTACCACCGGAGAAAGCGCAAGCAGCGTGATGGTGTTGAGGCTGAAATCTGCCAGATACATGACAAGGAACGTCGGAATGACGGACAGCGGCAGCGCCACTGCAGACAGAAGGGTCGCGCGCCAGTCACGCAGGAAGAGCCAAATCACGACGACTGCGAGGATCGCACCCTCGTAGAGCATCTGCACGGAGCCGTCGTAATTTTCAATGATCGGCCCGACGGTGCTGTAGGCCTCGACGATCTCGACATCGGGATTGCCCTTGGCGAAGTCCTTCATTGCCGTCGCGACGGCCGCGGCGACGGCCGTATCGGAAAAACCGTTCGAGCGTTTGACCTGGACCGCAATCACTGGTTCGCCGTCCAGATAGGCGATGGACGAGCGGTCGGCGAAGCTGTCCGTCACCGTGCCGATTTCGTCAAGGCGCATCAAGGCGCCGCCAGGAAGCGGAATTGCGAGCGCCTTCAGCTTCTCGATCGAGGAAACCGCGCCGAGCGTCCGGATCGCCTGTTTGCTTCCTCCGATATCCCCTCGTCCGCCTGACGTGTCGGATTGCACGGATCTCAGCCTTGACGAAATGGTCGCGGCGCTGATGTTGAGCGAACCCATCAGTTGCGGGTCGAGATCGATATGGACCTCACGGTCGACGCCGCCGACACGGCTGACATTGCCGACGCCCGGAACGGCAAGCAAGGCCTTTGTCAAATCGTTGTCGGCGAACCAGGAAAGCTCCGTCCGGTCGAGCCGTGTCGATCGCACCGCGTAGGCGGCGAGCGGCGACCCTTGAACCGTCTCCCGCATCACGCTCGGCGCCTGCATGGCCTGAGGAAGGTCTCCGCTCGCGCTGTCGACGGCGTTGCGCACTTCATTGAGCGCTTCCTCCCCATCCTTTCCAAGCTGAAACGATACGTTGATGACGACGGTGCCGTCCGTGATCGTGGTCGCGACGTGATCGAGGAGGTTGAGCGAGGCTAATTTGTCCTCGATCTTGCGAGCGACTTCCGTTTCAAGTTGGGCGGGTGCTGCCCCCTCGAGGGTAGCGTTGATCCGGATCGTCGGAAGATCCATGTCGGGGAAATTCTGAACCCCAAGTCGAGCAAAGGCGATGAGACCACCGACGGTCAGGAGGATGAACAGAAGGATAGAGGGGACCGGATTGCGAATTGACCAGGCGGAGAAGTTCACCATGCTGCTCCTTCCAGGCGTACGAGCGCCCCGTCCGAAAGGAAGGCACCGCCCGCCGTCACGACTTCAGCCGAGCGGTCCAGGCCGGAGGCAATCTCCACCTCGCCTTCATTGCGACGACCGGTCTCGACGCGGATGCGCGTAGCGCGCTGCGCTTCATCGACGGTAAAGACGTAGCTGAGGCCATCGCGCACGACGATGGCGGCCTCGGGCACCGTGAGGGCCGGTTCTATCCCGAGCTTGATCTGCCCGGTCGCATAAAGACCTATGGGCGGATGCGCCTCGGCCGGTAGCGAAATATAAATGAGCGCCCGGCCGGTATCGGTGCTGACGGTTGGCGCGACAAGCCGAACCGTTCCCTCTATCTGCTGGCGTCCCGCACCGAAAATCGTCGCAGACAGCCCTTCCCTGATGAGCGGCCTGTAACGCGCCGAAACCTCGGCCTGCCACTCGACGCGCTGCTGGCGTACAAGACGGAACAGTTCCGTGCCGGACGCGACGACGGCGCCGAGCTGCGCGGAACGAGAGGTGATGAGACCGTCGTCGACGGCCACGATAGTGGTCTGGGAGAGCTTGATCCGCTGGCTCTCCAGCAAAGCCTCTGCGGACTCGACGCCGGCGATGGCAGTCTGCTCGATGCTCAGATACTCGGTGGTCTTCTCATCCGAAAGGACGCCGCTTCCCTTCATCCTTCGGGCGCGCTCGGCATTGGTTTCGGCCTTGGCAAGATCGGCCTTCGCCGTCGCGAGCGCGGCCTCCTCCTTTCGCAGATCAGCGCGGACGGTGTCGTCGGCAAGTCGCGCAAGCGGCTGGCCCTTCGTCACCACAGAGCCGACATCGACCATGACATCGGTGATACGCAGGCCGCCGACTTCCGCGGCGCTGATCGCCTCATGCCAGGGTTTCAGCCAGCCGCTGGCAGGCACCGTTACCGGCCACTCTCGCTCGGTAGGCCTCGCGACGGCAACCGTGAGGGCTGCGGCATCGTTCGCTTGCCCAAACGCCGTCCCTTCCTGGCAGGCAAGGAACGCGCCGACAACAGGGCCAAGAATTAAGGAGACACCTCGCATCAGAGCGGAATTCCTTTCGTGATCTTCAGTCAGCCGGCGTGGAGAGCAGCGGTTGCGTCCGGGATGGCGAGCGGGCTGGTAGCGCATCAGGTCGCGACCTCGTGTGCTCTTTTGAGCCGGGGTCATTCCGAATGGGATGTAGCGGATCGATATCGCGATGCGGTCAAAGATCGGCAAAGTTCGATTAAGTTAGATTAACTGACGAAGATCCCGCATCCGCGTCCGCCTACGTTCCCGCCAGTCGAACCGAGGACGATCAACTCCGATATGCGGTGAAGCTCGTTCTGGGAAATATGCGCCAAGAGGCGCTCCCGTGAAGGCAATATGCCGGCCATCATCGCCGCGACGCGCTCACTGAAAATAGGATTCAACTTCGGCCCATCGTGAACGAGCCCGCGACACGGGACAGGAACATCTCATATCCGCCGTGCGCTTGTCGGGCGACTGCCCTCCTCGCAGATCCTTCATCGTGTCGCTTATGCCCTCAGGGATTTGCGAGTTGGTAACCGGCCTGGCCATCAAAGCAGCGGCAACCAACAAAATTCAACATTTTTTAAAACCCAGAAATCCGCATTCATGATCTTCTGCCGACAAATGAAGACGACCTGTGTGCGGCTTGATACCGAGCCCGCCCACGCAAGGGTCGCGCAACGTCCGCATAACGGGCTGTCGTCCCAGGTCGAAAGGATGTTTTGCGACGCAATATCTCGGGCGAACTCCCCCGATTTCGCTCGATATGAGCTGGCCGGGCTTTAAACCCCAAGCCCGGCCAGTTGCTTCGAAACCGCGAATGCGGATATTTCGCGCGAGGCGTGCAGTCGCACGATTGAACCCTCAATACGACCCGATGCTTCGCAGAATGATAGGCTGTGACGCAAAAAACCCGCCGAAAGCGACGATTGCGATATAAAACCACTGGAGCAGCAAAAGCGTCTCGGCCAGATGCGACAGCAGATAATCCATCATGGCAGGCCGCCTCTTACCGGCGCGCGAGCGCCTGCGGTGGCGCTCGATAGTGGCGAGGCGCGATGGAATCCAGAACGACGCCAGAACCATGTAATGTGCATAGCTCGCACCGGCGACGCTAAGCACAAGGGCAGCTATCGAGAATCCGATGATCTCTCTCAAAATGAGCTTGACGTAGGATTGTGCTCCCGAGGCGTTGCTCGCCTTCGCCCCGTTCGATATTCGCGGTGTTCGCCGAGCGAGTTTGCCGGTCATGTTCATCCTTCCGATGGATGAAGCAAGTACGCCACAAACCCGCGTCAAGATGGGTGAACTAATGTTAAGAGATGTCGCCGTATCTCCTGTTGGAAGCCAATCTCGGAAATTCTACAAACGTCTCTCGCTCAAGTCTGGAGCGCCCGCATTGGCCCGGTGGACTCCCGCAGGATAAGCTCAACCGGCCAAAGCTCGTGAATTTCCAGCGGCGAACGCCCGGCCAAAAGCTGTAGCACGAGATCGGCGCATCGCGTGCCTGCGGCGCGCATCGACGAGCGGGTCGCCGACAGCGACGGGACCATATTATCGGCCGTCAAATAGGGAAAGACGTCATCGTGAGCGATAACCGAGACGTCGCTGCCGATCTGAAGGCCGAGCGAACGCGCGGCCCGGTAAATGCCGAGCGCCGTCATCATGGACCCGGCGACAAACGCGGTTGGCGGCTTCGGTTGTTCGAGAAATGACCGTGCAAAACGGAAGCCGAGCTCGTCGGTGAAATTGCCGTTGGCGATCAGTTGCGGATCGACTTCGATTCCATGGCCCTGCAGCGCGCTGCGATAGCCGATGTCGCGATGCAGCGCATAGGTCGCCCCTTGGCGGCCATTGATCATCGCAATCCTGGTATGACCAAGATCGACGAGATGCGAGGTCGCACGGCGCACGGCCCCTTCATTGTCGATATCGAGCCAGGGATGCGGCACGTCTATGTCAGAACGGCCATGAACGAGAAACGGCATTCCTAGCTCATGCAGGAGCGCGATGCGCTGGTCGTTGGGTCGAGGCGAGTGCACGATGATCGCATCGACCCGCTGGCTTTCCGCCAGCCGCCTGTAAAGTTGCATCTCGGCATCGTATTCGGGATCAGCCATCGGAATGACCAGAATGTCGGTGTCTTCCGTAACAAGACGCTCCGCCATGCCGGCCATGAATTCCGCGAAATGGAACTCGCCGGCGCGCCCCATGACAACGCCGATGGCGCCCACCCGGCCGGTTTTCAGTCTGACCGCATTGACGTTCGGTCGGTAGCCCAGCCGCACCGCCTCCTGAACGACGCGGGCACGCGTCACCTCGCTTACCTCGGGATAGCCACTAAGCGCACGGCTGACGGTCGTTGGAGACAGTCCAAGTTGTTTTGCGAACTCTTTGAGTTTCATTGACCGAAATGACTTTCATCGCCTGCGCTGCCGGGCATCTATACCATCGGCCTCGCAAATTCCACATTCTATGCCGTCGATTATATTTTCTCAAATCGATTTCAATTTCATTGACCGCAAGAATGGATACCGGCGCGATTTGGGAAATCATGCTATTTGGCTTCCACATTGATTCTAAATGATATTTTGTATTTATGAACAAGCGCATATCGTAAATCAGAACCTGCCTTGACATGATATCGACCTTCTGACAGTTTTTCATAACCAAATCGATTTCAATTTGGTCTTTGGGAGGAGAAAATGAAGTTTCGTTTCACGGCGGCCGCCGTCGCGGCCGCGCTTATTGGTGCGTCAGTACCGTCCTATGCCGCCGAGATCAGCATTTCGGCGAGCTCTACGGGCAAGAACCTCGATCTGTTCCGCAAGCAGCTCGATGCCTTCGAGAAGGCCACCGGCAATACGGTCAAGATCGTCACCATGCCGCCTTCGTCCACGGAACAGTTCTCGCAGTATCGGCTCTGGCTCGCAGCCGGCAACACGGATGTCGATGTCTACCAGACGGATGTCATCTGGGCTCCGCAGTTGGCCGACCAGTTCGTCGATCTCAAGGATGCCACCAAGGATGTCGTCGGTGACTTTTTCCCGGCAATCGTCGGATCGCAGACCGTGAACGGCCGTCTGGTCGCAATGCCGCTTTATACGGATGCGCCGGCCCTCTTCTACCGCAAGGATCTGCTGGAGAAGTATGGCAAGCAGCAGCCGAAGACCTGGGACGAGATGGAGGCCACCGCCAAGGAAATCCAGGATAAGGAACGCGCCGCCGGCCAGAAGGATCTCTGGGGATACGTCTTCCAGGGCAACGCCTATGAAGGCCTGACCTGCGATGCACTGGAATGGGTCAAGTCCTCGGGCGGTGGCCAGATCATCGAGCCCGACGGCACGATTTCGATCAATAATGAGAAGGCTGCGGCGGCGCTCAATCGCGCCAAGGGCTGGATCGGTACGATTTCACCGAGCGGCGTGCTTGCCTATCAGGAGGAGGAATCCCGCGGTGTCTGGCAGACCGGCAACGCCGTCTTCATGCGTAACTGGCCCTATGCCTATGCACTGGGCAACGGCGCCGACAGCCCGGTCAAGGGCAAGTTCGACGTGACGACACTTCCCGTTGCCGCAGAAGGCGACAAACCCTCCTCGACGCTCGGCGGCTGGAATCTCGCCGTCTCGAAATATTCGAAGAACCCGGATGCGGCGATCGAACTCGTCAAGTTCCTGACGTCGAAGGAAAGCCAGAAGCAGCGCGCCATCGAGCTTTCCAACCTGCCGACCTTGTCGGCGCTTTATGACGACAAGGACATTGCTGCTGCGCAACCGTTCATGCCGAATTGGAAGCCGATCTTCGAAAACGCGGTGCCGCGGCCGTCGGCTGTTGCCAAGGTCAAGTATAACGAGGTTTCCGCCAAGTTCTGGACCGCCGTGCACAATACGCTCTCCGGCAGCGGGACAGCCGAAGAAAACCTAGAGCTTCTCGAAGCCGATCTGACGACGCTGCAAGGCAGCGGCTGGTAGCAAATCAAGGCGGCAGCGTTGGATATCTCGTCGCTGCCGCTTCCGATAACGCCGTCGTCGATTGTCTCATGAAGCGGATATTCCATGAGTGAAGTTGCAGTCTCCCAAAATCTGAGCACAGGCGCGCACACGAAGGCAATCTCTTCGGATCTGCGCTCGGAACGTGTCCGATCCGCCTGGATCTTCCTAGCTCCGACCCTGCTGATCCTGGCCATCGTTGCCGGCTGGCCGCTGTTCCGCACCATATACTTCAGCTTCACCAACGCGTCGCTGACGAACCTCGGCGATGCCCAGTTCGTCGGCTTCGACAATTACCTCTCCTGGGTCACCCTGAAGAGCGGCCGCACGATCTATAGGGGACTGCTGGCCGATCCCGCCTGGTGGGGCGCCGTCTGGAATACGGCTAAGTTCACGCTGTTGTCGGTGACGATCGAAACCGCGCTCGGCCTCATCGTCGCCCTTGTGTTGAACGCGCAATTCGTTGGCCGCGGCATCGTGCGCGCCGCTATCCTCATTCCCTGGGCAATCCCGACCATCGTCTCCGCGAAAATGTGGGCCTGGATGCTCAACGACCAGTTCGGCATCCTGAACGACATGTTTCTCGGCCTCGGGCTCATCAGCCAGAAGATCGCATGGACGGCAGATCCCAATACCGCGATGATTGCCGTGCTGATCGTCGACGTCTGGAAGACGACACCCTTCATGGCGCTGCTGATCCTCGCCGCCCTGCAAATGGTTCCAGCCGACATCTACGAAGCTGCCAAGATCGACGGCATCAATCCCGTCAGAGTGTTCTGGCGTTTGACCCTGCCGCTGATCCGCCCGGCAATCATGGTCGCAGTGATCTTCCGCATGCTCGATGCCATGCGCATCTTCGACCTGATCTACGTGCTGACGCCCAACAACGCCCAGACCAAGACCATGTCGGTCATGGCACGCGAGAACCTGTTCGATTTCGACAAGTTCGCCTATGGCGCAACCGCCTCCACCGTTCTCTTTCTCATCATCGCGTCAGTGACCGTACTCTACATATGGCTCGGCCGCGTCAAACTCGGAGGTGGGGAACACTGATGCTGCTCACAGCCACCAAGAATACCCTGTTCTATCTGCTGGTCGCCGTCATCGTCGTCATCGCGGTCTTCCCATTCTACTATGCGATCCTGACGAGCTTCAAAGCCGGCACCGCCCTCTTCGAAGTCACCTACTGGCCGACTTCGATCTCGCTGGAAAACTATACCGGCGTGTTGACGACAGGCAGCTTCATCCGCAGCCTCGGCAATTCCCTGCTTATTGCCTGCCTCGTGGTCGCCGCCTCGCTGCTGCTCGCCGTGACCGCATCCTACGCGCTTGCCCGTGTGCATTTCAGGGGTCGGGCACTCTTGATGCTGACCATCCTGTCCGTGTCGATGTTTCCGCAGATCGCTGTGCTGGCGGGGCTTTTTGAACTCATCCGCTGGATCGGCATCTTCAACACGCCGTTCGCGCTGATCTTCTCCTATATGATCTTCACGCTGCCTTTCACGGTCTGGGTGCTGACCACATTCATGCGGGATCTGCCGATCGAGATCGAGGAAGCGGCCATCGTCGATGGCGCCTCCCCCTGGGTGATCATTACCCAGGTATTCATGCCGCTGATGTGGCCAGCCCTCGTCACCACCGGTCTGCTCGCCTTCATTACGGCCTGGAATGAATTTCTGTTCGCCCTGACTTTCACCTCGTCGGACGCGCAACGGACGGTGCCGGTGGCGATCGCTCTCCTTTCGGGCGGCAGTCAATTCGAAATCCCCTGGGGCAACATCATGGCGGCATCGGTCATCGTCACCGTGCCGGTCGTCATCCTTGTCCTTATTTTCCAACGCCGCATCATTTCCGGTCTGACGGCCGGCGGCGTCAAAGGCTGAGGAAAGCGAGATATGGCACAAATTAGATTAGACAATATCCGCAAGAGCTTCGGCGCATTCGAAGTCATCAAGGGCGTTAGCATGGACATCCGCAAGGGGGAGTTCATGGTCTTCGTCGGCCCGTCCGGTTGCGGCAAGTCCACCTTGCTTCGACTGATCTCGGGACTGGAGGACATAACGTCAGGCACGCTTTCCTTCGATGGCGAACCGGTCAATCGCCTTTCGCCCTCCAAGCGCGGCATCGCGATGGTCTTCCAGTCTTACGCGCTCTATCCGCATATGACGGTCTACGAAAACATGGCCTTCGGCATGAAGCTCTCCGGCCGGACCAGGGAAGAATGCAAGGCGCGCGTCGAACAGGCCGCCGGCATGCTGCAGCTCTCACCCTATCTGGAGCGCCTGCCGCGCCAGCTTTCCGGCGGCCAGCGCCAGCGCGTGGCCATTGGCCGCGCCATCGTTCGCGACCCGAAGGTCTTCCTCTTCGACGAACCATTGTCGAACCTTGATGCTGCGCTGCGCGTCGCCACAAGGCTGGAGATCGCCAAGCTTCACCGCGGCATGTATGACACGACGATGATCTATGTCACTCACGATCAGGTCGAGGCCATGACACTTGCCGATCGCATCTGCGTGCTGCGCGACGGTGTCGTCGAACAGGTCGGAACTCCGATCGAACTCTACGAGACCCCGAACTCGATTTTCGTCGCCGGCTTCATCGGCTCGCCGAAGATGAACTTTCTCTCCGGTCCTTTTGCGGCTCCCTACAATGCCTACACGATCGGAGTGCGGGCCGAACATATCGAGTTTAGAGATCAGGATCCTGTCTGGACAGGCACCGTCATTCATTCAGAAATCCTCGGCTCGGACAGTTTCGTCTATCTCGACATCGGCTCGGCCGAACCGCTTACCGTTCGAGAAACCGGCGTATCGAGCCACCAGCCCGGCCAGCAACTGGGTATATCGCCGGTCAAGGATCGCATTCACCGTTTCGACCAATCCGGACGCGCGCTCGAAAGGCTCCCTTTCAAGGGCGCTGCCTGACCACCAATCAAACAAACAGGATCTGACCGCCTCCCATCGGTTCCGGTCCGCTACTTGCTGTGAAGGAGCAAAAACTTGTCTATTCGCACCATCGTCTGGGGTGAGAACATCCATGAGACAACCAATGAGATCGTCCGGGGCATCTATCCCGAAGGCATGCACACGACCATTGCCAAGGCGCTGAACACCGATCCGGCGATTTCGGCGACAACTGCCACGCTGCAGGAACCCGAGCATGGATTGACGGAAGCCCGGCTTGCCGAGACCGACGTCCTGACCTGGTGGGGCCATAAGGATCATGGCGCCGTCTCCGACGTCGTCGTC
>Ga0102587_1000554_pt1 | contig 36962 bp, 36 predicted proteins | sample AraplaF_Col_mTSA_FD_76853 | JGI IMG/M metagenome (GOLD analysis project Ga0102587, IMG submission 76853) | Arabidopsis root microbial communities from the University of North Carolina, USA - plate scrape MF_Col_mTSA (SPADES assembly) (version 2) | ecosystem: Host-associated > Plants > Roots >... | reverse complement strand
CTTTCATCGGACTGACAACACTCCTCCTCCCAGTTGTCAGTCAGGATCAAGAGCCCGACGCACCTCCTCCCGCGTCGGGCTCTTTTCTTTTCCGGATCAAATCTCGCCTAAAACCTTCGTGAAATTGACTCGGCTCGCGGGCTCGGACTATCTGGAAGCGCGCCGCAAGCGCATATCGGTGGCTTGGCGCGATGACGCCTGAACCTGCGGAGATGTCATGATCGGCGGATGCGGCGTTTCTCGCAAAGCCCTCGCAGCCCTGCTTGTCCTGTGTTTTGGTCTTGTTTCCTGCGGGCGGCCGATCGGCGTCATGCAGGCAGCCGGCACCGTTCCGCCGGGTACTTCGCGCGTCGACCTTCTGGTGGCAACCACGCGTGCTGCGGATGAAAATCCGGCGGTGCTCTTCTCCGGCGAGCGCGGCACCGGGTTGATGGTTGATGCCGTCGATGTCTCCATTCCGCCGGAAGCCAACCGCAAGGCTGGCCAAGTGCAATGGCCGCGTCGCCTGCCTGCCGATCCTCTCAAGGATTTCGTCACCGTCGCAGTTGACCCGCTCGATGGCGAGAAGGCGGGCGAGAACTGGTTGAGGACGCACATGCCGAAGAGCAAGCGCGTGCTCATCTTCGTGCATGGCTTCAACAATCGCTATGAGGATGCGGTCTATCGTTTTGCGCAGATCGTCCATGATTCGCATGCCGACGTTGCGCCCGTCGTTTTCACCTGGCCCTCGCGCGCCAGCATTTTCGACTACAATTACGACAAGGAAAGCACCAACTATTCGCGTGATGCGCTGGAAGAGTTGCTGCGGCGCACGGCCAACAATCCGGCTGTTGGCGATATCACCGTCATGGCCCACTCCATGGGCACATGGCTGACGGTGGAGGCGCTGCGTCAGATGGCGATCCGCGACGGCCGCGTCGCCTCCAAGATCAACAACATCATTCTTGCCTCGCCGGATCTCGATGTCGACGTGTTCGGTCGTCAGTTCCAGAGCCTCGGCAAGGACAGGCCGCATTTCACCATCTTCGTATCCCAGGACGACCGGGCACTGGCGCTCTCGCGCCGCATCTCCGGCAATGTCGATCGTCTCGGCCAGATCGATCCCTCGGCCGAGCCTTATCGCAGCAAGCTGGAAGCTGCCGGTATCACCGTGCTTGACCTGACCAAGCTGAAGACCGGCGATCGCCTGAACCACGGCAAGTTTGCCGAAAGCCCTGAAGTCGTGAAGCTCATCGGCGACCGTCTGATTGCCGGCCAGACCATCACCGATTCCGAAGTCGGGCTCGGTGAGGCCGTCGGTGCAGTCGCCATGGGTGCTGCACAGACGGCCGGCAGCGCAGTCAGTCTCGCAGTCAGCACACCGATTGCCATTTTCGATCCTCGCACTCGCCGCAACTATGACAGCCAGGTTCGCCGCCTCGGCCAGTCAATGAACAATACGGTGGGGTCCGTGGGCGATAGCGTCGGTGCCGGCCTGCCGGAAGATCCACAGTAAAAAATCATAGGCATTCGCTTCGCGGTGATATATCACATCTCCGACGGCACCGACTCTGCCGTGCGGTGGACAAGATATGGCGAATGAAACGAATGAGACGGTGGCCGTCGTCGGCGCCGGTGTGATCGGTGCTTCGATTGCTTTCGAACTGCAGCGGCGCGGCTTTCAAGTCACGTTGATCGACAAGGGCGAGCCGGGCAGGGGAACCTCCTACGGCAATATGGCGAGCATCGCGCTTGACTTCGCAGCCGGCTCCGGTCCCGCGACCTGGAAGAAGCTGCCGCGCTGGCTGATCGATCCGGAAGGCCCGGTCTGGCTGCGGCCGTCCTATGCGCCGAAAATCCTGCCCTGGTTCCTGCGTTTCCTCGCTGCCGGCCGTCCCTCGCGCCTGAGAGAGATCGAGGATGCGGGCATGAGCCTCTCCAAAATTGCTCTCGGCGATATCAGCGCCATGCTCGATGCCATTGGCGCTCCCGAGCTGATGACCGAGGAAGGCTGCCTGGCGATCTACGAGACCGAGGCCGAGTTCGATGCGGATCGCAGCCATCTCGAACTGATGCGTCGCTATGGCTTCGAGTTCGAAGTGCTGAGCAATGGTGCGATCCAGTATTACGAGCCGACTCTTTCGCCGAAAATCGCCAAGGCGGTGCTGCTGCCGGACAACAAGTCGATCCGCGATCCCTACAAGCTTGTCGTGAAGCTCGCCGATGCCGCGAAGGCCGCCGGTGCCAACTTCGTTTCCGGCGAGGTAAAGAGTGTGGAGCGCAAGGGTGACGGCAAAACCGCCGTCCTTCTCGAAAACGGCAGTCGCATCGAGGCCGATAACGTCATTCTCGCCGCTGGCGTTCATACCCGTTTCCTCGCCGAAGCCCTCGGCGAGCCGATCCCGCTCGAAACCGAGCGCGGCTACCATACGCAGATCATGCAGCCTGGTATTTCCATGCGCTATTCGGTGATCTGGCCGCATCGTGCCTTCATGGTCACGCCGACCGCAGGCGGCATCCGCGTCGGCGGCAATGTCGAGTTGGCTGGGCTCACGGCCGCGCCTGATTTCCGTCGGTCGCGTGTGCTCGTGCGCCATGCGCAACGCATCCTGCCCGACCTGAAGGTTCAAGATACAAGCGAATGGATGGGCCACCGCCCGGCGCTGCCCGATACGATCCCGATCATTTCGTCCTCCTCGAAAATATCAGGCGTCTTCTATGCCACCGGTCACGGCCATCTCGGCCTGACCTATTCGGCAACGACAGCGCGGTTGATCGCGGATATGGTGACGGGCGCCAAAACGTCTGTTGATATCAAGCCATTCCGTATCGATAGATACTAGTGGCAGTGTATCGGCGGCTCCGTCGCCGACCAGAATATCCGCGTTGATGACGGCATCACGCGTTAAGTCTGATTGGAGTTTGCAAGATGAGATGGAAGCGCACGATCCAGCTTCTGGATGTTCATGCCGAAGGTGAAATTGGCAAGGTCGCGATTGGCGGCGTGCCGAAGATTCCGGGCGAGACGGTTGCCGCCCAGCTTCACTGGCTGAACACCGATCCGAAGGGCCAGGAGCTTCGCCGCTTCCTCTGCCTCGAGCCGCGCGGTGCGCCGATCGGCTCGGTCAACCTGCTCCTGCCGCCGAAGCATCCGGATGCCGACGCGGCCTTCATCATCCTGCAGCCGGATCAGGCGCATGCGAGCTCCGGCTCGAATTCCATCTGTGTCACGACCGCTCTTCTCGAAGCCGGCATCGTCGAAATGAAGGAGCCGGAAACCATCGTCACGCTGGAAACGGCAGCTGGCCTCGTCAAGGCGACGGCCACTTGCCGCGACGGTCGCTGCGAGAAGGTGAAACTGACCATGGTGCCGTCCTTCGTCCATGAGCTGGATGTCGAGATCGACACGCCGCATTGGGGAAAGATCAAGGCCGACATCTGCTATGGCGGCATCTTCTATGCGCTGGTCGATGTCGGCCAGATCAATCTGACGATCGAGAAGGCCAATGCCGCAACACTGGTGCAGGCCGGCATGATCCTTAAGGACCTGATCAACCGCAATATGCACGTCGAGCATCCGGAAATCCCGGCAATCTCGGGTGTGGCCTATGTCATGTTCCGAGATCTGGAAGCTGACGGCACGGTTCGCACCTGCACGACCATGTGGCCGGGACGGGCCGATCGTTCGCCCTGCGGCACCGGCAATTCGGCCAACCTCGCGACCCTCTACGCGCGCGGAAAGGCGAAGGTCGGCGACGTCTTCAAGTCGAAGTCGATCATCGGCTCGGAATTCGAAGTCGGCCTGCAGGCGGTGACGGAAGTCGCCGGTAAACCCGCGGTGATCCCGACGATATCAGGCCGCGGCTTCACCTTCGGTCTGTCGCAGGTCGCACTCGATCCCTTCGATCCGCATCCCCTCGGTTTTGCCCTGACGGATGTCTGGGGACCATCGGCCGGCGAGATCTGAAAACCGATATTAATAGACGAAGGGATCGACCTCGGCCTTGGCAGGTTCGTCACTGGCCGCGGGATAGATCACGCCCTTGCGCAGGATGATATTGGCATAGAGCCGCGGCTCACTGGTCTGGATGACCGCGTGAGCCGCGCGCACCCGACCGTAGAAATTCTGCCCAACGAGGGGGACGACCTCGCGATCCGGCTCGTGTCTGGCACAGCAGGCAATCATCTCCTCATGAACGGGGTCGAGCGTGTCGCGATCGGCCTTCACCGTCGAGCGGAAGATCGCCTCGTCGACGAAATCGTCGATCGGCAGGACGCTCAGAACAGCATCGAGAACCGGAATGAGATGGTGCCCGTCGAGCCGGATCAGTCGCCGTGCATGTTCGATGCCCGGATAGTTGCCGTCGACGATGGCAATTTCATCGCCATGGCCCATGCCGCGCAATGTCGCGAGCAGGTCCGGGCTCAGCAGCGGGTCAAGCCCTTTCAGCATTGTCGATCTCCTTGAAAAGCACATTCTGGTCGGTGAGATAACGCGCGAAGATCGGCAGGCTGGCGCCGCCGATGGCGCGTGCCTGCGCGCCGACCACGCCTTCGACGATATCGGGCATGACGACGCCCTGCAGGTCGAGCTTTTCAGCTTCATGGATCGTCGCCTGCACGATACGCCGGCGAACCCAGTCGGGAAAACCGCCATCGATGACGGCGGCGCTGAAATCGATGATCGAGGCGGCCGCCACGATCGCCTGCGCCAGTGCCTTGGCCGTATCCTGGATCCAGGCTTCCATAGGTTCGCCGAAATCCACCCAGTCGTCGGCCGAATACCAGAGCGGTTGCGGGTCGATGCCGCGCTCGCGCAGCATGTTTTCCAAGACGAAGATGGATGCGATCTCCAGAAGCTGCAGCGTCTCGCCGTTCTTGCCGCGCACCGGCAAGGGACCGATTGCGCCCGCTGTGCCTGTCTTGCCGGAAAAGATCGCCGAATTCAGGACGATCCCGCCGCCTATGAAGGAGCCTATGAAGAAATAGACGAAATCCGGATAGGACGGGCCGATGCCGAAGACGAGCTCCGCACCGCACGCACTGGTCGCGTCATTCTGCAGGAAGACCTGATAGGAGACTTGTTCGGCGATTTCTGCCTGCAGATCGAAGTCGCGCCAGACCTCCATTGCACCTTCAGGCGCCCCCACTTCGTCCGCCCAGTTCCAGAGCTCGAAAGGGGCCGCAATGCCAAGCCCGGCGATACGGCTGCGCTCGCGTTCGTCCAGCTTACCTTCCAACTCCTTGATTCCATGGGTCACGAAGGACAGGATCTCGTCGGGCAGAGGATAGGCGTAGGTCCTGTGCAACTGCATCCGGATCCTGCCGACGAAATCCATCAGCACGAGGTCGGCGCTCCGTCGGCCGATCTTTACGCCGAAGGAATAGACGGCATCCGGATTGAGCCGCATCGGGATGGATGGCTGGCCGACGCGGCCGCGAATGGGCTCGCCGCGCGAAAGCAGCCCTTCCTTCTCCAGCACCCGCATGATGACGGAGACGGTCTGGGCCGAAAGCCCGCTGCGGCGTGCGATATCGGCCTTCGACAGCGCGCCGTAGAGGCGCACCAGCGACAGCACGAGCCGTTCGTTATAGGCGCGCACCCTGATCTGGTTCGCACCTCCCGACGGATTCAGAATTGGCGGCGGGGCCGGCATCGAATCCGGACCATCCAAGGACGACATTGGCCACTCCTCCCGATTAACGGCCTATGCCCGATTTTCCGCCAGCATGCCACATCGAATTAATAATTCAATTGGATTTATTTATTGACAAGCCGTTTTCTTTCGCTCTTAATTGCCATCGTCAACGGCACGGGACGGCTTTGGAGGGGGCTCATGTCACATTCCGCAAGTCTCGCCGTGCATGAATTCCGGCACCGCCTTGGGGGCGGGTCGGCTAATCTCTGGGAGGAGTTCATGAAGAAATCAGTTCTCGCTTTCGGCGCTCTCGCGCTCGGCGTCGCCTTTTCCGCTCCGGCAATGGCGGCGGATGTTTCCGCGTGCCTGATCACCAAAACCGACACCAACCCCTTCTTCGTCAAGATGAAGGAAGGTGCGACGGCCAAGGCCAAGGAACTCGGCGTTAAGCTGAAGTCCTATGCCGGCAAGATCGACGGTGACAGCGAAAGCCAGGTCGCGGCGATCGAAAGCTGCATTGCCGACGGCGCAAAGGGCATCCTGCTCACCGCGTCCGACACCAAGGGCATCGTCTCTTCGGTTAAGAAGGCGCGTGATGCCGGTCTGCTGGTCATCGCGCTCGACACGCCGCTCGAGCCGGCCGATGCCGCCGACGCCACCTTCGCCACCGACAACCTGCTCGCCGGCAAGCTGATCGGCCAGTGGGCCAAGGAAACGCTCGGCGACAAGGCCAAGGACGCCAAGGTCGGCTTCCTCGACTTGACGCCATCGCAGCCGACGGTCGACGTTCTGCGCGACCAGGGCTTCATGATGGGCTTCGGCATCGACCCGAAGAACCCGAACAAGATCGGCGATGAAGATGACAAGCGCATCGTTGGCCATGACGTGACCAACGGCAACGAGGAAGGCGGCCGCAAGGCCATGGAAAACCTTCTCCAGAAGGACCCGAGCATCAACGTCATCCACACGATCAACGAACCGGCTGCAGTCGGTGCCTATCAGGCGCTGAAGGCCGTCGGTATGGAAAAGAACGTGCTGATCGTATCGGTTGACGGCGGTTGCCCGGGTGTCAAGTCGGTCAAGGAAGGCGTCATCGGCGCCACCTCGCAGCAATATCCGCTGCTGATGGCGTCGCTCGGTATCGAGGCGATCAAGAAGTTCGCTGACAGCGGTGAGAAGCCGAAGCCGACCGAAGGCAAGTCCTTCTTCGACACCGGCGTCTCGCTCGTCACCGACAAGCCGGTCTCCGGCGTCAAGTCGATCGATACGAAGGAAGGCACGGACAAGTGCTGGGGCTGAGCCCTGCCTGATTGAGATCAGAAAGGCCGGGGCTTGATCCCCGGCCATTTTGGGCGGACGATATGCCGTCGCCCGACAAACCGGCTGATTAAGACCGGAAGTATATCGGTCGCGGCTTCCGCGTGGGTTCGGCGCGCGGATGCGAAGGAGGAATAATGACCGGAGCACAGGAATTTGAACGTGTCCTCGACGACAGCGACAAGAGCGTTGCCTCGTTCGAGCACGAGACCGTCTCGCTGATCAAGCGCGCCCAGCATTTTCTGCACTCGACACCGGCCGCTGTGCCGCTGATCGTGCTGGTGCTGGCAATCGTGATCTTCGGAATAGCGATCGGAGGGCGTTTCTTCTCGTCCTATACCCTGACGCTGATCTTGCAGCAGATCGCCATCGTCGGCATCCTCGGAGCGGCCCAGACGCTGGTCATCCTGACCGCCGGCATCGATCTTTCGATCGGCGTCATCATGGTGATCTCGGCCGTCATCATGGGCAATATCGCCATCACCTACGGCATACCGACACCAATCGCGGTCGTTGTCGGCCTCCTCGTCGGCGGCCTGTGCGGACTGCTGAACGGCTTTCTCGTCGCCTACATGAAACTGCCGCCGTTCATCGTGACACTCGGCACCTGGAACATCGTCATGGCGACGAATTTCATCTATTCGGCCAATGAGACGATCCGCGACACCGACGTCGACGAACAGGCGCCGCTGCTGCATCTTTTCGCCGCGAGCTTCAAGCTCGGCAGCGCCGTGCTGACGCTCGGCGTCGTCGCCATGGTCCTGCTCGTCCTGCTCCTGTGGTATGTGCTCAATCACACTGCCTGGGGCCGGCATGTCTATGCGGTCGGCGACGATCCGGAGGCGGCCAAGCTTTCCGGCATCCAGGCGAAGAAGGTATTGCTGACCGTCTACACCATATCGGGCGTCATCGCCGCCTTCGCGGCCTGGGTCTCGATCGGCCGCAATGGCTCGATCTCCCCGTCCTCGGCGGTCACCGATTATAACCTCCAGGCGATCACCGCGACCGTGATCGGCGGCATCTCGCTGTTCGGCGGCCGCGGCTCCATTCTCGGCACGCTTTTCGGCGCCATGATCGTCGGCGTCGTGTCGATGGGGCTCAATATGCTCGGCGCCGACCCGCAATGGAAAGTCCTGCTGACCGGCGTGCTGATCATCGCCGCCGTCGCCATCGATCAGTGGATCAGAAAGGTTTCGGTGTAACCATGGCTGTCGAACCCATTCTCACCGCCCGCGGCCTCGTCAAGCGTTATGGACGAGTGACAGCGCTCGACAATGCCGATTTCGACCTCTATCCGGGCGAAATCCTTGCGGTCATCGGCGATAACGGCGCCGGCAAATCCTCGCTGATCAAGGCGATATCGGGCGCAGTCACGCCCGATGACGGGGTGATCACCCTGGAAGGCCGGCAGGTACAGTTCAGATCGCCGATGGAAGCGCGCGACGCGGGCATCGAAACCGTCTATCAGAACCTCGCCCTTTCGCCGGCTTTGTCGATCGCCGACAACATGTTCCTCGGCCGCGAGATCCGTAAACCGGGTCCGCTCGGCTCCTGGTTCCGCATGCTCGACCGGCCGACGATGGAAAAGCAGGCACGCAACAAGCTGTCCGAACTCGGCCTGATGACCATCCAGAATATCAACCAGGCGGTGGAAACGCTCTCCGGCGGCCAGCGCCAGGGCGTCGCCGTTGCCCGAGCGGCTGCCTTCGGCTCGAAGGTCATCATCATGGACGAGCCGACCGCCGCCCTCGGCGTCAAAGAAAGCCGCCGCGTGCTGGAGCTCATTCTCGACGTGCGCGCCCGCGGCATTCCGATCGTGCTCATCTCGCACAACATGCCGCATGTCTTCGAGGTGGCCGATCGCATCCATATCCATCGCCTTGGGCGCCGCTTGACGGTCATCAACCCCAAGGAATACACGATGTCCGACGCCGTCGCCTTCATGACCGGCGCCAAGGCGGTCCCTGCGGAGCCCGTCGCTGCATGAATGCAAGAATAGACGACATTGTCGGCGAGGTCTTGAACCGCGCCGGCAACTCCAGGCGCTTCCTGATCGCGATCGCCGGCCCGCCCGGTGCCGGCAAATCCACCATGGCCGACAAAGTCGCCAGCGGCCTTAAAGCGAAGGGCGAGAGCGCTGCGGTGCTGCCCATGGACGGCTTCCATATGGACAATGCGGTCCTTATCGAACGCGGACTGCTGGCCCGTAAGGGCATTCCGGAAACCTTCGATGTACGCGGCTTCCTCGATATCGTCAAAGCCGTGCGCCCCGCCGATCAGGAGGTCCTCGTTCCCGTCTTCGACCGTTCGCGCGAGCTTGCCATCGCCTCTGCCCGGCCGATCGATCCCCGGGACCGCTTCATCATCATCGAGGGCAACTATCTGCTCTTCACTGAGGGCAAATGGGCCGAACTCGACGGCATCTTCGATTACACGATCATGCTCGCCCCGCCGATGGAGGTTCTGGAAGAGCGCCTCTGGGATCGTTGGCGCGGCTATAAGCTGACCGAGGAAGAAGCAAGCGCCAAAGTCTACGGCAACGACCTGCCGAACGGCCGTCTCATCCTCGAAAATCGCCGGCCTGCCGACATCACATTGGAAATCGCGCTGGCCTGAACAGTTGTTTCCGGACCGGTGTTGATGCTATCGAGGCGAAACCCGCATCGCTTCGGAGGCTCCTATGCAATCGATCACCATCCGCCGTCCTGACGACTGGCATCTGCATCTGCGCGACGGCGCCATGCTGGAAGGTGTGATCGGCGATACGAGCAGCACCTTCGCGCGCGCCATCATCATGCCGAACCTGGTGCCGCCGGTCGTCACTACTGCCGATGCGACCGCCTATCGCGAGCGCATCCTGAAGGCGCTTCCGGCCGGCCATCGCTTCCAGCCATTGATGACGCTCTATCTGACCGAGCATACGAGTCCCAACGACGTGGAAGAGGGCAAGAAAAGCGGCCTCATCACCGCCGTGAAGCTTTATCCGGCCGGCGCCACGACGAATTCGCACGGCGGCGTGCGCGACATGGAAAAGGCCATGCCGGTGCTGGAGCGCATGGCCAGGATCGGGCTGCCGCTCTGCGTCCATGGCGAGGTGACGACACCTGACGTCGATATCTTCGATCGTGAAGCCGTCTTCATCGAGACGGTGCTCGATCCGCTGCGCAAGCGCCTGCCGGAGCTGAAGGTGACGATGGAACACGTCACGACATCAGATGGCATCGACTATATCAAGTCGGCCAAGGCCAATCTCGCCGGCTCCATCACCACCCATCACCTGATCATCAACCGCAACGCCATCCTCGTCGGCGGCATTCGCCCGCATTATTACTGCCTGCCGGTCGCAAAACGCGAAAACCACAGGCTGGCGCTCCGGGCCGCGGCGACGAGCGGCGATAGCAGGTTCTTCCTCGGCACGGATTCCGCGCCCCATGTCGACCCGCTCAAGGAATGCGCCTGCGGCTGCGCGGGGATCTATACCTCGATCAACACGATGAGCTGCCTTGCCCATGTGTTCGAGCAGGATAGTGCGCTCGACAGGCTGGAGGCCTTTGCCTCTCTGAATGGCCCGGCCTGGTATGGGCTGGCGCCCAACGAGGAGCGTATCACGCTGGTGCGGCAGGCCGAACCCGTGGTCTTCCCCGCCAGGATTGAGACCGGCGCCGGTCCGGTCACCGTCTTCGATCCGATGTTTGCACTGCATTGGCAGATCAAAGCCTGAGAAAAGACGTTGAAAGCTTAAATATTATTCTTCTTATAGTTGCTGCAGAATGTTGAATTTGTAACGTTCGGCTGCAAAATCCAAGTTTTTTAACGGAATGTGTAAGACATTCGTCAGCAATGACGAGATAGATTTCAGAACGTTATCGGCGCGGCAGGAGCCGCGGAGATTTAAAGCATGGTGCTTGACTACAACTCCCTTTTGCTGGCACTCGGCGTCTCTGCGGCATGCCTTGCCGTGACCCTAATGGGCAGCTGGCTCGTGCGTCGGGCCGAAACTGTGCTGCTTACCGCCACCATCGGCCTCGTCCTCGTCGTCAGCGGTATTTTTATCTATAGCGCTTATGTGAATAGGCCTGAGATCGGGTTCGGAATTGCCAATTTCTTGCTGTTCCATGCCGGTTTTGCCACCATATGGGGCGCCGGCAAACAGTTTCTCACCGGCCGGCTGTCGATCCCGGCCATCGCCGTCCGGGCCTTGGCAGCCATGGTCTTTTCCGTCGTGCCGATGCTGGCGGGTTATGACGGCCTGGCCTTCATCGCCGACAATCTCGCCATTGCCCTCCTGCTCTTTGCCACAGCCCGGCAATATTGGCTGGCCCGCGCCGAAGCGCCGGCGCCGCTGCTCGGCATTGCTGGGCTTTATACGCTGACGGCGATCTCCTTCGTGCTCTGCGCCGGCGTGCTGATCTCGGACGGAAAGCTGGTACTCGGCAAGGCGCCCAGCAACTGGGCCGAAGATTTGAGCCTCGCTGTCTGCATCGCCGGCATGACCGGGATCGGCGCATTGTCGCTGGCGCTGCATCAGTGGCGGCTTGCCGCTCGCCATCGTCTCGAGGCGATTACCGATCCGCTGACCGGCTTGCTCAACCGCCGGGCCGTCTTCGACCAATACGGCACGCGCCCGATGGGCACAACCACCGCCGTCATCGTCTTCGATATCGATCATTTCAAATCCGTCAACGATCGTTATGGCCATGCGAGCGGCGACCGCGTGCTTCAGGTCTTCGCCGACGAACTCTCGGCCAATTGCCGCCCCGGCGATACCGCCGCCCGGCTCGGCGGCGAGGAATTCGCGCTGGTGCTGAAGGAAATCATGCCTCGCCGGGCCGAACTTGCCGCAGAGCGCATCCGCAGGGATTTCGAAGCGCGCGAGATCGATATCGAAGGCCAGGTGCTGAAATGCACGGTCAGCGTCGGCGTCGCGCCCGGCCGTTCGAAGCCGCTGGATTTCGATGCTATGCTGAGTGCAGCCGACAAGGCGCTCTACGCCGCCAAGCGCGGCGGCCGTAACCGGGTCGAACTCGCGGGCCATCTCACGGCGGTTCCGGCCGAGGCATCACGCACGGCATCTTGATTCCGGGCAAATCCTTTCATAACGTCGCCGGGGGTGGAAGAGGCGCCATGGGGGCTGGAGATGACCGTCATCGACCCCTTCAGCAACCGTATCACCTTCTGCGAGCAGACATAGTCTACGGTCCCGCGCGGGCGGCCGAATGCGGATCGAGGCTATACGGATAGACCGGATAACCGGGTCCGAGGGCATCTCGAACGCGGCCAGCCCAGGCGGCGAACGCGGGATGGGCTGCGAGAGAAAAGCCGCAATCCTCAGCCCGATGGCCATAAGCGTAGACGGCAATATCCGCGATGGTCAGCTCCTCGCCGACAAGAAACCGGCTGTCGGCGAGGCCGCGTTCGAGTGCGGCGAGAGCGCGGGTTGCGGCTTCGCGTTTCCCCGCGATCATGCTCTGGTTACGCTCCAGCCGTCCCGTCAACGTCCAGAAGCGCAGCGAGCCGATGACGGGCTCGACATGATATTGTTCGAAGAACAGCCATTGCATGACCTTGGCGCGCTGGTAACGGTCTGACGGCAGAAAGCGCGTGCCCTCGGCGAGATAGGTGAGGATTGCATTGGACTCGGCGATCGCACGCCCATCGTCGAGTTCGAGAACCGGGATGGCGCCGACCGGATTGAGCTTCAGGAACGCCTCGGTACGGCTCTCGCCCTCGAAGATCGAGACATCGCGCCTGCTGTAGGGTAATTCGAGCAGGCCCAGCAGAACCCTGACCTTCCAGCCATTTTGCGACGGCAGGTAATCATGAAGTGTGAACATTGCGGTCCCTCGCTACAATTGTCTGATGTTCGCATGCCGGCCCGAAACCAGCCACCCGATTCCTGCGAACGTCGCATCGTTCGGCAAGCAATCATTCACACGATCATCAGCGCCCGCACGAAAGCGACCGATGCCAGCAACGAGGCGATGGTGCGCACATGGTTCCACCAGGTCCAGTCCCTGAGATAGGTCATCCAGAGCTGCGACGCTTCCGGCCCGTCGCCGCTGACTTTCGCCAGTGCGTCATTCATCGGCACGTTGAAGACGATGGTCGAGAGGAAGGACGCGATGACATAGAGTGCCGCGCCGGCCAGCATCATCGAGGAGGCGCCGCCGCGCCAGTTCAGGAAGGCGAGCACTGCGATCACGACGCAGAGGATCGCCGTCGGCACGAAAAGCAGCATGAAGGGCGAGCGGACGATGGTCACGTTGATGGAATTCATCGCAGCAATGCCCTGCTCGGCCGGGATGCGCGAAAAAGCAGTCATGATGAAGGTGGAGAAGGCAAAGAAGATGCCTGCGACAAGCCCGCTGCCGATCGCGGCGGCGACGAGGGAAATGACGAGAACGATCTGCATGGTCAGGCGCTCCACAATCCTGTTGCCGCGGTCTCCCGCACATATTGGCTGAAATCCCTTGCCGGGCGGCCGAGTATCTCTGTCACACCAGCCATCACCTCGGAATTGCGCCCATCGAGCACTTGTCCGAAGAGTTCTTCCAGAAGTGCCACGATAGGTTCGGACATTCCTGCAGCGGCAAGCCCGTCCTTGAAATCCGCCATCGATACCTGTTCATATTCTATCGGACGGTCCGCGGCTGCGGCAATCTCGGCAACGGCTTCGCGGAAGGTCAGGGCGCGGGGGCCGGTCAGCTCATAGATCTTGTTGCGGTGCCTGATATCGGTGAGTGCCGCCACTGCCGCATCGGCAATGTCATCGGCATCGATGAAGGGCTCTTTGATATCGCCGGCCGGCAGGTCCAGCCTGCCGGCAATGAGCGGCTCCACGAAAGCGCCCTCGCTGAAATTCTGGCAGAACCAGGAAGCGCGCAGGATCGTGTAGTCGATCCCCGCTGCCTTGAGCGCTTCTTCGCTCCGCTGCGCACCTTCTTCGCCACGGCCGGAAAGCAGCACGATATGCTGCAACCCGCACTCCCTTGCGAGCTTTGAAAGCGTTTCGATGGCCTCGGCCGCCCAGGAGACGGAAAGGTCCGGCTGGAAGGCGACATAGACGCTCGTTGCGCCCGTGAGCGCACTGCGCCAGGTCGCGCGATCCTCCCAGTCGAAGGCCGGTATCGTGGAGCGGGACGCCTTGCGCACGTTAAGTCCCAGCTCTTCCAGCCTGTCGGCAATACGGCCACCGGTTTTTCCCGATCCGCCGATCAGAACGATTTCGGAATTCTGCATGTCGAAACTCCTCCTCGGTTTAAACAAGAGAAATTCTCTCATTTGCAAAATGAGATAAACTCTCTTATTTTCTTTGTCAACAGTCGAGGGAAGCGGAAGATGGCAGAAGAAGTGATCGCACGGCGCAGGCGCCAGCAGGAGTCGACCGGTCAGCCACGCCGCATCCCGAGCCAGCAGCGCGGCCGCGAACGCTTCGAAAAAATCCTGACGGTCGCCTCCGACCTCATCGAAAAGAACGGCAGTGATGCTCTGAAGATGAGCGAGATCGTTGAAAAAGCTGAGCTTTCCTTCGGCGCTCTCTATCAGTATTTCCCGGACAAAACCTCGATCATCCGCACGCTAGCCGAGCGCTTCAACGAGCAGGGCCGACAATGTGTAGCCGACGAACTGGCCAAGGTGACGGATGCCGACAATCTGCGGACGGCTCTCTGCGTCATCGCCGATGAGTATTACGCTTTCTTTCGCCGCGAGCCTGTCATGCGCGATATCTGGCATGCGACCCACACGGACAAACTTCTGCAGGAAGTCGATGCCGAAGACATGGAATTTCACGCGCAGGCCCTGCTTTCAGTGCTAAAACAGCTGTGGCCGGAGCGGACCGGGGCGGAGCTTCTGGCCATCGCCCGGCTGACGATGCAGCTTCTTGCGGCTGCCGTCCGCTATGCTGTTTCGCTGGATGAGGAAGAGGGCGTGCAGGCGATCGCGCTCTTCAAGAAGATGCAGATTGCGGATATCGGCCGCCTGCTCGGCTGACGGGCCGCCTTCCATCTGGAAACCGGCCGCTCTTGCTGCTATTGCCGCTGGAACGTCAGCCGAAGGAGTAAGCCGCATGATCCAGACCACATTCCCCGATCGCGCCGTTATGGCAGAGCTGCTGGCCAAGATGCTCTGGGAGATCAAGGCGGTGCATTTCAACGCCGAGACGCCCTACAAATACGCCTCCGGCATCATGAGCCCTGTTTATATCGACTGCCGCAAGCTCCTGTCCTTCCCGCGCATCCGCTCGACGGTGATGGATTTCGCCGCCAGCGCTCTGCTGCGCGATGCCGGCTTCGAACAGTTCGATTGCATCGCCGGCGGCGAGACCGCAGGCATTCCCTTTGCCGCACTGCTCGCCGATCGTCTCGGCCTGCCGATGATCTATGTCCGCAAGAAGCCGAAGGGCCATGGCCGCAATGCGCAGATCGAAGGCGACATGAAGGAAGGTTCGCGCGTGCTCATCATCGAGGATCTGACGACGGCCGGCGGAAGCATGTTCACTTTCATCGATGCAATCAGAGCCGCTGGCGGCATCGTCGATCACGGCATGGCTCTGTTCTTCTACGGCATCTTCCCCGAGGCACAGCAGCGCTTTGAGAATGGCAAGGTCCAGTTCCACCACATCGCCACCTGGCGCGAAGTGCTGGCGATTGCCAAGCAGCAGAAGCTCTTTGACGACAAGACGCTGCAGGAAGTCGAAGCTTTCCTTGACGCGCCGCTCGCGTGGTCGGCAAGGAATGGTGGCATAAGTGAGCTTTCGCTCTAGCCTTTTGACAAAAGCTCGCTTAATCGATTGAGAAACGCGCAAGTCCTGTTGGGAGGAATTCGATGATTTTGTGCTGCGGCGAAGCCCTGATCGACATGCTGCCGAGAGAGACGACATCAGGCGAAAAGGGCTTTGCGCCCTATGCCGGCGGTGCGATCTTCAATACCGCGATCGCGCTCGGCCGCCTGGGAATCCCGACGGCTTTCTTTACAGGCATTGCCGATGACATGATGGGCGAAATCCTGCTCGATACGCTGAAGGCGAGCAATGTCGACTACAGCCCCTGCGCCATCACGCCGCGCCCCTCGACGATCGCCTTCGTCAAGCTCGTCAACGGTCAGGCGACCTATGCCTTCTACGACGAGGGTACGGCCGGCCGTATGATCACCACCGACGATCTGCCAATCCTTGGCGATGATTGCGAGGCCTTGCATTTCGGCGCGATCAGCCTGATCCCGAGCCCCTGCGGCGAAACCTACGAGGCCCTGCTCGATCGCGAGGCCGCCACGCGCGTCATCTCGCTCGACCCGAACATCCGCCCCGGCTTCATCAAGGACAAGCCGGCGCATATGGCCCGTATCAAGCGCATGGCCGCCAAGTCCGACATCGTGAAATTCTCCGACGAGGACCTCGAATGGTTCGGTCTTGAAGGCGACCATGATACGCTGGCCGCCCACTGGCTGAACCACGGCGCCAAGCTCGTCGTCATCACCAAGGGTGCCGAAGGTGCCACCGGCTACACGAGCGAGCGCAAGGTTACGGTACCGAGCGAACGCGTCACGGTCGTCGATACGGTCGGCGCCGGCGATACGTTCGATGCCGGCGTTCTCGCCTCGCTGAAGATGGATAACCTGCTGACCAAGGCGCAGGTCGCCAATCTCGATGAACAGGCCCTGCGCAATGCGCTCGCGCTCGGCGCCAAGGCCGCCGCAGTCACCGTCTCCCGCGCTGGCGCAAATCCGCCTTGGGCGCGAGAAATCGGCCTCTGAGGCCGGGGAAGTTTCTTCTCATCCGCCTGCTGGCACCTGTAGGGGTCGAGGCTGCGAGTCTCGACCCGTCCTTCCGCTCTCTCGCCGCAAGGGAAGGGGAGTAAAATTTGCCGGCAGCTCCGGGCTATTCCTTCGCGCGGGCGCGCGCCTGGCTTTCCTTCTTGATCGGCCGGCCGACCGGACAGACCTCTTGCACGAAGCCGTTGAGCGTGTTGACGAGATTGTTCTCGATCAGGGAATAGTGAACGAACTGGCCCTGCTTCTCTCTGCGGATCAACCCCGCGGTTTCGAGGATGGACAGATGCTGCGAAACGGCCGGCTTTGACATGCTGAAGCGGTCGGCGATCTCACCGGCGGTCAGGCCCGATGCCGAGAGATAGGCGAGGATCTTCCGGCGTGGCGCACTGGAAAGCGCGTGAAATACCCGCTGGGCGGCGCTGACCGAACTACTTTCTACAGCGTCATCGAAAGTCTCTTCGTCCAAGTCCGGTCTCCGTGCCTGCAGCGTCACCATATCGATCGCTCATATAATTAGGCAATTAATGTATTGCTTAATTATTTTCCTTGATGCAAGGTAATTAGGTAATTCCTTAATTAACGAATTGGCGGGCGATATTCAAGTGTTGAATGCGCCCGAGGGGTAGGAGTTTGTCGTGAGCAGTATTTCCACCGGGCGCATGATCGACAATGTCAGCGATCCGGCGAAGGGCAGGGTGGTCTGGATGCCGGCAAAGTCGATCTGGATCACCGTCATGACCTCGATCGCCATCGTCGCAGGACCGTTGACCTTCAACTGGAGCGCCTTTGCCGTCTTCATTCTCTTGACTGCCGTCACGATCTGCCTCGGTCATTCGGTCGGCATGCACCGGTTGTTGATCCATCGGTCATTCAGCACCCATATCTCGATCGAGCACTTTCTCGTCTATCTCGGTACGCTCGTCGGAATGGCTGGCCCCTTCGGCATGATCTACGCGCACGACATTCGCGACTGGGCGCAGCGGCAGCGAAACTGCCATGACCTCTTTGCCCATCGCCGGTCTTTTTTCATCGATGCCTTCTGGCAGATGCATTGTGCGGTGGCGCTGGACCATCCGCCGCTTTTCGTCATCGGGCGCGCGAGCGGCGATCGCTTCTATCGCTTCCTGGAGGCGACATGGATGGCGCAGCAGCTTCCTCTGGCGCTCCTGCTCTTCACGCTCGGCGGATTGCCGTGGGTGGTCTGGGGTATTGCCGCGCGGATATCGGTGTCATTGACCGGACATTGGCTGGTGGGTCATTTTGCCCATCGAGCCGGCCATCAGGGCTGGAGTGTCGATGATGTCGCAGTGCAGGGTTATAACCTGCCGCGTTTTGGGCTGGTGACCTTTGGCGAAAGTTTCCACGGCAATCATCACGCTTTTCCGGAATCCGCCCGGCTCGGCATCGAGCCGGGCCAGTTGGATCTCGGTTGGTATTTCATCTGGCTGCTGGCAAGTCTCCGTCTGGCTTCGGCAATCAAGCTCCCACACACGATTGCACCAAGGCGAGGTTTGAAACGCGTCAACGCATCCGACGGCTGGTGATCGCGGAAATCCGCCCTAGGCGCGCGACATTGGCCTCTAAGGCTCAGGCGATGCGCTCGAGAAAGGCCCGGACCTCGCGATTGAAGAGGTCTGGCTGCTGCAGCGGCGCGAAATGGCTGACACCGGGCATGAGCACGAATTCCGCATCCGGGATCGTCCTTGCCAGATAGTCGGCGTGCTCAGGCTTGATGAACTCGTCGTGTTCACCGAGGACGATGGAAACCGGCACCTTGATGCCTGCCAGTTGTTCGGCCGTATAATTCGGCTCCGGCGCCATCATCTTCGAGACATCGGCGACAAAGGCTTCGAACTGGTCGGGCGTTGCCGACAGCGCCTGATAGTCCTTCCTGTGGCGGCTGAAGCAGCGCTCGATGACGGGCGTTGCCTTGAATTCCTTGGTGCCGCTGGGATCCATGTTGCAGGCGAAGAAGAAGACGCCGCAGACGCGGTCCGGGTTCTGGTCGGCAAGGATCAGCGACGTGCAGGCCCCATCGCTCCAGCCAACGAAGGCCGCCTCCTCGATCCCGGCATGATCCATGATGGCCAGCACGTCCGAAGCCATCAGATGATAGGTATAGGGCCGGTCGTCGCGCGTGCTGCGGCCATGCCCGCGGCTGTCGATCACCACGACCCGGTGGCCGGCCTCGATAAGATCGGGAACCTGATAACCCCAGTTGCCGCTATTGCCGAGCCCGCCATGGAGCAGGATGACGGCCGGGCCGACGCCGTGGCTCGCATACCAGATACGCGCGCCCTTGTTATCGACGAAGCCCTCTTCGTTCGAGGGCGGTAGTGGCGGCGCGCCTTCGGCTTCGAATTTCACCAGCTCATCATCCGTTGCAGTCATCGGCTCCTCCTCTGTCACTCTCTCTATAGACGACGAGATGCCCTGCAATTCGACAGGGTCAAACAAAAAAGCCCACCCGCATCGCGGATGGGCTTCGATAACAGCGTTGGCCGAGATTACTTGGCGAGCTTTGCCAGCGCGGCAACAAGACCCTGCGTTGAGGAATCATGGCCGGCAGCGCTTTCCTTGCCTTCGACGACGGGCAGCAGGCCGGTCGCCAGTTCCTTGCCGAGTTCGACGCCCCATTGGTCGAAGGAGTTGATGCGGAAGAGCACGCCTTCGACGAAGACGCGGTGTTCATAGAGCGCGATCAGGCGGCCGAGCGCATAGGGCGTCAGCTTATCATAGACGAAGGTGATCGACGGGCGGTTGCCGTTGAAGACGCGGTGCGGGGCGATGAAATCGGCCTGCTTGTCGTCCATGCCCTTGTCGGTTAGCTGCTTCTTGGCTTCCGCGAAGGTGCGGCCCTTCATCAGCGCTTCGGACTGAGCGAGAACGTTCGACATCAGCAGCTGGTGCTGATGGCGCAGCTCCGGCTCGAAGCCGTTGGCGGCGATCATGAACTCGGCCGGGATGATGCTCGTGCCCTGATGGATGAGCTGGTAGAAGGCGTGTTGGCCGTTGGTGCCGGGCTCACCCCAGACGACCGGACCGGAATTGTTTTCGACCGGCGTGCCGTCGATGGTAACGCCTTTGCCGTTCGATTCCATGTCGAGCTGCTGCAGATAGGCCGGGAAACGCGACAGGCGCTGGTCATAGGGCAGCACGGCGCGCGTTGGGTAACCCAGCACATTGCGGTGATAGAAGCCGATCAGGCCGAGCAGCATAGGCAGGTTTTCTGCAACTGGCGCCCTGCGGAAATGGTTGTCGACGGCATGGGCGCCATCGAGGAACTTGCCGAAATTCTCCGGGCCGACAGCAATCATCAGGGGCAGGCCGATCGCCGACCAGATCGAGTAGCGACCGCCGACCCAGTCCCAGAAGCCGAAGACGCGCTCGCTTTCGATGCCGAAGGCGGCGACCTTGTCGAGCGCCGTCGAGACGGCAGCGAAGTGATGCTGCACGGCCGCTTCGCCGAGCGCGCCGGCGATGAATTTGCGCGCCGTCTGCGCATTGGTCATCGTCTCGACCGTCGTGAAGGTCTTGGAGGCGACGATGAAGAGCGTCGTTTCCGGCTCAACCAGCTTCAGAATGTCGGCGATATGAGCGCCGTCGATGTTGGAGACGAAATGGGCGCGCGGGCCGTCATGAAAGGGGGCGAGCGCGAGCGTCGCCATGACAGGGCCGAGATCGGAGCCGCCGATGCCGATATTGATGACATCGGTGATCTTCTTGCCGGTGGCGCCCTTCAGCGCGCCCGAGCGGACGCCGTCGGCAAACTTGCCCATGGCGGCGAGAACGGCGTTGACGTCAGGCATGACATCCTTGCCGTCGACCAGAACAGGCGTGTTGGAGCGGTTGCGCAGCGCCGTGTGCAGCACGGCGCGGTCTTCGGTGAAGTTGATCGCCTTGCCGGAGAACATCTCCTCGCGCTTCTTCTCGACGCCACCTTCTTCGGCGAGCTTCACCAGAAGCGTCAGGATGTCGTCGTTCACGGCCGTCTTGGAAAAATCCATCAGCAGGTCGTCAAGCGACACGGAGAAGCGCGAGAAGCGCTTCGGATCACCAGCGAAAGCGGCGCGCAGATCGGTGGCCTTGGTGGCAGCCGCGGTGCTCTTCAGTTGTTCGACGATGGCATTCATGGGAGGCTCCTTTGGAGGCGGAGAGGGTTGCGGAAACTATTCTCTTTCCCGCAGCCAAATCAAGTTCAGCCATCTGACGAAATATGAAAAAAGCCACCCGCGACAAGCGGATGGCCCTCAATTTCATGAGACCGTCAAATTCAGCCGCGCAGGTCCTTGCGCAGGATCTTGCCGACGGGGCTCTTCGGCAGCTCGGTACGGAATTCGATGAACCGCGGCCGTTTGTAATTGGTGAGATTGGCCGCGCAATGGGCCTTCACATCGGCCTCGGTGAGACCAGGATCCTTGCGCACGATGAAGAGCTTCACTGCCTCGCCGGAATGCCCGTCCGGCACGCCGATCGCGGCCGCCTCCAGGATGCCGGGATGCATGGCGGCCACTTCCTCGATCTCGTTCGGATAGACGTTGAAGCCGGAGACGAGGATCATGTCCTTCTTGCGGTCGACGATCTTGGTATAGCCGCGCTCGTCCATGAAGCCCATATCGCCGCTGCGGAAATAACCGTCCGGCGTCATCACCTTCGCCGTCTCCTCCGGCTTGTTCCAGTAGCCAGCCATCACCTGCGGGCCGCGAATGCAGATCTCACCGATCTCGCCAAGCGGCAGCGAATTGCCGTCCTCATCGCGGATGTCGAGTTCCGTCGAGGGAATGGGAAGCCCGATCGAGCCCGTGAATTCGGGCGAATCGAAGCGGTTGGCGGTCGCCACGGGCGAGGTCTCCGAAAGCCCGTAACCCTCAGTGACATGCGAGCCCGTCACCTTCAGCCAGCGTTCCGCCACCGGCCGCTGCACGGCCATGCCGCCGCCGAGCGACATGACGAGCGAGGAGAAATCGAGCTTGGCGAAGTCGGCATTGTTGAGCAGCGCATTGAACAGCGTGTTGAGGCCAGGGAAGATATGAATGTTCGACTTCTGGAATTCCTTCACCAGCCCTGGAATGTCGCGCGGATTGGCAATCAGCACATTATGGGCGCCGAGCGACATGCCCATCAGCGAATTCACCGTCAGTGCGAAGATATGGTAGAGCGGCAGGGCGCAAAGGAAGTTCAGGACCTCCGGCTGCTTCTTCTTGTCGAAGGCGGATTTCAGCCAGAGCTGCAGCTGCATCTTGTTGGCGAGCAGGTTCTGATGCGTCAGCACTGCACCCTTGGCAATGCCGGTCGTCCCACCCGTATATTGCAGGAAAGCGACGTCGCTGCCGGTGAGGCTGACAGGCGCAAGCGTCTTGGACGCGCCTTCCGCAAGCACCTGTCGGAAGCTCTTGTGCTGCGGGATGGACCAGGATGGTACCAGCTTCCTCACCCGGCGAACGACGAAATTGATGACATGCCCCTTGGGGCCGAGCATTTCGCCGAGAGAGGTGACGACGACATGGCGGAGGTCCGTCTTGTTGATGACCTGCTCGACGGTGCGCGCGAAGTTTTCGAGAACAAAGATCGCCTTTGCGCCGGAATCGTTGAGCTGGTGCTCGAGCTCGCGCGGCGTATAGAGCGGGTTGACGTTCACCACGACCAGGCCGGCGCGCAGGATGCCATAGACGGCGACGGGGTTCTGCAGCACGTTCGGCATCATCACGGCGACACGATCGCCCTTCTGCAGGCCGACGCTCTGCAGCCAGGCGGCCACCTTGCGAGTCTGCGCTTCGAGCTCGCGATAGGTCATCGTCTTGCCCATGCTGGAAAAGGCTTTCCGATCGGCAAAACGCGCGCAGCTCTTTTCCAGGAGATCCGGCAGCGATACGAATTCCAGTGGGGGAATCTGGGCCGGAACGACGTCCGGATAGGTGGCAAGCCATGGTTTTTCCGGTTTCGCACCGCTTGGGTGAACGGAAATGCTGTTCATTTTCTCTCTCCCATTCGGCCGCCGAAACCGGGTTTGCACCGGCATCGATCGGAAGATTCCTCCATCTTCCGTCAAGGCAGCTTATGCCATTGCTTGAACGGTTCAAGCAAGTTGAGGCTACAATAACCTTGACGTAAACGTCAATATCGCAATGGCAGCAGCAAATAGTGTGCAACAGGGAACTTTGAAGCGCAGGGCACGTTTTGCCAGTGTGGATAAATCAAGTGTGGATGAACCCACGAGGAAACGACGAAAAGGAGGTGCGCAATGCTGAATCAGGATACTGACGCCACCAGACGCGACCCGAATGTGAAGGATACCCCGACGCTGATCGCCAGCGACCGCGTTGAAGGCACCCGCGTCTATGGCGCCGATGGCAAGCACATCGGTTCCATCGAGCGCCTCATCCTCGGGAAGCAGGACGGTCGCGTTGCTTACGCTGTTTTGAGTTTCGGCGGCTTCCTCGGCATCGGCAATGACCACTATCCGCTGCCGTGGGAAAAGCTGACCTACGATACCCAGCTGGACGGCTACCGCATCGATCTCACCAAGGACCAGATCGAGCGTGCGCCGAGCTACGCGGATGACGACGACACCTGGTACAACGATAATGGCCGCCGCGTGTACGATTACTACGGCGTGCCGCCCTACTGGATGTAACGTCGCCCGCGAGGACGAGCCGGATGGAGGCCCCGCGAGAGCGGGGCCTTTCAATTTTTGCTGACGAGATCGTTGGCGCAGCGCAGGACAGGCCCGACGGCAATGTCCTCAATCGTCAGATGTTTATCGGTTGTGACGCGAAAGACATGGCTTTCACCGGGCAGCAGCGTCACCAGCATGGAATCCACCACGGCCGCGGGATCGAGCCGATCGGCCATAAGGCAGAGATCTTTCAGAAAGCTCCGTGCCGTCACCGTGATGTCACAGCCACCGGGCGATCTTCCCAAGGATATGGCGAGTTCCGGCGAAGGCAATTTCAGGTCGATATCCTCGACGAAATAATGGAAAGCGCGCTTATCGAGCATCTGCACGACAATGACTTCCGCATCCGCCGAATCCGCTTTTGCAATATCCTCGGGTAGCGGGAACTCCTTCGCTTCGAAACGGTCGCAGAGCAGCCGCCAGAATTCGAATTCCGCCAGCACCGTACCATCGAACCGCATGCGCTTTCCGCTGATCTTCGAGCGCCAGAACAGTGTCTGCTCATTGACCGCGACCGCCGAAAGACCATCGCCGCGTGGCTGGATCGTCAGCAGGCGAGGGTGAAAGGCCTGCTGCATCGCATACCAGAGCGGCTTGCGACGCCCGGCGGAATCGAGCGCTGCCCATGACGTGACCGGCCAGCAGTCGTTGAACTGCCAGACGACCGCGCCCTTGCAGATATCGCGATGCGAGCGCATGTGCTCGACGGCGAAGCGGATGGCGCGGGCCTGATTGAGCTGTGTGGCAAAATGCCAGTCATCCATCGTCTGCGGCACCGGCAGGTGTCCGGCAAGGCCCTTGATGAGCTTGTCATTGCCCTGCGTCGCCTTCTGATGATGGAACACGCCGCGCGATTCCGGCGTCAGCGGCTCGTCATGCACGCTCTCCTGCAGCGTCGCCCATGCCGGCGGCGCCTGCCAGCCGAATTCGGAGCAGAAGCGCGGAATGTAGTTACGATAGACTTCGTAACCGACGTCGTTCCACACGTCCCAGATGTGCTTGCAGCCATGCTTGTCGTCATTGGGCTCGATATCCATGGAGCCTGAATAGGGGCTGCCGGGATAGTAGGGCCTGATGGGATCGAGTTCGGCGCAGAGCTTCGGCAGGACATCGAGATAATAGCCAAGCCCCCAGCTGACACCGTCCTTGATGATCGGCCGCCAGCCCCATTCGTCGAAGCCCCAGATATTCTCGTTATTGCCGTTCCAGATGATGAGCGAGGCATGTGGCATCAGCCGCACGACATTGTCCCGCACCTCGGCGACGATTTCGCTGCGCAGCGGCTCTTCCTCCGGATAGGAGGCGCAGGCAAAAAGAAAATCCTGCCACACGAGCATGCCGGCCCGGTCGCAGGCCTCGTAGAACTCGTCCCGTTCGAAAATGCCGCCGCCCCAGACACGCAGCAGATTGATATTGGCGGCCTTCGCCTCATCGATCCGCGCCGCATAGCGCTCCGCCGTCACGTGCGAGGGAAAACAATCGTCCGGTATCCAGTTGGCGCCACAGGCAAAGATCGGCACGTCGTTGATGACGAAGGTAAAGGCAGAGCCATGATCATCCGGCGCGGTATCGAGCCGCAGCGACCGGAAGCCGATCTGCTTCGAATAGCTGTCGAGGATGTTTCCGCTTTCATCTTCCAGCCGGATCTCCAGCAGATAAAGCGGCTGCGCGCCGAGATGATGCGGCCACCAGAGCTGCGGCGAGGGAACGTGCACCTCGAATGAAACCTCATCCGCATCCGCTTCGACAGTGACCGTCTGCGTCATGCCGCCAATCTCTGTAACGAGCGTCGCCGGCACTGCCTCGCCATGCCTTGCCAGCCGCGCATACACCTTGACGAGCCCATCACCACCGGCAAGCGTGGCCGAAACCCTTGTAGCGGCAAGCCGCGCCCGATCCCAGCTCTCCAGCCGCACCGGCTTCCACAGCCCCGCCGTCACCAGCGTCGGACCCCAGTCCCAGCCGAAATTGCAGGCCATCTTGCGCATCAGGTTGCCCGGCCCCGGATAGTTGTTGGGCCGGTAGCCGTAATGTTTCTCCATCTCCGCGCCATAGGCATAGGCGGAATGGAAGGTGATGCTGAGTTCGTTCTCGCCATGCCGCAGAAGCGCCGAAACGTCGAAGCGATAGGTGCGGTGCATGTTGAAGGCACGGCCGATCTCCTCGCCGTTCAGGCGGATCGTTGCAATCGTGTCGACGCCGTCGAAGACCAGTTCCTGCACTTGGCCCGCATCAGGCTCGGCTTCGAAGTCCAGCCGGTAGACCCATTCCGTCTTGCCGATCCAGTCATTGGTGATCTCGTTGATGTCGAGATAGGGATCGGGGATCAGCCGTTTTGCGAGCAGGTCGAGATGCACGCAGCCAGGCACCGTTGCTGGAATCGAAGTGGGCAGACTAGTTCTTCCTGTATCGTTACAGGAAAGCGTCCAGCCGTTATGAAGGTCTCTCCTCTCAATCATTTCAGCCTCTTATGTTTTATTGAAAACGGCCGTAGCGCTGCAGCACTTCGATCTTGTAGCCGTCGGGATCGGTGATGAAGAAGAACAGCCCGAACAGCTTGCCGTCGCGGTTGAGTTCCACGAGCTTGCCGGGGTTGAGGCCGAGATCCGTCAGCCGCTTGTGCTCGACCTGCACTTCCTGAACGGAAACAGCCAGATGGCCATAGGCATCGCCGAGATTGTAGGGCTCGATGCGGCCCTTGTTCACAGTCAGTTCCAGTTCGAAGCCGGTCTCTTCACTGCTCATATAGATCAGCGTGAAGGTTTCGAAATCGACGCGGTCGGCGACCGCGAGCCCGAAGACTTTGCTGTAGAAATCGACTGAGCGCGCCTCGTCCAGAACGCGGATCATGGAATGGATCATCTTGGCCAAGGCGCTCTCCCATCGCTGACATCTCGGCTGTCTTGGTAGCCGTCCTCTCAAGCCGGACGCAAGCCCATTCTGCGCGTGATTGCGCCTTCCAGCATGCCGACGACATCATAGATCAGCACCGCGATGAGGCCGACAATCAGGCCGCCCTGCAGGATGAAGGCGGTATTGTCGGAGATCAGGCCGGCGATTATGACCTCGCCGAGACCCTTTGCCGCAACGGTCGAGCCGATCGTCGCCGTGCCGATATTGATGACGGTCGCGACCTTCAGCCCTTCGAGGATCAGCGGCAAGGCCAGCGGCAGCTCGACCTTGAAGAGACGTTGCGTGCCGCTCATGCCCATGCCGTCGGCGGCATCCAGCACCTGCGGCGACACCTGCTTGAGGCCCGCGACCGTATTCTCGAAGATCGGCAGCAGGCCGTAGAGGAAGAGCGCGATCAACGTCGGCATGGCGCCGAAGCCGGTGGCGGGTACGGCAAGCGCCAGAACGGCGACTGGCGGAAAGGTCTGGCCGGCATTGGCAATCGCCCGCGACAGCGGCAGAAAGTCCGCTCCGCTCGGGCGGGTAACGAAAATGCCGCCGAGAACGGCCAACACCGCGCTGCCGATGATCGAGATGAAAACCAGTTCCAGATGGCCGAGCGCCAGCGAAGCAAGGCTGTTCTGCGTATAGACCGGCGGTGCATTGTTGTTGGTCAGCGGCACCAGCATGAAGGACAGCCACTCCGTCCTGAAGATCAGGATGAGAAGCAGTACCAATGCCAGCGCGCGAAACAGGTTGGCGACGAGAAACTTCATGCCTTGCGGCCCAGTTCGAGCAGTCGTTCCATAGAGATCGAACCCACCGGCGCCTTATTGGCATCCTGCACGGCCGCCTCGTCGACGCCCTGCCAGATCATTTCGGCAAGCGCATCGCGCAGGTTCAGCGACTGCGCCAGCGAATAGGGCAAGCCGGGCTTGGCAGGCTGCATGCTGTCCTTCAGCGGCGTCAGCGACATCAGTTTCAGTGCCCGGTCGGACGTGCCGGTCAGTTGCTGCACGAAAGGATCGGCCGGCTCCGTCAGGATCTTCTCCGGCGTCGAGCATTGCAGCATCTTGCCGCCGCTCATGACGGCAATCTGATTGCCGAGATGGAAGGCCTCGTCCATGTCATGCGTGACGAGGACAACGGTCGTCCCGAACTGTTTCTGGATCGCCAGCAGATCGTCCTGCGCCTTGCCGCGGATGACCGGATCGAGCGCCCCGAAAGGCTCGTCCATCAAGAGAAGTTCCGGCTCGGCGGCCAGCGCCCGGGCGACGCCGACGCGCTGCTGCTGGCCACCCGACAATTGATGCGGATATTTTTCCGCGAAACTTGCCGGGTCGAGATTGAAGAGGCCAAGCAGTTCCTTCACACGCCTGCCGGTGCGATCAGCATCCCAACCGAGAAGTTCCGGCACGGTGGCGATATTCTGCGCGACCGTCCGGTGTGGAAAGAGGCCATGCCCCTGGATCGCATAACCGATCTTGCGGCGAAGCTCGGTCGCCGGCACGTCCATTACGTTCTGCCCGCCGACGAAGATCTGTCCCTCGGTGATCGGCACCAGCCGGTTGATCATCCGCATCAGCGTCGATTTGCCGGAGCCGGATGTGCCGACGATAACGGTGATCGAGCCCTTCTCGACGCTCATGGAGACACTGTCGACGACGGTTGCCGAGCCGTAGCGCTTGGTGACGTTCCTGATCTCGATCATGCTCATGCGGCTGGCCCCTGGATGCTTTCGATGACCGCATCGAGGATGACGGCCGAGGAGAAGGCGAAGAAAACGGTCGGCACGGCGCCGAGCAGGACGAGGTCCATGGCCGTCTGGCCAAGCCCCTGGAAGATGAAGATGCCGAAACCGCCGCCGCCGATCAGCGCGGCGATCGTTACCATACCGATCGCCTGCACCAGCACGATGCGGATGCCGGTGAGGATGACGGGAAAGGCAAGCGGCAGGTCGATGCTGGTGAGGATCTGCTGGCGCGTCAACCCCATGCCGGCGGCAGCGTCACGCACCGAGGGATCGACACCCTCGAGACCGACAACCGTATTGGCAACGATCGGCAGCAGCGAATAGAGCACGAGCGCGATAAGCGCCGGCGCCGTGCCGATGCCGCGAATGCCGATATCGGCCGCAAGCGGCACATTCGCGGCCAGGTAACCGAGCGGAAGCATCAATATGCCGAAGAGCGCAAGGCTCGGGATGGTCTGGATTAGGCTCAGTGTCTGCAGCACGATCGCGCGCAGTTTCGGCACCCAGAAGCAGAGGATGCCGAGCGGCAGCCCGAGAACGATGGCGATCGCAAGCGAGCCGAAGGCCAGAAGCAGATGGGAATAAGCCTCGGTCCAGAACTGCGCCGAGCGCGTCGAGAATTCCCGGAGGATCGACAGGCTGTCGAGCATGCCGGAGGACAGGCAGATACCGAGCAGGGCCGTATAGGCGACGAGCGCCGCCACCCGCATCCAGGGCGTCAGCCTGATCTTCACCAGCGCATCGGAGATGATGAGGCCAATGACCCCAAAGAGCACCCAGAAGCTGCCGCCGGGCGTCATGCGTGCGACGGTACTGCCAGGCGGTGTCGCGGCGGTCGCCACAAGCCCGATTGCGACAATCAGCGCGGCAAGGCAGAGCGTACCAAGTGCGAGCCGGACAACGGCGCTGCGCAGGAAAAGCGTCGCCAATGCGGTGGCAACAAGGAGGACTGTCAGGATGACGACGGAAGGCTGGGGAAGAAGCTGCGTCAGCAGCATCGGCTTGCCGGCGGCGATACGATTTGCCTTCACATAGATGAAAGGCAGAAGAGCCGTCGCCACAATGCCGCCTGCCACCAGTACCACGCCGAGCCGGTCCAGCTTGCGGACCGCTAAGGTTTCTTCCATCGATCCAACCCTGTCCGGAGAGTGCCCCGCCCGGATCCCGGACGGGGCACTACAGCGCCGCGCGTCTTTTCAGACACGCAAAGGACGCTGTAGCGCTTTAAACTGCTGCATAATTTTATCCTTAAATCGATTCCGATTTAAGGAATTAGGCAGTAGGCAATTACTTCAGGAAGCCTTTTTCCTTCAGATAGGCTTCGGCAACGGACTTCGCAGGCTCGCCATCGACCTGGATCTTGGCGTTGAGCTTGCGCAGTTCGTCTGCCGTCAGGCTCTGGAAGATCGGAGCGAGGATGTCCTGGATCTTCGGGTTTGCCTGCAGCGCGGCTTCGCGGATGATCGGGGTCGGTGCATAGACCTGCTGTACGCTCTTGTCGTCTTCGAGAACCGTCAGTTCAGCGGCTTCGATCGCGCCATCAGTGCCGTAGACCATGGCGGTGTTGACGCCGTTGGTCTGGTCAGCCGCGGCCTTGATGGTTGCAGCCGTGTCACCGCCCGAAAGCACGACTTCCTGATCCGGCTTCAGGGTGAATCCATAGGTCGTCTGGAAGGCGGGCAGGGCGCCGGCCGAGTTTACGAATTCGGCAGAAGCGGCGAGCTTGGCGGCACCGCCACCGGCGACCCACTTGCCGAAGTCGGACATGGTCTTGAGCTTGTTGGGGCCGGCAACGTCGCTGCGCACGGCGAGTGCCCAGGTGTTGTTGGCAGGCGAGGGCGTCAGCCAGACGATCTTATTGGCGTCGTAATCGAGCTTCTTGGCCGCCTCGTAGCCCTGCTCGAGATTCTTCCAGGCGGCGTCGTCGGCCTTGTTGAAGAAGAAGCCGGCATTGCCGGTATATTCCGGATAGATGTCGATTTCGCCTGCCGTGATCGCCTTGCGCACGACGGGCGTTGCGCCGAGTGCGATGCGATCCTGCGTCTTGATGCCGTTGGCTTCCAGGGCGAGCACGATGACGTTGCCGAGCAGCGTGCCTTCGGTGTCGATCTTCGACGAAACGACAACGTCTGCGGCGTGGGCCGCGCCGGCCGCAAAGGCGGCAAGCGAAACGGCAAGTGCGATTTTCCTAAGCATGATTATCCCCTTGGTTGAACACCGATAAACGGCGCGAAAGCCCCGGACGCGAAGCTGGCGCGCACCAATTCCTGCCGGCAGGCAAGCCAGAGGCCATCATGCCGGAAATACGTGCGTCATGGAAATAGTGTGCATCACTGAAAAATCGATGCAATCCCCCTCCAGTATTCGCTCTCGCAGCGCGATTATGGCGGCGAATGCAGGTCCGCGCGCGGAATTGCATTCCCTTTTCCAAGGCCGGCGCGATTTGTTTTTGTCCCCTTGCGTGTTTCCACGGTGTTCCGGTGCTTTTGATTGGTTCTGTCGCCGCCCGGGTTTCTTATTGAGTGAACGATAGCCTGCACGTTCATGGGCAGGGATATCTTTTTTCACGAACACGTCATATCCTCCGCCTTTTCAGTCGTTTCCGGAGAAAGCCTTGCATCTCGGCGCCCTCTTCATCGCAAGCCAGGTCCTGTCCTCAGGCTCGATGCGCGAGACTGCGCGTCGCTTCAACATCTCCGTCTCGACCGTATCGGCAGCGATCGACAATCTGGAAACCGAGCTTGCCCTGAAGCTTGCCGAACGCTATTCGGGCGAGCTCGTCATCCTGCTCGCCGGCGGCAGAGTTCAGGAGGGATTGGCGCCGATCCTCGATGCGACAGAACAGCTTGGCGATTTGCTGGGCCAGCAGGAGCCGGACGCTTACGAGCAATGGGCTGCTCGTATCCCCGTCAAGCTCGTCACCATGGAGCGCTACTTGGAGGTTGCTGATCAAGGCAGCATCAACAGAGCCGCCCGCCGCCTTCGCCTTGGTCAGCCGCAGCTTTCATTGCAGATTGCCAATCTTGAGAAATTCTTCGGCCGTCGCCTCTTCGAGCGTCAGGCGCAAGGCTCTGCGCTGACGGAGGAAGGCCGCTTCGCCTATACGGTCTTTTCGACCATCAGCCTCGCTTGGAACGAACTAAAATCCGCAGCAGACGAACGCTATCAGCGCACCGCCCGCTCGCTACGCATCGGCGCCATCATCCCGACGGGCTCGGAAAGCTGGGTCGCGCGCTGCCTGGGTAGCCTCGTTGCCGAGTGGAATGCAGGCCGCAACAAGAATGCTTTATCGCTGGTCTCGATGACTGCCGACGATCTGCGTGAGGCGCTGAAATCCGGGCGCATCGATGTTGCGATCCTCGATTCCGTCTTCGGCCTGGAAAGCTTCCGTCATCGCGAATTGCTGCGCACCGACATGGTGGCTATTGCACCGCCTGACAGCACAGAAGCGACGGCCGCTGACCTCGTCGCCAGCCATCCGATCTGCACGCCGAGTCCGCGCACCGGCATCGGCCATGCCGCCATGACCTTCGGCTATGACCGCACCCTGCATCGCCGCCTCCGCGATCGAGATATCACCGCGGCGGATTCGCTGCCCGTCATCGTCGATCTCGTCGCCAATCACGGCTATGTCTCCTTCCTCGGCCGCGTCAGCGCCATGCCGATCGCCGACCGGGTGCGCATCGTCGAACTCGCCGAGCCGATGCCCATGTCCTATCACGTGGCCTTCAATCATCGGAAAGCCGCGGCTGACGCTTGCGACCTGCTGGTTGCGACGGCAGCAAAAATTGTCCCGCCACCTGTCGCGAAAGATGCCGCCTTCGCATAAATATGCTGCGGCAGGCCGCAGCCTGCGAAGATGAGTACGACATGTACGCCATTGGCGCCGTACAACTTCAGTGATCGGCGGAACTCGAATGCACGCTCTCCAATGCTTTCTGGCCGGCCAGGCGCAACGCTGCCTGCGCTACGAGTTGGGCGATGCGGTCCGACAACTCCGGGTCCGATACGGCTCGGGCAACCGTAACGCCGCCGCTCAGCATGGCGAGCATCACGACCGCCCGATCTTCTTGCGAACCGATGGGAGTGCCTGAAGCATCGTTCTCCGGCAAACCTGCGGCGACCTCGTCGATTAGGCGCATCAACTCCGCCGTATAAGCAGCGCGCGTATCGTCATCGGCACGCATCACGTCAGTGGAAAGGCTCGGCAAGGCGCAACTTTCGCCGAGATCGCAGGTCCGTTTGTAACCGAGATAGAATCCCACGAAGGTCGTCAGCCAGTTTGTCTGGTCGCTGGCTTTGAGCGCTGCAATCCCTTGCCGCAACTCTTCCAAACCTGACAGCACGGCGGTGCGGAAGGCTTGGCTCTTGGACTTAAAGTGCCCATAGAAGGCGCCGTTGGTCACGCCAGCGGCCTTGGTCAATGCTTCGATGCCGCCGCCACCATAGCCCTCCTTCCGGAAAACTCGACCCGCTGCCGCCACGATCTTGGATTTGGTCTCCTCTTTATGCTCTGGACTGTAGCGCATAGTCGGCCTTATTGAGAGTGATCACTCTTTATTGCTTGCATAGAGAGCGATCCATGGTTATGGATAGAGAGTGTTCGGTATATATCAAATGCCGTTCTCGTTCAAATGAGGAGAACCCTATGCCCATTACGCTCACCGTGCCCGAAGGGCTGCTATCGTCACAAGCGCAGGCTGAGGTCTTTTCCGGACTGACAGACGCGCTTCTCGAAGTCTCGGAGCTGACTGGAAATGCCTTTATGGCGGCCAACATCGTCGGCTCGATCAACGTGTTGCCGAAGGAGCACGTACTTGCCGGTGGCAAGATGGCGGCGGCAGCTTTTGTCGAACTCAAGCTTCCCGAGATCGCGCTGACGACGCCCGAGGCGAAAAGCGCTTTCATTAAAAAGGCAACGGATATCGTTGAAAAGGCAGCCGAGGGACGGCTGAAGCGTGAACATATCTGGTCAAATGTCGTCTACGCTCCTGAAGGAGCTTGGGGCATCGCTGGCCGCAGCTACGACAATGCTAGCTTGATCGAGGCCATAGTGGGCACCGGTGTCGCCCCGTAGCGTTTCGCATCGCTGAATTCCTCAAGGCCAGACTGCGAGACGCGAAGATTTCGCGGTCTGGAAGATTATTGGAGGACACGCCATGCAGCTTGCCAACTATCTCTTTTTTACCGACCAGTGTGAAGCAGCGCTCGACTTCTATACCAAATGTGGCCTTGGTCAGGTCTCCGCACTCATGCGTCATGGGGACCACGGAGTGCCGCTCGCCAGCGAAAGCATGCGCGGAAAAGTCATGCATTCCCGCTTCGAAGGACCAGGTCTTCTTTTCTTTGCCTCCGACAATCACGATGCCGAGCCGATGCGAGGCTCCGCCCACATGCTCATCATGGACGATCGCGCCACTACAGATGGGTTATTCGCGACACTTGCCGATGGCGGCAAGATTACCACACATCTCGCGATGCAGCCGTGGGGGAGTTATTACGGTAAACTCACCGATCGATTCGGTGTGCAGTGGATGTTGGACTGTCTATCGTAGACTGCCCCGCTGTAGACATGCAGTGATCGAAACGTAATAGCTGCCGCGCAGAATATCGCGCAGTAGCCGGCAATTGGCGGTTTGGCGGAAGAAGAGAGATTTGATGACGGTCTTGCTGGAAGTATGCGTCGATAGCGCTCAGGGCCTCGCGGCCGCAGTCGAGGGTGGCGCCGGCCGTATCGAGCTCTGCTCGGCACTCGAGCTTGGCGGGCTGACGCCGCTGCCGAGCCTGATGCGGATTGCGGCGCAAGCGCCCATTCCCGTCTATGCGATGATCCGCCCGCATGCCGGGCCTTTCATCTTCGATGCCACGGATGAAAAAGCGATGCTGGCCGATATTGATACTGTGAGGGCTGCGGGCCTCGCCGGTGTCGTCATCGGTGCAAACCGCCCTGATGGTACGCTCGACATGCCCCTCATTCAGCGCCTCAAGGCGCATGCTGCCGGCCTCGGTTCGACGCTGCATCGGGCTTTCGATCTCGTGCCCGATCCGGATGCCGCCCTGGAGCAGGCGGTCGAACTCGGCTGCGAGCGCATCCTCACCTCGGGCTGCGTACCGAAGGCGATGGACGGACTGGAGACGCTGAAGCGTATTTCCGGCAAGGCCGCGGGCCGTATCTCCATCATGCCGGGCAGCGGCGTGCGCCCGGCCAATGTTGTTGAAATCCTGCGTGCAACGGATGCGCATGAAGTCCACGGTTCCTGCAGCTCGGCTGTTGCAAGCGCCGATCCGCGCGCCGTCTCCTTCGGCTTCGACGTGCCGACCTCGAACCGCACGGATGTCGCGGTCGTCAGGCAGATGCGCGCGGCAATCGACGCGGCTTAAGCCGCGACTTTGATGACGGCCTTGATGAGGCCGCTCTTCTCATGTGCCCAGCGGGCCAGATCGCGCGGCACATCGGCAAGCGTCGTGCGATGCGTGATCAGCTTGTCGACCGGAACGAGACCCCCAGCAATCGAATCCGCGACATGCTCGAAATCGACGCGCGTCGCATTGCGGCTGCCGATCACCATCATTTCGCGCTTGTGGAATTCCGGATCGGAAAAGCGGATATCGTCCTTCACGACGCTGACCAGCACCAGCGCGCCGCCATGGGCGGCAAAGCTGAAGGCTTTCTCCATCGACGGCCCATAGCCCGTCGCGTCGAACACTACATCGAAGCCATCACCATCCGTTTTCGCCTTCACGGCATCAGGGGTCCCGTCATTGGCGACGATGCCTGACGTGAACCCGAAGCGTTCGGAGGCCATCTGCAGCCGTTCTGCGCTCGTATCGAGCAGCGTCACATCATGACCGGCAATGCGTGAGAAGATCGCCGCGCCGAGGCCGATCGGACCTGCGCCGATAACGAGCGAGCGCGAACCGGCTGATGCCATGGAACGGCGCACGGCATGCGCCCCGATCGCCAGGAATTCGGTGGTTGCGGCCGCTTCGAGGCTGAGCCCCTTGGCAGCATAGAGATTGCCCGCCGGCACCACGATTTCCTCGCAGAAAGCACCATCGGTATGGACGCCGAGAACCTTGATATTGGCGCAGCAGTTCGGCTTGCCCTGACGGCATGCGACACAGGTTCCACAGGAAAGATAGGGGTTGACGATGACAGGCGTTCCGATAGCCATCGCCACCCCGTCACCGGCCTCCAGCACGGTCGCCGAGATCTCATGGCCCATGACGCGCGGATATTCGAGGAACGGGTGTTTGCCTTCGAAGATGTGGTAGTCCGTGCCGCAGATGCCGACATGGCTGACGGCGAGCCGCACCCAGCCGGCAACAGGTTTTTCGGGAGAGGGGCGCTCGACGAGATCGAGGACGCCGGGTTCGCGGCAAAGGACTGCTTTCATGGTGGCTCTCGCATTGCTGGAATGAAGAAAGCCGGCCTTTGGGCCGGCTTCGTTTTGTATCTCGCTCAGCCCGCCCGGCGCCGGCGAAGCTGGTCGAAGTAGACGATGACGATGATCAGCAGGCCGGTGATGATGCGCTGCCAGAACGAATTGACGTTCAGGAGATTTGCGCCGTTGTTGATGGTCGCCAGAATGAAGGCGCCGATCAGCGGACCATGCACGGAGCCGACGGCTCCGAAGAGAGACGTGCCGCCGATGACCGAGGAGGCGATCGCCTGCAGTTCCCAGCCGTCAGCCTGTGTCGCGTTACCGATCGCGATACGCGAGGCGAGCAGCACGCCGACGAAAGCCGCAAACGAAGCCGAAAGGATATAGGCGAGGTAGATCATCTTCTTGACGTTGACGCCGGAAAGGCGCGCGGCTTCCGCATTCGAACCGACGGCGAAGAGATAGCGGCCCCAGCGGCTCAGATGCAGGAAGACGAAGGAGGGGATCGCCACCAGGATGACCATCCAGAACAGGCTTGGGACGCCAAGGAAATCGGCGCGGGCGAAGTTGCTGAAACCCTCGTCGGTGATGCTGATCGTCGAGCCGTTGGTGATCAGCAGGCCGATGCCGCGCAGCGATGTCAGCGTCGCCAGCGTGATGATGAAGGGCGGCAGGCCCATATGCACGATGCCGAAGCCATGGAAAGAGCCGATCGCGACACCGATTGCCAGCGTCAGCAGGATCGCCGCCCAGAGCGGGACGCCCGCCTGCAGAAGCCAGGCGATGATGACGGTGCAGAACCCGACGATGGCGCCCACCGACAGGTCGATGCCGGCGGTGATGATGACGAAGGTCTGGCCGAGCGCCAGGATCGCCGTCATCGCTCCTTGGCGCAACAGGTTGGAGATGTTGAGCGGCGTCCAGAAGCTGGCTGTCGAGAAGCCGAGCACGACCCAGAGGAAGATCAGCAGCCCGATCAGCGTCAGGCCGAACAGGATATTCATCTTCCGGCGCGGCGGCGGCGCGACGATTTCGGTGGGGGTGACAGTCATGAATTTTCTCCCTCTTATTCTTCTGGCTCAGACGCCGATCGCTTCGCTGAGCACTTCTTCATGCGTCGCCGCGTGGAAATCATGGCTCGCGACAAGCTTGCCGCTGCGGAAGACGTGCAGCCGGTCGGCCAGTTCGTAGACCTCGGGCAGGTAGGAGGAGATCAGGATAATGCCCGCCCCGTCCTTCAGAAGCTTGGCGAAGAGCCGGTAGATTTCCGCCTTGGTGCCGACGTCGACACCGACGGTCGGCTCGTCGAAGATGAACAGCCGGGCGCCGTGGCTCAGCCACTTGCCGATGACGATCTTCTGCTGGTTGCCGCCCGACATGCTGGAGGCCGGAACGCGCCGGCTCGGCGTCTTGATGCTCAGATCGCGGATCTGCTTGTCGGCATTGGCCGATTCGCGTGTGTGATTGATGACCGGGCCGTGGCTGAGGCGTCCGAACACCGGCAGGTTGATGTTGAGGCCGATCGGCAGGTTGAGGCAGAGCCCCTGGTC
>Ga0102587_1000535_pt1 | contig 38183 bp, 37 predicted proteins | sample AraplaF_Col_mTSA_FD_76853 | JGI IMG/M metagenome (GOLD analysis project Ga0102587, IMG submission 76853) | Arabidopsis root microbial communities from the University of North Carolina, USA - plate scrape MF_Col_mTSA (SPADES assembly) (version 2) | ecosystem: Host-associated > Plants > Roots >... | reverse complement strand
AGCTTTCGTAGCGCGGATCTCGGGCCAGCAGGCCCTGCACCAGGTCGGCGGGCTGCAGGCCGTCGAACAGCACGCTGGCGACGGCATTGGTGATCGGCATGTCTACGCCGAGGCGGCGCCGCCAGTTCGCGCACGGCTTTGGCGCACGGCACGCCTTCGGCCACATGACCCAGCTCCTGCACGATCACCTCCAGCGCCTTGCCCTGCGCCAGCCCGAGGCCGACGCGGCGGTTGCGCGACAGGTCGCCGGTGCAGGTCAGGATCAGGTCGCCCATGCCGGTCAGGCCCATGAAGGTTTCGGTCTGGCCGCCCAAGGCCACGCCCAGGCGGGTGATTTCCGCCAGACCACGGGTGATCAGCGCCGCGCGCGCGTTCAGGCCCAGGCCCAGGCCGTCGGCCGCGCCGGTGGCGATCGCCAGGATGTTTTTCACGGCGCCGCCCACTTCCACGCCCACCAGGTCTTCGCTGGAGTAGACGCGCATATTGCCGCCGTGCGCGGTTTCGACCACCAGCGCGCGCAGCTCGGCCGATGCCGAGGCTATGGTCAGCGCGCACGGCAGGCCCTTGGCCACTTCCTGCGCAAACGACGGTCCCGACAGCGCGCCGCCCGGCACCGTATCACCCAGCACCTCGCGCACGATCTGGTGCGGCAGCAGGCCGGTATCGTATTCAAAGCCCTTGCATAGCCAGACCACATTCGGGATCTGGCGGCCTTTCAGCGCTTGCAGCAGCGGCCGCAGGCCGGCCACCGGACAGGCGGCGATCAGCAGGCTGCCGGGCTCGGCCACGTGGGCCAGCGCCGCCTCGAAGTCGGCCGCCACGTGCAGGCGCTCGGGGAAGGGATAGCCGGGCAGGTAGGTATTTTCGCGGGCGGCCGCCATCGCCTGCAGGGCGGCGGCGTTGCGCCCCCACAGCAGCACGTCGTGACGCCGGGCCAGTGCCATGGCCACGGCCGTGCCCCAGGCGCCAGCGCCGAGCACGCTCACCTTGCGGACCACGCCCGCCTGTTTAGTCTTTTCTTGCATGGGATCTCATCCGGCGCGTGGGAGGGCGCCGCTACGGCAATTATATGCCCCAGACTTCGGAACTCTTGACGTAACCGATCAGGCCGTCGCGATGACGCACCTTGATCCAGCCGCCGGCCGCCGTTTCGGCCAGCTCCAGCAGCACGCCCTTGTCGGCGGTGAACACGGCAGCGGCCGCGTCATCCGGCGTGGCGCGCACTTTCAGGTTGGCGGTCTTGACGATGACGTTGCGCTTGACGCTCAGGCCCTTGGCCTCGGTCCATGCCAGTTCGCCGTTGACGTCGCGCACTTTCAGCCATTCGCCGTAGGCCAGCACCACTTCCAGCGGCGCGCCGCGCGGCACCACAAACAGCTTGCCGCCCTTGGTGGACGGGGCGTCGTACAGGATCACGGGATTGGCGCCCACCGTTTTGAAGTCGTATGCCTGGCTGCCGGCAGCGGCCAGCGTCATGGTCAGTGCAGCGATCAAACGGGGAAAAGTCATGGTGTGCCTTGTGAAACGAGGAAACTGCCGCCGGACGAGCGTCCGGCGGCGATATTGCGGCTTAGTGGGTCGCGTCAGCGGCTGGGGCAGCAGCGGCTGCTTCAGCGATGGCTTGTTGACGCTGCTGGTAGAACACTTCGAAGTTGATCTCAGCCAGGTGCACTGGCGGGAAGCCGGCACGGGTGATCACGTCGGCAATGTTCGAACGCAGGTATGGGTACACGATGTTCGGGCAACCGATGCCCAGCAGTGGATCCAGCTGTTCGGCTGGAATGTTGCGCGCTTCGAAGATACCGGCTTGCTTGCCTTCTACCAGGAAGGCGACTTTGTCTTTGACTTTGGCGGTCACGGTGATGGTGACGGTCGATTCGAAGATGCCGTCAGCCAGCGGCTCGGCGCCGACGTCCAGGGCGACTTCGATGGTCGGTGCTTCCTGTTCCAGGAAGATCGCCGGCGAGTTAGGTTGTTCCAGCGACAGATCTTTCAGGTAGACGCGTTGGATTTGGAATACTGGTTGCAGATTTTCTTCAGACATGGAACGCTTTCGTTATAGTGAAAACGGGCAGCACCGGCCGCCCGGGATGATGTTTGCTTGGTATGGCTAGAAGACAGCTCAAATCAAACGCGAGGGCAATTGTATCAAAACCATTATGGTTTTAAAGGCTTTCCACCCGGCGCGCGTTGTATTTGGGGGCCATTAGCCATTTAACAAGGGGGACAAGCCGCCCGCCTGATCCAGCGCGTACAAATCGTCGAAACCGCCGACATGGGTGTCGCCGATATAGATTTGCGGCACGGTGCGGCGGCCGGTCTTTTGCATCATCGTAATACGTTGCTCCGGGTCGAGATCGACGCGGATTTTTTTCAGGCCGGTGACGCCCTTGGATTCCAGCAGGCGCTCGGCGCGGATGCAGTAGGGGCAAACGGCGGTGGTGTACATGATCACTTCGGCAGTCATTTTGACCTCCTTTATTTGGCCAGCGGCAAGCCAGCTTTTTGCCATGCAGCAACGCCACCTTCCAGATTGACCACGTCGGCAAAGCCGGCTTTGCCCAGCTTGGCGGCGGCGGCCGAACCACGGGCATCGCTCTTGCCCACTACGATCAGGCTGCGGCTCTTGAATTTGTCCAGTTCCGCCAGGCGCTGGTCCAGCTCGCCCAGCGGGATATTCTTGGCGTCCGGCAAGTGGCCTTCGGCGTATTCCTTGGCATCGCGTACATCCAGAATGGTGGCTTTGCCGCGATTAATCAACATGGTGATGTCTTGCGGGCTGCCGCGCTTGCCGCGCACGGTGAGCGAAGGCCACAGCAGGGCGCCGCCGGAAACCAGTACGATGGCGATCAGAAAAATATTGTCAATGAAGAATTTCACAGGAATCCAATGGTTGAACTTAATCCGCCCATTATAAAATAGAAGCTGTAACTGTTCTCAAAGCACCGGTTTTCCAACTTTTCTTGAAAAGATAGTCCACATGTACAAAATCGTTTTCATGCGCCACGGCGAATCTACCTGGAACCTGTCGAACCGCTTCACCGGCTGGACCGACGTCGACCTGACCGAAAAAGGCATCAATGAGGCCAAGCAGGCCGGCAAGCTGCTGAAGGACGGCGGCTACACCTTCGACCTGGCATACACCTCGGTGCTGAAGCGCGCGGTGCGCACGCTGTGGCTGGCGCTGGACGAGATGGACATGATGTACCTGCCGATCAAGAACGACTGGCGCCTGAACGAGCGCCACTACGGCGCCCTGCAGGGCCTGGACAAGGGCGAGACCGCCGCCAAGTACGGCGACGAGCAAGTGCTCGTTTGGCGCCGCAGCTACGACACCCCGCCGCCAGCGCTGGAGCCGACCGACGACCGCGCCTCGTTCAACGATCCGCGCTACGCCGGCCTGTCGAAGGAACAGATCCCGCTGACCGAATGCCTGAAAGACACCGTGGCGCGCGTGGTGCCGGTGTGGGACGAGGAAATCGCCCCGGCCATCAAGGCCGGCAAGAAAATCATCATCTCGGCCCACGGCAACAGCCTGCGCGCCCTGATCAAGATGCTGGACGGCATCAGCGACAGCGATATCGTCGGCCTGAACATCCCGAACGGCACCCCGCTGGTCTACGAGCTGGACGAGAACCTGAAACCGATCCGTCACTACTACCTCGGTGACGCCGACGCCATCGCCGCCGCGCAAGCCGCCGTGGCCAACCAGGGCAAGGCCAAGTAATTTGTCTTCTTCGTACCCTTGTGGAGCAAAAGCGGCAGCGCTGCTGCTGATGTTGTCGATCGGCGCCGCCTCGGCCGCGCCGTTCGCCAAGATGACCGAGCGCAGCAAGCAGAAAGCTGCCGCCGAGGCCGAACGCGCCGGCGTGCAGCAGAAGCTGTCCGCGCTCAAGAAGGACATCAGCAAGACCGAGAGCGCCAAGGACGACGCGGCCGATACGCTGGCCGAGTCGGAACAGGCGATCTCGGACGCCAACCGCTCGCTGCGCGATTTGCAGCAGGAGCAGGCTGATACCAATGTCAAGCTGCAGCAGCTGTCGGCCGAGCACGACAAGCTGGCGGCCACGGTCGCCCAGCAGAAGCAGCAGCTGGCCAAGCTGCTGCGCGAGCAGTACGTGGCGGGCAATGAAGACCGCATCAAGTTGCTGCTGTCCGGCGACAATCCCAACCGCATCAACCGCGATTTGCAAATGCTGGCCTATGTGTCGCAGGCGCAGGCGCGGCTGCTGGAGGCCTTGCGCGCCAATCTGAAGGCGGTCGAGGTCAATCAGGCGGACGCGCAGAACGCCAAGGACGAGCTGGAAGAAATCGCCCAGGAACAATTGCAGCAGAAGAACAAGCTGGAGCAGGAGAAGGCGCGCCGCGCCGCCTTGCTGTCCACCTTGTCGAAAAAGCTGGTGGCCCAGCGCAAGGAAGCGGGCAACCTGGAGCGCGACGAGCAGCGCATGACCGGGCTGGTCGACAAGCTGAACAAGCTGATCGCCGAGCAGGCCGCCGCTGCCGCCGCCGAGAAAAAACGGCAGGAACAACTGGCCGCCGCCAAAGCCGCCGCCAAGGCCAAGGCGGAAGCCGACGCGCGCGCGCTGGCCAAGGCCAGGGCCGCCGAGGCGGAGCGCCAGCGCCTGGCCAAGGCCAATAACAACAGCAAGTCCGGCACCATCAAGCCAGCCCCGAACCCGGCGGATGCCATCGACGCCGACGAGCCGAAAGTGGCCGCGGCGCGGCCGGGCGCCGGCGGAGCGAACGGCGCAACGGGCGCCGGGCGTACTGCCGGCACGGATGCGCCGCAGGAGGACACGCCGCCGCCAGCCAAGGCCGCCGACATCGCGCTGGCCCCGGCCGCGCCGGCCGGCGCTTTTGCCAGCCTGAAAGGCCAGTTGCGGGCGCCGGTGGCCGGCAAGGTGGCCGCCAGGTTCGGCTCCAAGCGCGGCGACGGCCCGAGCTGGAAGGGCGTGTTCATCCGCACCGCCGAGGGCGCCGACGTGCACGCCGTCGCCGGCGGCCGGGTGGTGTTTGCCGACTGGCTGCGCGGCTTCGGCAACCTGATCATCGTCGATCACGGCGGCCAGTACATGAGTATCTACGGCAATAACCAGTCCCTGCTCAAACGGGCGGGCGACATCGTCAAGGCGGGCGACGCCATCGCCAGCGCAGGCAACAGCGGCGGCAACGAGGAATCGGGGCTATACTTTGAACTTCGCCATCAGGGCGCACCATTCGACCCGGCTGGCTGGGTCAAGTTTTAAGGTTTGCGGGAAAAATGGGCAACAAAGTCAAGAGCATCGGCCTGATCGGCCTCGGTATGGTGGCTGGTGTTGCCGCCTCGTTCCAGTTTTCCGCCATCGCGCAAAAAGTCACCGGCTCGCCGCTGCCGCTGGAAGAGCTGCGCCAGCTGTCGGACGTGTTCGGCCTGATCAAGACCGACTACGTGGAAAACGTCGACGACAAGAAGCTGCTCACCGAAGCCATTTCCGGCATGGTGTCCTCGCTCGATCCGCACTCGGTCTACCTCGACAAGAAAGCCTTCCGTGAAATGCGCGAGACGGTGGCCGGCAAATTCGTCGGCATCGGCGTGGAAGTGGCGCTGGAAGATGGCTACATCAAGGTGGTGTCGCCGATCGAGGACACGCCCGCCTTCAAGGCCGGCATCAAGGCCGGCGACATCATCACCCGCATCGACGGCACCCTGATCAAGGGCATGTCGCTGGACGAATCGGTGAAGAAGATGCGCGGCGAACCGCGCTCCAAGGTCAACGTCACCATCAGCCGCAAGGACGAGGACAAGCCGCTGATCTTCAGCATCGTGCGCGAGGAAATCCGCGTGCAGAGCGTCAAGGCCAGGATCGTGGAACCGGGCTACGCGTGGGTGCGCATCTCGCAGTTCCAGGAGCCGACCGTGGACGACATGGCGAAGAAGATCACCGCCCTGTACCGCCAGGACCCGAACATCAAAGGACTGGTGCTGGACCTGCGCAACGATCCGGGCGGCGTGGTGCCGGGCGCGATCGGCGTGTCGGCCGCCTTCCTGCCCAAGGATTCCGTGATCGTCTCCACCAACGGCCAGTTGCAGGCGTCGAAGGAGACTTTCTACGGCCGCCAGGAATTCTACGCGCCGCACGCCAAGGCCGATCCGCTGGCCAAGCTGCCGGCCGCGTTGAAAGACGTGCCGATGGTGGTGCTGGTGAATGGCGGCTCCGCCTCGGCGTCGGAAATCGTCGCCGGCGCGCTGCAGGACTACAAGCGCGCCACCATCATCGGCCAGCAGACCTTCGGCAAAGGCTCGGTGCAGACGCTGCGCCAGCTGACCGCCGATACCGCCGTCAAGCTGACCACCGCGCGCTACTACACGCCGAAGAACCGCGCCATCCAGGCGCGCGGCATCACGCCCGACCTGCTGGTCGACGAAACCGCCGAGGGCGATGGCCTGAACCGCCTGCGCGTGCGCGAGGCGGACCTGCAAAAACACCTTGGCAACGACAAGGAGCCGGAAGCCGAAATCGCCAGGCGCGATCCGCTGGAAGAGGATCAAGCCGTCGCCGTGCTGGCGAAGAAGAGCAAGCCGGTGGAATTCGGCTCCAAGGATGACTTTCAGCTGGAGCAGGCCCTGAACCACTTCAAGGGCTTGCCGGTCAAACTGTCCAAATAAACCCATGCGCGCCAACGCCGCAGAGAGACGATGAACGACTCACAATTGCTGCGCTACTCGCGCCACATCCTGCTCGACGAAATCGGCATCGAGGGCCAGCAAAAGCTGCTGGCCGCGCGCGCGCTGGTGATTGGCGCCGGCGGCCTTGGCTCGCCGGCCGCCATGTATCTGGCCTCGGCCGGCGTCGGCCACATCACGCTGGTCGACAACGACGCGGTCGACCTGACCAACCTGCAGCGCCAGATCGCCCACACCACCGAGCGCGTGGGCCAGCCCAAGGCCGAATCGGCGCGCCTGACGCTGCAGCAGATCAATCCGGAGACCGCCGTCACGGCGCTGGTCGAGCGCGTGGACGATGCGCGCCTCGCCGAACTGGTGGCGCAGGCCGATGTGGTGCTGGACTGCACCGACAACTTCGCCACCCGCCATGCGGTGAACCGCGCCTGCGTGGCGGGGAATAAACCGCTGGTGTCGGGCGCCGTGATCCGCTTCGACGGGCAAATCAGCGTTTTTGATCCGCGTGCCGGGGACAAGCCGTGCTACTCCTGCCTGTTCCCGCAGGATCAGCAATTTGAAGACGTGGCCTGTTCCACCATGGGCGTGTTTGCGCCGCTGGTGGGGGTGGTGGGCGCCATGCAGGCGGCCGAAGCGCTCAAGCTGTTGATGGGCGTGGGCGGTTCGCTGGCCGGGCGGTTGATGATGTTGGACGGTTTGAACATGGAGTGGACCAGCATCGGCGTCGGCCGCAATAATGCCTGCCCCGTCTGCGCCGCCAAAAAATAAGGAGGAAACTGCTTTGTTGAAAAAACGACTTGCCGTACTGCCGCTCGCGCTGGCCGCCGTGTTTGGCGCGCACGCCGCCACCACCACCAGGTACCTGATCGTCTCGGAAATCGCCGACAAACAGATCGGCCAGCAAACCGTTGAGCATCTGGACGACGGGCTGACCAAAGTCACCTTCGGCTTCAAGAACAACGGCCGCGGCCCGGATCTGGTTGAGCAGTTCCGCGTTGGCGCGGACGGCACCATGACCGAATACACGGTCAAAGGCAATTCGACTTTCGGCGGCGTGGTGGACGAGCAGTTCAGCCGCAAGGGCGATCTGGCGCAATGGAAGTCGACCTCGGAGCAGGGCGAGAAAAAAATCAGCGGCCCGGCCGCCTACCTGCCGCTGAACAGCTCCTTCGAAGTCAGCTCGGTGGCGATTGCCGCGCTGGCGAAAGCGCCGGACGGCAAACTGGCGCTGCTGCCATCGGGCACGCTGTCGCAGCGCGTGCTCGATAGCGTGGAAATCACCAGCGGCAGCGGCCAGAAACAAACCGTGCAACTGGTGGCGCAAACCGGCATCGGCCTGTCGCCGGCGTTTTACTGGGCCACCAGCGGCGACAAGCCGCGCCTGTTCGGCGTGGTGATGCCGGGCTTCGGCAGCATGCTGGAAGAGGGCTGGCAGGGCGCCACGCCGGAACTGGCCAGGCGCCAGAAAATCGCCGAGCAGCAGATGCTGACCGACGCTGCCGCCAGGCTGCAGCATCCGCTCACCGGCCTGACCGTGATCCGCAACGCCCGCATCTTCGACAGCGAAAAAGCCACCGTCGGCGCGGCCTCCGATATCTACGTGCTGCGCGGCCGCATCACATCCGTGCAGCCGGCCGGTTCGCCGGCGCGCGAGGTGGACAACGAGATCGACGCCGCCGGCCGCATTGCGCTGCCTGGCCTGTTCGACCTGCACGGCCACGTCGACCGCTGGTCCGGCGCGCTGAATATGGCGGCCGGCGTCACCAGCGTGCGCGACATGGGCAACGATAACAAGCAGCTGCAGGCCATGCTGGACGAAACCGCCGCCGGCAAGCTGCTGGCGCCGCAGGTGGTGCCGGCCGGCTTCCTGGAGGGCGAAAGCCCTTACAGCGCCAATAACGGCTTCGTTATCAAGGATCTGCAAGGCGCGAAGAATGCTGTGGACTGGTACGCGGAACGCGGCTACCCGCAACTGAAGATTTACAACTCCTTCCCGAAAGCCATCCTGAAAGAGACGGTGGCGTATGCGCACAGCCGCGGCATGCGCGTGTCCGGCCACATTCCCGCCGGCCTGCGCGCGCAGGAAGCTCTGGACGCCGGCTACGACGAAATCCAGCACATCAACCAGGTGCTGCTCAACTTCCTGGTCAAGCCGGATACCGAGACGCGTAACCTCAACCGCTTCGTGCTGCCGTCGGAAAAAGTGGCGGACCTGGATTTCAATTCCAGGCCGGTGAAGGACTTCGTCTCCTATCTGGCGAAGAAGCAGATTTCCATCGACCCGACTCTGTCCGCCTTCGCCTTCCTCAAGCAGCGCGACGGCGACATGAACGAGGCATATGAAGCCGTGGCCTCGCACGTGCCGCCGGACGTGGCGCGCGGCTTCAAGGTCGGCCCGATGAAGATCGAGGGCGACGCCCAGTTCAGGCGTTATTCGAAGTCCTACGCCAAAATGGTGCAATTCGTCGGCATCATGTACAAGGCCGGCGTGCCGATCGTGGCCGGCACCGACGATATCCCCGGCTTCGTCCTGCATTCCGAGCTGGCGCTGCTGGTCAAGGCCGGCCTGACGCCGGCGCAGGCGCTGCAGGTGGCCACCCGCAACGGCGCGCGCTACACCGGCACTACCCATGAACGCGGCAGTATCGCGGCCGGCAAGCTGGCCGACATCGTGCTGGTGGACGGCGACCCGACCAAAAACATCGAGGACGTGCGCAAGGTGTCGGCCGTGCTGACGCGCGGTTACCTGATCTATCCGCAGGAAATCGATGCGATGCTGGGCGTGGCGCCGTTCGTGTCGGATGCGCCTGCGGTCAGGCGCGGCGCGGCGGTGGCGGCCACCTTCGGCGGCGGCAATGACGGCGCGCGCGCCCGCATCGACGCCAGCGCCCATCGTCACGATTAATATTATCACGGCAAAATGTCGCAGGCGCCGTGAATCCCCTTATACTCTGCACTCATTTTTATTTGCCATCGAATTATGAAAAAGTTTTCTACTCGTGCCCAGCGCGGCTTTACCCTGATCGAAATCATGGTGGTCGTGGTCATCATGGGCGTGCTGGCCGCGCTGGTGGTGCCCAAGCTGCTGAATCGTACCGGCGAATCCAAGATCGCCGCCGCCAAGGTGGATATCGCGACCATCATGCAGCAGTTGAAGCTGTACAAGCTGGATAACCAGCGCTATCCGACCACCGAGCAGGGCCTGCAGGCGCTGATCGAGAAGCCGACCGGCGGCCCGGCCGCCAACGGCTGGAAGGCCGGCGGCTACCTCGACAAACTGCCGAAAGACCCGTGGGGCAATCCGTACCAGTATCTGTCGCCGGGCATCAAGGGCGAGATCGACGTGTTTTCCTACGGCGCCGACGGACAACCAGGCGGCACCGGCGATGACGCCGACATCGGCTCCTGGGATAACTGATCTATCGTCATGCGCGGCGAGCGTGGCTTCACGCTGATTGAACTGCTGGTGGTGATGGTCATTCTGGGCATCATCCTTGGGATGGTGTCGCTCAACGCGATACCGGGCCAGAAGCAATCCATGCAGCAGGACGCGAAGCGCATCGCGCTGCTGCTGCAACTGGCGCGCGACGAGGCCATCGTGCGCAACCGCCAGATCGCTTTTGAAGCCGGCACCGACAATTACCGCTTCATGATCCGCAACGAGAACAAGCAATGGGAGCAGCTGGCCCAGGACGACCTGCTGCGCCAGCGTGACTTCAAGAACGCGCCGCTGACCCTGATGCTGGACCCGGCGCCGGCGCTGCCCGAGCCCACGCTGCGCATCGTCTTCGGCCGCGAGCCGGTCGACAAACCCTTTGTGCTCACCATGACCGCCAGCGATGGCGGCACGGTCGCCATCCGCGCCGACGGCATCGGCCATTTCACGGTGGACTGAGATGCGCCGTTCACTCAATCGCGGTTTCACCATGCTGGAAGTGCTGGTTGCGCTGATGATCGTTGCCACCGCGCTGATCGCGTCGCTGCGCGCGATCGGCAGCCTGACCGCCAACAGCGACGGCCTGCGCGCCAATATGATGGCGACGTGGTCGGCCGAAAACCGGCTGGTGCAACTGCGCCTGTCGAAAGCTTTCCCTCCGATCGGCAAGCAGATTTACGAATGCCCGCAGGGCGACTTGCCGCTGATGTGCGAGGAAGAAGTCATCGCCAGCCCGAATCCGCGCTTCCGCCGGGTGGAGGTGAGCGTCTACGAGGCCGCCCATCCGGAGCGCCGCATCATCAAGCTGGTCCAACTGGTGCTGAGCCCATGATGAAGCGTGCGCGCGGCTTTACGCTGATCGAACTGCTGCTGGCGATCTCCATCCTGGCCATCATCGCGGTGCTGGGCTGGCGCGGACTGGATAGCATCATCCGTTCGCGCGAAACCCTCAGTAACGGCATGGAGCAGGCGCGCGGCCTGCAGCTGGCTTTCGCGCAGATGCAGAGCGATTGCGAAAACCTGGCCGGCAACGGGCTGTTGCTCGGCCGCGCCAACCTGCAGGCGGAAGACAGACGCATCACTCTGGTGCGCATGGTGATGACCGAGAACCAGCCGACCCGTTTGCAGGTGGTGTCTTACCGCGTGGCGGCCGACGGCGTGTTGACGCGGCGCGAATCGCTCTCCACGCGCGACCTCGCGCAGCTGGACAAGTTGTGGCAGGCGGCGCTGAGCGATGCCGATGCCGCGCCGGCCGTTGCGCTGCAATCGGGCGTGCAGAATCTGGCGATGCGTTTCTGGATAGGGGGCAGCGGTGCCCCCGGCACCACCAGCGCCGCCGGCAATGCGGGAGGCTGGCGCGCGGCGACCGGCATATCGACCGCGCTGCCGGCCGCCAGCCCGAATGCACCCACCGGCATGGAAGTATCGCTGCTGCAGCAGGGACAGGAGATCCCGATGGTGAAGTCCTTCCTGCTGGGGGCACTGTGAAGCGGCAGCGGCAACAAGGCGTGGCCGTGGTGACGGCGCTGCTGCTGACCACTCTGGCGGTGACCATCGTCACCAGCCTGTTCTGGCTGCAGCAGGTACAGGTGCGCTCGATGGAGAACCAGCGCTTGCAACTGCAAACGCGCTGGATCCTGCGCGGCGCGCTGGACCTGAGCCGACTGGTGCTGAATCAGGACGTGATGGATTCGCCCAACTACACGCAGCTGAACGGCATATGGGCCACGCCGCTGGAAGAAACGCGGCTGGACGATTATGTCGAGCGCGAGCGCCAGCAGGGCGAGCATTTTGACGCCACCCTGTCCGGCCGCATGGTGGATGCGCAGGGGCGCTACAATCTGGCGAATCTGGCCGACAGCAACCGGCAGATCAACCCCGACGAGCTGGCGGTGTTTCAGCGCTTGCTGGACAATCTGAAGCTCGATTCCAGCATGGCGCAAGGCGTGGCGGAACTGGTGCTGAGTGCCATGCCGGTCCCCAATACGCAGGCCGCCGCCAGCACCCAGCCGCTCGGGCTGGTGCGGGTGGAAGATCTGTTGGCGGTGAGCGGCTTTACGCCGCAAGCTGTCGAGCAGTTGCGCGACTATGTCATCATACTGCCGGTGAGCGGCACCGCGGTGAACGTGAACACGGCGCCGGCCGAGTTGTTGTCGGCGCTGGTTCCGGGCCTGTCGCTGTCGGATGCGGCGGCCATGGTCAGCGCGCGCAAGACGGTGTGGTATCGCAATACGGGCGACTTTACCGGCAAGCCGCAGATGACCGGCAAGCCGATTACCGCCAAGTGGGGCGTGAGCAGCGACTACTTCCTGGCCTATAGCCGGGTGAGGCTGGACCGCGCCGCACTGGATACGGTGTCTCTGTTGAAGCGGCCGGGGAAAATACCCAACACCTCGGTGGAGTGGATACGGGAATACTGAAACAACGTAGAACAGCGTAGAACAGCGATGAACGAAAGCGAGATCCTTTGACGACATTATTTATCCGCTATCCGGCCAAGGCCAGCGTCGACAGCGGCGCGGCCCAGACCTGCCCGTTCGCGCTGGTGGGCGACGGCGGCAACCTGCTGCAGCAAGGCGCCTCGCCGCTGGGGAACATCGGCGACATGGTGGCCTCGGCGCGCCGCGTGGTGCTGCTGCTGGCCGCGCCGGACACCACGCTGCTGCGCGTGAAAGCGCCGCCGCTGTCGGCCGCCAAGCTCAAGGCCGCGCTGCCGGCGCTGGTGGAAGAGCAGGTGCTGGGCGACCCGGCCGACTGCGTGCTGGCCGCCACCGCCGAAGACAGCGAAGGCCTGCGCACCGTGGCCGTGGTGCAGCGCGCGTGGCTGGAAGTGCTGGTCAAGGCGCTGCTGGCGCAGGGCGCGCACGCCGTGTCGGTGGTGCCCTCGCAATTGTGCCTGCCGTTCCAGCCGGGCGCCGTTTCGGCCACGCTGCTGCAAGGCGACGCCGGCTACGATCTGGTGATGCGCCAGTCGCAGTTCGAAGGCGTCGGCCTGACGCTGCCGGCGCAGCCGCAAGCCGCGCTGCAGACGCTGCGCGCGCTGGCGGGGGAACAGCCGGTCACGCTGTATCTGCCGCCGTCGCAGATGACGCAATTCGCGCCGCTGGCGGCCGACATCCCGCACCTGACGCTGGAAGAAGACCACTGGGCGCACTGGGTGGCGTCGTCGCGCAGCGCCGGTCTGGATCTGGCGCCTGCGCTGGGCGCCGCAGGTGCTTCGGCGCGCGCGTGGGAGCGCTGGCGCTGGCCGCTGCGCATCGCCGTGCTGGCGCTGCTGATCAATGTGGTGGGCCTGAATATCGAATGGATGCGTCTGAAGAACGAGGCCAAGGTGGTGCACCAGTCGATGGTGCAGACCTTCAAGTCGGTTTATCCCAAAGAACCGCTGATTGCCGCGCCAATGGACCAGTTGACCCGCAATATCCGCCTGGCCAAGGCCAATAGCGGCCAGACCGGCGCCGACGAATTTGTCACCCTGAGCGCGGGCTTCGGCGAAGCGCTGGGCGCACTGCCGCGCCGCGACATCATCGCCGCACTGGAATACAGGGACCACGCGCTGCTGATCAAGGTCAAACCGAACACCGTGGACGCGGCGGCGGTGGCGCAATTGCGCGCCGCGCTGGCCGGCCGCAAGCTGGACATGCAGGAGCCGACGCCGGGCAGCTGGAAGATCGTGCCGGCAGCCGGAGGAAAATCATGAGCAAGCCCAATCCCATTCAAGAGCTGCGCGCGCGCGCCGACGCCTTCTGGCAGGTGCGCACCGAGCAGGAACGCAAGCTGCTGCGCATCGCCGGCATCGTGATCGGCGCGGGACTGTTTTACAGCCTGCTGATCGATCCTGCGCTGAGCGGCCGCGCCGCCCTGAACAAATCGCTGCCGGAACTGCACCAGCAGGCGGCCGAGATGCAGAACCTGGCGCGCGAAGCGCAGGCGCTGCAGGGACAGAACACCATCGCGCCCACGCCGATGACGCGCGATAACCTCAACGCCGGCCTGGCGGCGCGCGGCCTGAATCCGCAATCGCTCAACGTCACCGGCGATTACGCCAAGGTGCAGTTCAGCGGCGCGCAATACGCCGGCATCGTGGCCTGGCTGGACGCCATCCGCACCGAAAGCCGCATCGCCGTGGTGGACGCCAGCTTTACCGCGCAGGATGCGCCGGGTGTGGTCAACGGCAGCCTGACGCTGCGCCAGGGAGCCCGATGAAGCGCGCCATGCTATGGTTGCTGACCGTCGCGCTGACGATGGCCATCACGCTGGCGGTGTTCTTTCCGGCCGCGTGGCTGGGTTCCATCGTCGAGCAGCGCACCGGCGGCCGTTTGACGCTGGGGGATGCACAGGGTACGCTGTGGCGCGGTTCCGCCTTCATAGGCGGCGCGGCGGGCAATAACAGCCCGGTCACGCCGCTGCTGCCGGGCCGCTTCAGCTGGAAGATTTCGCCGCTGGCGCTGGTCGGCATGGTCGATATGCAGCTGGAGAACCCGCAGGCGCTGGCGCAGCCGGTGACCTTCCGCGGCGGCTGGTCGCATTGGCAATTGAGCCCTTCGGCGCTGCTGCTGCCGGCCGAAGGCCTGGCCGGCCTGGGGGCGCCGCTCAACACGCTGGCGCCCAGCGGCACCATGCGCTTGTCGTGGACCGGCCTGGAACTGACGCTGGCCAATCGCCAGATCAGCATTGAAGGCCGCACCACGCTGGAGATGACGGACATGGCGTCGCGCCTGTCGTCGATCCGGCCGCTGGGCAGTTACAACATGGCGCTGGACTGGCACGGCCAGCAGGCGCAGTTGACGCTGAGTTCCGCCAAAGGGCCGCTGCTGCTGAGCGGCCGGGGAAGCTTGAATAACGGCCGCCTGCAGTTTTCCGGGCAGGCCGAGGCAGCACAAGGATACGAAGAGACGTTGGCCAATCTATTGAATTTGCTGGGCCAGCGCAAGCCAGGTAATGACCGCCAGGTCATCGCATTAGAGTTCCATTGAGTTCCACTGAGATAAAGCCCGACCATGAAAAAACAGTCCGTTAGCAAATCCCTTCCTGCGCTGCGCCGTCTGAGCGCGGGTGCGATGCTGTGCTGCGCGGTGAGCGCCGCACCGACCGCCGCGCTGTTGCTGCCAGTGCTGGCGCACGCCGCCGCGGATGACGCCGCGCTGAACTTCGTCGGCGCCGATATCGAATCGGTGATCAAGGCAGTGGGCCACTACACCAACATCACCTTCGTGATCGATCCGCGCGTGAAAGGCACGCTGACCGTGGTGTCGGAAAAGCCGGTCACCAAGTCGCAGGCATTCAGCCTGCTGACTTCCGCGCTGCGCCTGCAGGGCTACGCGGTGGTGAGCGGCGACGGTTTTGCCAAGGTGGTGCCGGAAGCGGACGCCAAGCTGCAGGCCAGCCCTACGCAGGTCGATGGCGCGCAGGCCAAGGGCGATCAGATCGTCAGCCAGATCTTCCGCCTCAATTACGAATCGGCGGCCAATGTGGTGACGGTGCTGCGTCCCCTGATCTCGCCGAATAACACCATCAACGCCAACCCGGGCAACAACAGCGTGGTGGTGACCGACTACGCCGACAACGTCAAGCGCCTGGCGAAAATCGTCGCCGCGCTGGATGCTCCGGCGGTCGCGGACCTGGACGTGATCCCGGTGCGCTATGCCATCGCCAGCGATCTGGCGGCCATGATCAATAAGCTGATGGACAACGCCGGCGGCGGCGGCGCGGCCGATGCCGGCAAGGTCAGCGTGCTGGCCGACCCGCGCACCAATTCGCTGGTGCTGCGCGCGCCGTCGGCGGCACGCGCCAACCTGGCCAAGTCGCTGATCGCCAAGCTCGATCAGCCGACGGCGGAACTGGGCAATGTGCACGTGGTCTACCTGAAAAACGCCGAAGCGACCAAGCTGGCGCAGACCCTGCGCTCGGTGGTGTCGGGCGAAGTGTCGCAGCAGAACAGCAGCAGCACCGGCGCCATGGGCCAGAGCAACAACAGCAATAGCGGCGGCTTTGGCAGCAATACCAACAACAGCATGAGCGGCAGCGGCAGCGGCAACGCATCCGGCACCGGCAGCACCGGCCCGAGCAACCCGCTGCTGAACGGTTCCGGCAACCAGCAGCAGAACAGCGGCGGCAGCTCGGCGGGCTTCATCCAGGCCGACGCTTCCACCAACACCCTGATCATCACCGCGCCGGAGTCGGTGTACCGCAACCTGCGCGCGGTGATCGACATGCTGGACGTGCGCCGCGCGCAGGTCTACATCGAATCGCTGATCGTGGAAGTCACCTCCGACAAGGCGTCCGAATTCGGCGTGCAGTGGGTGGGCGCGAGCGGCAATTCCAACAGCACCTACCGCATCGGCGGCCTGCAATCGTTCACCACCAGCGGCGCCGACGGCTCGCTGGTCAACATCTACGGCAGCAAGGGCAAGACCATCCCGAACAACGGCCTGTCGGTCGGGGTGTTCAAGCAGATCGGCGGCGCGCTGGGACTGGGCGCGCTGGCGCATTCGCTGGAGTCGGACGGCAACGCCAACATCCTGTCGACGCCGAACATGGTCACGCTGGATAACGAACTGGCCACCATCCGCGTCGGCCAGAACGTGCCTATCCTGACCGGCCAGTTCACCACCACCTCGGGCACCAACAGCAATCCGTTCCAGACCATCGACCGCAAGGATGTGGGCCTGACGCTGAAAGTGCGTCCGCAGATTTCCGAAGGCGGCACCATCAAGCTGGCGATCTACCACGAGACTTCCAGCGTCGATAAATCGACCCTGACCGCCGCTTCCGGCATCACGCTGAACAACCGCGTGATCGAGAATAACGTCATCGCCGACGACGGCCAGATCATCGTGCTGGGCGGCCTGATTGAAGACACCGAAGGCGACGGCACCGACAAGGTGCGCGGCCTGGGCGACATTCCGGTGCTGGGCAATCTGTTCAAATCGCAGTCTCGCACCCGCAAGAAAACCAATCTGATGGTGTTCCTGCGCCCTGTGGTCATCCGCAACAAGGAGCAGAGCACCAGCCTGGCCACCGACCGCTATGACTACATGCGCAGCCAGCAGGAAGCCATCCAGCCGCCGGACAGCATTCTGGTGAAGGATCTTGGCCAGCCTGTCCTGCCGAAGCTGCAGAACGGCGCGCCGGTCAGCGGCGGTGCTGTCGCCGCGCCGGTGCCGCCGGCGCCGCTTCCTACCCGCGCACCGGGCGCCGCCGAAAACGTCCAACCGCAGAAGTGATATGAGCAATCTTCTCCCCTACGCTTACGCGCGCGACTTCGTGGTACTCGCGCAGCATAGCGACGATGCCGAAAACACCGTCGATGTGCTGATGTGCGGCGCCACGCCGCCGGCCGCGATTGCGGAAGTGTCGCGCCGCTTCGGCCGCATCCAGCTCAAGCACATGACCCGCGCCGATCTGGAAACCGCGATTGCCGCGGCCTACGCCAGCTCGGGCGGCAACGCTTCCATGGTGGCCGAGGAATTCGACGCCGACCTTGACCTGACCAAGCTGCTGCAGGACGTGCCGGCCATCGAAGACTTGCTGGAATCGTCAGACGATGCGCCGGTGATCCGCATGATCAACGCGCTGCTGACGCAGGCGCTGCGCGACGGCGCCTCCGATATCCACATCGAGCCGTTCGAGCAAACGTCGGTGGTGCGCTTCCGCGTCGACGGCACGCTGCGCGACATCGTCCGTCCGCGCAAGGCGATACACGGTTCGCTGATCTCGCGTATCAAGATCATGGCGCAGCTGGACATCGCCGAGAAGCGCCTGCCGCAGGACGGCCGCATCACGCTGCGCATCGGCGGCAAGCCGGTGGACGTGCGCGTCTCCACGCTGCCGACCGGCCACGGCGAGCGCGCGGTACTGCGTCTGCTGGACAAGGAAGCGGGGCGCCTCGACCTGAACCACCTCGGCATGAGCGAGACCATGCTGCCGAAATTCGATGCGCTGATCAACCAGCCGCACGGCATCGTGCTGGTGACCGGTCCCACCGGCTCCGGCAAGACCACCACGCTGTACGCGGCGCTGTCGCTGCTGAACGCCTCCACCACCAACATCATGACGGTGGAAGACCCGATCGAATACGACCTGCCGGGCGTGGGCCAGACCCAGGTCAACACCCGCATCGACATGACCTTCGCCAAGGCCCTGCGCGCGATTCTGCGCCAGGACCCGGACGTGATCATGATCGGCGAGATCCGCGACCTGGAAACGGCGCAGATCGCGGTGCAGGCTTCGCTGACCGGCCACCTGGTGCTGGCCACGCTGCACACCAACGACGCCGCCGCCGCCGTCACGCGCTTGCTGGACATGGGCATCGAGCCGTTCCTGCTGTCGTCCACCTTGCTGGGCGTGCTGGCGCAGCGGCTGGTGCGCAAGCTGTGCCCGAGCTGCAAGACCTACGACGGCAAGTTGTGGCATGCGGCCGGCTGCGAGCATTGCGGCCATACCGGCTATCAGGGCCGCGTGGGCGTCTATGAATTTCTGGAGACCACGGAGCACATCCGCGCGCAAATCCACAACCGCGCCTCGGAAGCGGAAATCAAGGCCGCCGCCATCGGCGACGGCATGCAGACCATGCGCGATGACGGCGAACGCTGGCTGGCCAGCGGCACCACCACGCAGGCCGAATTGATGCGTGTGACCAAGGACTAAGGCATGCCCGCATTCCGTTACGAAGCCGCCGATGCCGGCGGCGCCACCAAGAAAGGCGTTCTCAATTCGGACAGCGCCCGTTCGGCGCGCGCCGAGCTGCGCGCGCAGGGACTGGTGCCGCTCAAGGTCGACCAGATCGCCACGCAGGTCGATGCCGCCGGCGTGGCCAAAAGCCGCGGCGGTTTCGGCGAGCGCCTGACTTCGACCGAGTTGGCGCTGTTCACGCGCCAGTTGGCCAGCCTGCTGGAAGCCGGCCTGCCGCTGGAGCAGGCCTTCACTGCCTTGCTGGAACAGGCCGAGCGCCCGTACCTGCGCGACCTGATCGCCTCCGTGCGGTCGGAAGTGATCGGTGGCGATGCGCTGTCGGTGGTGCTGGGCCGCCACCCGCGCGACTTTGCGGAAATCTACCGCGCGCTGGTGGCTTCCGGCGAGCAGATCGGCCAGTTGTCGCGCGTGCTGTCGCGCCTTGCCGACTACATCGAACGGCGCAATGCCTTGATCCAGAAGGTGCGGCTGGCGTTCACCTACCCGGCCATCGTGACGGTGGTGGCGTTTTCCATCGTGATCTTCCTGCTGACTTATGTGGTGCCGCAGATCGTTTCGGTGTTCGCCAACACCAAGCAAAAACTGCCGTTCCTGACGGTGGTGATGCTGGCGGTGTCCGACTTCGTGCGCCATTACGGCATCGTGGTCGGCATCGCGCTGATCGGCGCGTGGTTCATGTGGCGGCGCGCCTTGCAGAATCCCGCGCTCAAGCGCCGCTGGCATACCTGGCTGCTGACCGCGCCGCTGTACGGCAAATTCGAGCGCAGCCTGAATACCGCGCGCTTCGCCAGCACGCTGGCGATCACCACCGGCTCCGGCGTGCCTATCCTGCGCGCGCTGGACACCAGCCGCGATACGCTCAACAACGTCGCCATGCAGGAGCTGGTGGAAGAGGCCAGCGACGCCGTGCGCGAGGGTGTGAGCCTGGCGCGCGCGCTGTCGGCGCAGAAGCACTTCCCGCCGATGCTGATCCACATGATACGCGCCGGCGAAATCACCGGCGAGCTGCCGGCCATGCTGGACCGCGCCGCCGCCGCGCAGGAGGCCGATCTGGAACGGCGCACGCTGACCATCGCCGGCCTGCTGGAACCGGCGCTGATCCTGGCCATGGGCGTGGTGGTGCTGCTGATCGTGCTGGCGGTGCTGATGCCTATTATCGAAATCAATCAGCTGGTACGCTGATCACAAGGACACCATGAAGCGTTTGCCCTTAATCGTTACTGTTATTGCCGTGGTGCTGTTGTCGGCATCGCTGGCTTACTGGGGACTGCAATTATTCAAACCGCCGCAGCGCGCGATCGCCGCGCCGCCGCCACCGCCGCAGGCGGGCCTCAACCTCGATGCTGCCAAGGGCCTGTTCGGCGGCCAGGTGACCGTTGCCGCCGTCAGCAACTACCAGCTGAAAGGCGTGGTGGCGGCGCGCGGCGAAGACAGCGCGGCCATCATCTCGGTCGATAACAAGCCGGCGGTGGCGCTGGCGGTCGGCAAGGAAGTGATACCGGGCGTGGTGGTGAAAGAGGTGCACGCCAGGCATGTGATCCTGTCCGAGGGCGGCGTGATGAAGCGCGTCGATCTGCCGAGCGATGCCGGTGTGTCGAGCGGTCCGGCCACGCTGCCGGCCCAGCCGGCCCCGCTGGCGCCGCTGCCGTCGGCGCCGCCGCCGATTGTGCAACCGGCGCCGCCGCCGGTACAGACCTCCGGCCAGCCGCCGGCGCCACCGCAGCAGAATACCCAGACCGCGCCAGTGCGGTCCTATCCCAGCAACGATCGTCAGTAGGATCGCCCATGGCTTACATCCGTTATCTGGCCGCAGCTTTATGCTGCGGCTTTTTCTTGTCCACATCACTGGCCGCGCAGCAGCCCAACGCCACCTCGGTGGCGCCGGATTCGTCCATCAAGCCGCGGCCGAAGATTGCACTGGTGCTGTCCGGCGGCGGCGCGCGCGGCTTCGCCCACATCGGCGTGCTGCGCGCCTTGCAGGAGTTGCGCATCCCGGTCGACATCGTGGTCGGCACCAGCATGGGCAGTGTGGTGGGCGGCGCGTATGCGGCCGGCAGCTCGGTCGACCAGCTGGAGCAGCTGGTGCGCCGCACCGATTGGAACGCAGTGGTGGCGGATCGGCCTCCGCGCGATGAGCTGTTCTATCGCCGCCGCGAGGAAGACTTGCTGCTGCCGTCGCGGATCGAATTCGGCGCGCATATGGACGGCGTTTCGCTGCCGCCGGCCGCCGCCGGCAACGAGGCGCTGGAGCTGGCGCTGACGCGCGTGCTGCCGCCCGGGGCGCGCGACAAGCCGGCCAACCTGCTGCAGCTGCCGTTCCGCTCCGTGGCCTCGGACCTGGTCACCGGCGAGCTGGTGGAGCTGACCGACACGCCGCTGTTCCTCGCCATGCGCGCCTCGCTGGCGGTGCCGGGCGTGTTTGCGCCGGTGCGCGTCAATCAGCGCCTGCTGGTGGACGGTGGCCTGGTGCGCAACCTGCCGGTGGATGTGGCGCGCGAGATGGGGGCGGATGTGATCATCGCGGTCAACGTCGGCACGCCGCTGGCGCAGGAGAAGGAGCTGGTGAGCGCGGTCAGCGTGGCGCAGCAGATGCTGCAGATCCTGACCGAGCAAAACGTCCAGCGTTCGCTGAAAGAACTGCGGCCGAACGACATTCTGCTGCAGCCGGACCTGGGCGGCATCGGCTTCCTCGATTTCGGCCGGCATGACCGCGCCATGAAAGAAGGCGAGGCGGCGGTGCGCGCCATGAGCGCACGGCTGGTGGCGCTGGCTTTGCCCGAGGCGCAATACGCGTCCTATGAAGTGAGCCGGCTGTCGGCGCCGGTGGCGATCGACCAGCCGGTCAGGCTGACCAAACTGGAGGTCGCGCCCGGTGGCCGCATCAACCCGAAAGAGCTGGAAATACAGAGCGGCCTGAAACTTGGCCAGATGGTGACCAGCGAGCAGGCCACGCAGGCCGGCAACCAGTTGTTCGGCCGCGGCGACCTGGCGCGCGTGGAAACCGAAGTGCGCGACGATGAGAATGGCCGCAGTGTGTTGATCAAACCCACCGAAGCCGATTGGGCGCACAGCCGCTTGCGCGTGGGGCTGGAGCTGAACAGCGACTTCAGCGAGAACAGCGCCTTCCAGTTCAAGGCCATGCACGTGCTGTCTGCGCTCAACGACTGGGGCGCGGAACTGCGCACCATCGCCAGCGTCGGTACGGAACGCACGGTGGGCACGCAGTTCTGGCAGCCGCTGGGCGTGGGTTCGCCGTGGTATGTGGCGCCGGCGCTGCAATATGGTTCGGGCGCGGCGAACATCTTCAATTCCAGCGGGTTCCGCCAGGCCCGTTATGCCTTTGACTACACCGCGGCGGCGGTGGCGCTGGGGCGGCAGTTGGGGCGCTGGGGCGACCTGCGCTACACCGTGGCGCGCCAGGTCGGCAATGCGCATCTGAGCATTCCGGAAGACTTGACCAATCGGCGCACTTTCCAGACCGTGCAAGCCTTGAGCTTTAACGTCGACACCCTGGACACGATCGCCTTCCCGACGCGCGGCACGCTGTTCAGCCTGGACTGGCAGCGCGCGGTGGAAAAATCGCGCACTGGCGGGCCGGTGCCGACGCAGCAGAAGGTGCAGGGGCTGGAAGCCTTCCACACCGGCCGCTGGGCCGGCCACGTGTATGCGGAATGGGCGCGCAGCCAGGGCGGCGCGACCGACAACAACCTGGGCGGCTTCCTGCGCCTGTCCGGCACCACGCCGGAATCGGTGGTGGGCAGCCGCACGGTGCTGGGGCGGGTGGTGATGGCGCGCAGCATCGGCACCATGCCGGCCGCGCTGGGCGGCGATGTGCGGCTGGGCTTTTCGCTGGAGGCGGGCGCGGCTTACAGCCCGGCCGATCCGCTGCATTGGGGCAAGCTCAAGCAGGCTGCCAGCGGCTTCTTCGCGGTCGACACCCGCTTCGGTCCGCTGTACTTCGGCGCCGGCACCACCAAGGCTGGCAACAGCAGCGCCTACCTGTTCCTCGGCCCTATCTGGTGATTTTCCATCTACGCGAGGGGTAGTCGATGGTGATGCTCTGTCCGGCAAAGCCGGCCAGGCCCACAATGCCGGCCAGGGGCGCGCCGATGTCGACGCTCATCTTGCAATAACCCAGCACGCCTCCATTCAACGTGTAACGGCTGACGCGGAGCGCCATCGTCAAGCGGCTGGTTTCGCAGCCAACCTCGTTGCCCCAGCTAGGTACTGTTAGCGGTTCGCTGTCCGAAGTACGCAGCGCCTCGTACAGCGACGGTTGCAGCGGTGCAAAGCTGAACAGCGCCGCGCCGGTATCGAACATTGCCTCTTGCGGCGGCTGTCCTGGCAGCGTCACCGGCATCACGATGTGGCCGCCATCCCAACCCTCATGCTGCACATATCTGAACGGTTCCGCTTCGCTGTCGTCGCGCAGGACGGCGGCATCGCTGTAGCTAAAGCGCGAGTGTTGCAGGTCGAGGGTGAGCGAACCGCTTTCGAAAAATCCATTGCCGACGGTGCCGGCGTGACACCGGTCGCCGTCTGGCAGAGGTTGCGCCACGCTGGCCTTGATGCTGTGCCGGCCGATGACAATGTCGACCGGCGCACCGGCGGCTTTGCCGGCAGGGATAAAGCGCCCATTGGCGCCGGTGTCCAGCTGCACGTAGCAGGCCGCGCCATTCACCGTTGCCGGCAGCATTATGGCGGCATGAGGAAAATTGCCGAAGCTCACCCAGCGAAACTCTATCCATTCCGTGGCGTGAACCGGCGCCGCCGCCAGGAGTGCGGCGAGCAGCAGTTTATTCATGGCTATTTCGCCACCACTTTACGCAGCACTTCGTACAGGATCAGCAGCAGCGCCACCAGCGGCAGGGCATCGACCGCGATCGGCGGCAGGGCGCCGAGGTGGAAGACGCGCTCCAGCAGCGTGTAGGCGGTCAACAGGATGAAGGCGGCGGCCATTGTCCATTGTTTTTGTGCGGTGAAGAGGCCGGAGCAGGTGACGGTGCCGGCCAGGCTGATGAGGGTTGCGATTTTCATGCGGTCGTTTTCGGTGGTGCTGTACGGCGCAGCGCGGTGAAGGCTGCGAATTCCCAGGAACGGAATCCTACCAGTAATGTAAATCCATCGCGTTCGCTTGGCAGCAGGCGGCGGTCGTTCTGGTGCAGGCGGGCCAGTTCGCCCGCCAGCTGCTGGATGCGGCTCACCAGTTCCAGCGAACTCGGCGCCGACAGGCGGGCGGGCAGGCAGAGCAGGGTTTCACCGGCGCCGTTGAAGCTGCCGCTGAAATAATCGTCCACCACGTGCTCGCGGAAGAATTGCTGCACCGGCCCGTCCGGCAGCCAGCGGAAGGCGTTGGAGACGCGCAGGCGGTAGCGGTTCAGCGGCTTGAGTTCGATTAATCCCAGCCGGTCCAGCTCGGCCAGCAGCATGATGCACTCCGGCTCGGTCAACTCGTAGGTTTCCAGCACTTGCTCCAGCGTCCAGTGGCCCAGGCAGCTGATGGCCATCAGCAGCAGCTTGGGATTGGCCAGCAGCGATTTTTCCTGCGTCAGCGTCAGGCTGTCCGCCTGCGGCGTGGCGTCGGCGGCGCCGCGCAGCACGTCTTCCATCGGCACGCCGGCCGCCTTGCAGATTTGCGCCAGCCGCGACAGCGACATGTCCTGCTGCCCGAACATGCGCTTGACGCTGGATTCGCTCATCGAGATACGCTCGGCCAGCATTTTGTAGGTGACGCCGGCAGCCCGCATCTGGGTCCGCAGCACTTGCAGCAGTAGTTCCGGTGAGCTCATGTTTTTGCCTTGCTGAAAAAACAAAAAGGTATCGTAACACGATACCTTTAGGCTTGAAAACTAGTTCGCGGAATAATCCGTTAGTACGTCGCGCGCGCCTGAGGCACACTGTGGGTCATACACCGGGAGCGGGAGCCATGACCGGCCCCCGCCGAAGGTGATTCCCTTACAGCACGTAGCGCGACAGGTCTTCGTTGACCGCCAGCGCATCCAGGCGGGCATTCACATACGCGGCGTCAATCACGATGGTCTTGCCGCTGTCCTCGCTGGCCGTGAAGGACAGTTCTTCCAGCAGTTTTTCCATCACCGTGTACAGCCGGCGCGCGCCGATGTTTTCGGTGCGCTCGTTGACCGAGTAGGCAATCTCCGCCAGGCGGTTGATGCCTTCCGGCGCAAATTCCAGCTTCACGTCCTCGGTCGCCAGCAGGGCTTCGTACTGCTTGGTCAGGCAGGCGTCGGTGCTGGTCAGGATGCGTTCGAAATCGGCGATCGACAGCGATTCCAGTTCCACCCGGATCGGGAAGCGGCCCTGCAGCTCGGGGATCAGGTCCGACGGCTTGGCCAGATGGAAGGCGCCCGAGGCGATGAACAGGATATGGTCGGTCTTGATCATGCCGTACTTGGTGTTGACGGTGGTGCCTTCCACCAGCGGCAGCAGGTCGCGCTGCACGCCGGCGCGCGAAACGTCGGCGCCGCCCACTTCCGAGCGCGAGGCGATCTTGTCGATCTCGTCGAGGAACACGATGCCGTTCTGCTCGACGTTCTGGATGGCCTTCTGCTTCATCTCGTCTTCGTTGATCAGCTTGGCGGCTTCCTCGTCGATCAGGACTTTCATGGCTTCCTGGATCTTGACCTTGCGCGCCTTCTTGCGTTGCCCGCCGATGCCGGAAAACATGGACTTGATCTGCTCGGTCATTTCTTCCATGCCGGGCGGGGCCATGATTTCCATCTGCGGGCCGGTTTCGGCCAGCTCGATTTCGATTTCCTTGTCGTCCAGCTCGCCCTGGCGCAGACGCTTGCGGAAGGTCTGGCGGGTGGCGTCATCTTTCGGCGCCTCCGCGCCCGGCGGCGTGAAGCCGAAGTCGCGCGCCGGCGGCAGCAGGATGTCGAGCACGCGGTCTTCGGCCGCATCCTCGGCGCGGCTGCGCACCTTGGCCATTTCCGACTGGCGGGTCTGCTTGACGCCGATGTCGATCAGGTCGCGGATGATGGTGTCCACATCGCGCCCCACATAGCCCACCTCGGTGAACTTGGTGGCCTCGATTTTAATGAACGGCGCGTCGGCCAGCTTCGCCAGGCGGCGCGCGATCTCGGTCTTGCCGACGCCGGTCGGACCGATCATCAGGATGTTTTTCGGCGTGATTTCATGGCGCAGTGGTTCTTCCACCTGCTGACGGCGCCAGCGGTTGCGCAGCGCGATGGCGACCGCCTTCTTGGCCTTGCCCTGGCCAACCACGTGTTTGTCGAGTTCGCCGACGATTTCCTGCGGAGTCATATTCATGCTGGATCCAGTGTCTCAATGATGTGGTTCAGATTGGTGTAGATGCACAGCTCACCGGCGATGGTCAGTGATTTTTTGACGACATCCGCCGGCGACAGTTCCGTGTTCTCTACCAGCGCCTTGGCGGCCGATTGCGCGTAGGTGCCGCCCGAGCCGATGGCGCCCACGCCGTCTTCCGGTTCCAGCACGTCGCCGTTGCCGGTGATGACCAGCGTGGAATCGGCGTCGGCGACCAGCAGCATCGCTTCCAGGCGGCGCAGCACGCGGTCGGTGCGCCAGTCCTTGGCCAGCTCCACCGACGCGCGCAGCAGATTGCCCTGGTGTTTTTCCAGCTTGCCTTCAAAGCGGTCGAGCAGGGTGAAGGCGTCGGCGGTGCCGCCGGCAAAGCCGACCAGCACCTTGCCCTGATACACCTTGCGCACCTTGCGGGCCGTGCCCTTCATGACGATATTGCCCAGCGTGACCTGGCCGTCGCCGCCCAGCGCGACTTGCTTGCCGCGACGCACGCACAGGATGGTGGTGCCGTGAAATTGTTCCATAGTTACCTCAAAGTAATGATGCAGACTGCCTCAAGGCTGAAAAGTGGGGCTGGAAACGGGAATTGCAAGTTACGTCAGTATTTGTGGGGATAAAGCCTTGCCAAATTAGCATAACCCAGCAATCTCAGCAGCGCAGTCACCAGGTGATTGACATCGCGGAAGGCGATCTTGCGCTGGCCGGCGGCCAGCGCCTGCAAGGCCGTGTGCAGCTGGATGGCGCTGGCGTAGTCGATGCGCGTCAGGCGCGAGCAGTCGAACACCAGCGCCGGATACTGCTCAGCATACTGCTGGATGGCCGGCAGCAAAGCGCCAAGTTGCTGTTCTATGATCGGAGGCAACATGAAGCGGTCGGGCGAGGCCGGCATGTGTTGCGCCGGCGCCATGGCCACCTTGTGCGGCGCCGTGAACGAGGGCGGCGAGACTTCGAAGGTCACGCAGTAATCCATGCCGATCTGCTCGAATTCCTTTTCGCGCTGTTGCAATTGCAACAGCTCCAGCAACAGCAGCCACACGGCTTCGCCTTCGTCGCGGCGGCCGACGGTGAGATTGCCGCGGATCTGGGCGCTGAGGGCGGCCGCGCCCACCAGGATCAGTTCGCGCTGCTGCTGTTGCAGCTGGCGCAGGGTGTCCAGCAGCAGCGCGGCGCCGTCGGCCTGGACCGCCGCCACCCGGCTGAATTCCAGCCGCAGCACCGGATGCCCGGCCGCCAGCATGCGCAGGCGCTCCAGCTGCGGCGCGATATGCGGCCCCAGCACGCCGGTGAAGGATTCGGTCGGCGTCAGCCCGGCCCAGCCGGGCGAGGCGGCCGCCAGCGCGGCCGGCGCCTGCCAAGGCGGCGGCGAGGTTTCAAAGGTGCTGGCATAGTCGATCGACAGGTTGTCGAAAGCATCCTGCTGTCCGCTCACCTGGTACAGGTCGAACAGCATCCACCAGGCCGCGCGGTCGCTGTTCGGCTTGTTGGCCGCGGCCACCGCCGCCTCCAGCATCTGCTGCGCCGCGGCCAGCTGGCCGTTGGCGTACAGGATGGCGATTTCCTCCACCGCCGGCGCGTTGTCGTCGGCGGCGGCCAGCGGCAGCTCGTCATCGGTCAGCAGCAGGGTGGTGGCAACGCCGTCCAGCTCCTCGTTGCCGGCCTCGGCGCGCGCCGCACGGGGCGGACGCTGGCTGCCCCACGCCGGTTCCGGCAGGTTGAAGATATCGGCCGCCATGGCCGATTCGATGGCGTCGATCTTCATGGCGGTGGCGCGCGCGATCTCGCGCTGGCGCGCCGCCTGGCTCTGGCGTTCCGCCTCGCTATTGGCGGCCAGCCGCGCTTGCTCATCGTCGGTGAGCGGCGGCAAGGTCTCGGTTTTCCTGAAGAGTGAGAACAATCCCATAGCAGCTAGTGTAGCCGTAAAAAAAGCACGCGGTATGAGGCGCGTGCTTTTTTGATGGGGCGGGCCGGATCAGTCGCCGTACAGCTTTTGCTTCAGTTCGCGGCGCTGCTGGGCCTCCAGCGACAGGGTGGCGGTCGGACGGGCGATCAGGCGTGGAATGCCGATCGGCTCGCCGGTTTCTTCGCACCAGCCATAGTCGTTGTTGTCGATGGCCACGATCGATTGCTGCACCTTCTTGAGCAGCTTGCGTTCGCGGTCGCGAGTACGCAATTCCAGCGCGTGCTCTTCCTCGATGGTGGCGCGGTCGGCCGGGTCCGGCACCAGCACGGTTTCGCGCAGGTGTTCGGTGGTTTCGCCGGCATTTTTCAGCAGCTCTTTTTCCAGGGCTTGCAACTTTGCCTTGAAGAAGGCCATTTGCGCGGGATTCATATAATCCTTGTCATCCATGGCCAGAATTTCTTCTTCGGTCAGGATGCGCTCAGGCGCTGCGGGGGTCGATTTATTAGTTTTGGTCATAACTTCGCTTACCTTCGATACGACAGAGTTGTCATCAACATACAAAACCCGGATAGTTTATACCAGACATTGTTCTAAACCGCTAATAAAGATGTCTTTGGGAAGATTTTTCCCAATAAATACCATTTTGCTGCCACGAACGTCGTTTTCTCCCCATTTTGCGCCCAGGTCGCTGCCCATGATCTGGTGCACGCCCTGGAATACCACTTTACGATCGGCGTCCTGCATGAACAATACGCCTTTGTAGCGCAGCATGCGAGGACCGTACACATTGACCAGGCCGCCGAGGAATTCGTCCAGCTTGGCGGTGTCGAACGGGCGGTTGCTTTTGAACACGAAGGCGGCGATGTCGTCGGTGTGATGGCCGTGGTGGTGATCGTGGTGTTCATGATCGTGGTGGTGATGGTGGTCATGGCCGCAGTGCTCGTCGTGGACGTGGCCTTCCTCGTGCGCCTGGTCGGTCAGCAGGAAGTCCGGGTCCAGTTCCAGCTTGTCGTTGAGGTTGAAGCCTTTCAGATCCAGCACCTCGGCGATCGGGGCGCGGCCGAAGTCCGACTTGCTGATCGGCGCGCGCGGGTTCATGCGCGTCAGGCGGGCGGTCAGGGCGGCCAGCTGTTCCTCGGTGACGAGATCGGTCTTGGACAGCAGGATTTTGTCGGCAAAGCCGACCTGGCGCTGGGCTTCTTCGTGCTGGTCCAGCTGGTCCATGGCGTGGCGCGCGTCCACCACGGTGACCACGGCGTCCAGCATGTAGTTGGCGCCCACTTCCTCGTCGACAAAGAAGGTCTGCGCCACCGGGCCGGGATTGGCCAGGCCGGTGGTTTCGATCACCACGCGGTCGAACTGAATTTCGCCGGCCTCGCGCTTCTGCGCCAGATTGCTGAGCGCCACGATCAGGTCGCCGCGCACGGTGCAGCAGATGCAGCCGTTGTTCATTTCCACGATTTGCTCGCCGGTGTCCTGCACCAGGATTTCATTGTCGATGTTTTCCTGGCCGAATTCATTTTCAATGACGGCAATGCGCATGCCATGCTCTTCCTGCAAGATGCGGTTGAGCAGGGTGGTCTTGCCGGCGCCCAGGAAGCCGGTGAGGATGGTGGTAGGAATCATAAGTACTTTCAAAATGCGTCAATGCAATCGGCCGATTATGCCGGAATTTTTCCGGCGCTAGCAATTCGCCTGATTGAGCAATATCAGCACGCGCCGCCGGGATTTACTTCAGTTTAGCGCGTGGATGGGCTTTGTCGTAGACCTCGGCCAGATGCTGGAAGTCCAGCGCCGTGTAGACCTGGGTCGAACTGATGCTGGAATGGCCCAGCATTTCCTGCACCGCGCGCAAATCGCCCGACGATTGCAGCACATGCGAGGCGAACGAGTGGCGCAGCATGTGCGGATGCACGTGCACCGGCGCGCCCTGCGCCACGCCATGGTGTTGCAGCCGCTGCTGGATCACGCGCGGCGAGACGCGGCTGCCGCGCGCGCTGAGGAACAGGGCGTTGCTGCCGTCGCCGGGCGCCGGGCGCACCGCCAGCCAGGCTTGCAGCGCGTCCAGCGCGGCCTGGCCGACCGGCACCGTGCGCCGCTTGTTGCCCTTGCCGGTCACCGTGACTTCGCGGTTGCCGGTTTCCACCCAGCCCAGGCTGTCCTTGCCGGGCGTCAGGTCCAGTCCGGCCAGTTCGGACACCCGCAGCCCGCTCGAATACAGCAGTTCGAACATGGCGCGGTTGCACAGCTCGGCCGGCTCGGGCGCGGCGCCGGCGCTGGGGCGCGCCGGCGCCACCAGCTGCACCGCGTCGTCCACCGACAGGGCGCGCGGCAGGGTCTTGGCGCGCTTGGGCGCACGCACGCCTTGCACCGGATTGGCGGCCAGCGGCGTTTTCTCGCCCAGCCAGTGGAAAAAGCCGCGCCAGCTGGACAGCTTGCGGGCGATCGAGCGGGGATCGAGTTGCTGGGCGTGCAGCCTGGCGGTCAGGCGGCGGATGGCGTGCTGGTCGAGCTTGTCCCAGTCCAGCGCGCCGGACAGCGCCGCCAGTTCCTGCAGGTCGCGGGCGTAGGCGGCCGTGGTGTGCGGCGACAGCTGGCGCACGCCGCGCAGATGGGCGAGGTAGGCGTCGATCCAGGCCAGCTTGCTGTCTGGAGCGTCGCTCATGGCCCCGGGCCTCAGGCCAGCAGCCAGGCCAGCGCGGTGCTGGCGGTTTCGCCGATGTGGACCAGGAAGTCGGTGGCCATCAGCGAGGTGAAGCGGTTGGCGTCCTGCGAGCCCATGATCAGCAGGCCGAAGGCGTGCTTGTCGCCCGGCTTGCGCAGCGGGATGATGACGGTCGACACCACGGCCGCCGGATCGTCCAGCCAGCGCACCGCCTCGAAGTCCTTGTTGGCGCCGCAGTACGGGGCCAGCAGGCTGTTGGCGAAGATGCGCGCGTCGTCCGACACGCCCTTGACGAACCATTCGTCCAGGTAATCCGGCGCCGTGCCCCAGATGCGCACCGTCACTTGCGGCACGTCGAAGGCGCTTTTCAAGCCGCTGGCGACGGCGTGCGGCATCGAACCCACGTCTTCCGACTGCAGCAGGATCTGGGTCCAGCGGTGGAATTTGTTGGCGATGGCTTCGTTTTCCGAGGCCAGGCGCATCAGGTTGTGCATGCGCAGTTCCAGCGTCTTGTACTTGTCGCGCAGGACTTCCATCTGGCGTTCCTGCAGGGACACGGCGCGGCCGGCCAGCGGACTGGTCAGTTTGATCTCGCCCAGCAATTCGGCATGCTCTTCGAAGAAATGCGGATGATCGGTCAGGTATTGGGCGACGGCGTTGGAGTCCAGTGGGGAAGTCATTGAAGTACTTGATAGGCTAGATTGAAGTGCAATTCTAAACGAAAAAAAACGGACATGGTGGCCCATGCCCGTCATTCCCCAACTCACGCTGGCAGTTCTTGCCGACTGCGCCGTTTAGAAGTTGTGGTGAATACCGACGCTGTAGTAATTGAACGTGGCGGCCGGCGTAATTTTCTTGCGCACGCCATCCACGTACAGGTAGGTGCGCGGCGACAGGTTGTAGTCGTAGCCGAGCGAGAACTGCTTGGTCTTGGCGATGGTGGGCACGTTGAGCGCGTTGTCCGGGGTCTTGCGGCCGAAGCCGGCGCGGATCAGGCCGGGACCGACGGTGTAGTTGGCGCCGATCAGCCAGGCTTTGGTGATCGGATTGATCGGCACGCTGTCATCCTGGTCCTGGCGCTGGTAGGAACCCATCAGCTTCAGGTCGGGAATCGGCTTGAAGTAGGCGCCGACCGACCACAGCTTGGTCGACACCGCGTTGCGCTCATACGCGGCGTAGACCGAGTACGGACCCTGGCCAACCGTGGCGCTGACCGAGTACGGATTCACCGGCGCCATGGTGTTGGCCGGGAATTGCGGCGCGGCAGCGGTGCCGCGGCCGATGATCACCGGATTGTTGTTGGCTTCCTTGGTGGCCACCGTCAGGTTCAGCTGGAAGATGCCGCCGATCACCGGCGAGTTGTAGAACACGGCGTTGGAGAAGCGGTTGGCCGAGTTGCCGGCAGGGCTCAGCGGGTCGGAGGTGTAGCCCGCCACTTGCAGGTCGGTCTGGTAGCCGGCCACCGCTGGCATGCCCGACCATGGTTCGTAGAAGGTGCTGGTTTCCTGGAAGGCGGTCAGGCCGCGGCCCAGGCGGACGGTGCCGAAGTCACCCTGCAGGCCGACGCGGCTCTGGCCCTGGAACAGCGGGCGCGTGGTGCTTTCGATCACGCCGGTGTCCGGTTCATAGCGAATCTCCAGCTGGAACAGGGCCTTCAGGCCGCTGCCCAGGTCCTCCACGCCGCGGAAGCCGAGCTTGTTGTTGTCGCGTTTGCCGACGGCGGTGACGTCGGTATCCGTGCGCCGCGATACACCGGCGTCCAGCGTGCCATAAATGGTGACAGACGATTGCGCCTGAGCGACCGAAAAGGCGCCCATCAGTGCCAGAGCCAACAAAGATTTCTTCATTTGTTATTCCTTTATAAGTGTAATTCTCATCCCCGCCGCTGCGTGACCGCCGGTTGCTTGAACCTTAATTGCTCGTCGGTTGAATTGTGCTGGAATGGTCGATTGTGACGGCTTGTTTTGGTCGAAAGCCGCAGAACCCGGGCTTCTTGTTGTATTTTTGAAACGCTTGTCAGCCCGCTTATTTGTCGCGTTTTACGCATGAATTGCTTTCATTCGGGCATCAAAACAGCTCTAGCGTACAGGCGAGGATGGGGGGCGGCGTTTGCGGAAGATCAAGCCGGCGCGCATATTGTTTAGGGTGTGGCGCCGATCGCACGCTACACTTAGGTTCATAAACGGTCCGCAGATAACGCAGAGACGATGGCTAATCGAGAAGAGTTAGGGATCATACGGGGCGCCCGCGCGGGAGACGCGGACTGCCAACTGGCGCTGGGCAAGCTGTACTTGTTTGGCGGCGCCGGACTGCCGCTCAATCTACCCACCGCACTACACTGGCTGAGCCGCGCCGCCCAGCAACAGCGCGATGAAGCCTGGCGTCTGATCGGCGCCCACATCCCTTTCGAGGTCGCACGGCACCGCCAGCCGGAGGTGCTGCGCTGGTACGAGCTGGCCTATGACGCCGGCAGCGTCCAAGCCGGCCTGGTGCTGGCGCAACTGTTGTTACCGCTTAGCTCACACGACACGTCCGCCCTGGCGCACAAGGCCCGGCAAGCGCTGGAAACGGCTGCCCATGCCGGCCTGCCTGAAGCGCAGTGGCTGCTGGCGCAGCAGGCCGGCGGCCGTGCGCCGCAGCTGGTGTCGCCGGCGCCACGCTTCGCGCGTCCGGTCGCCGCGCGCCGCGCCGCCGCGCCAGTGTGGCGCGCCGACAACGTGATTGCGGTGGAGGAGTACGCGCGGCTGGAGCAACTGTGGCAGCAAGACCACACGCTGTTTCTTGAGCAGGCGCGGCCGTTGTTGCGCCGTCTGCTGGCCAGCGCCCCGGCCGACGCCGAGGCGGCGCGTTCTGCCGACTGGCTGCCAGGCCCACCGCAACTGCTTTTGCTGTCGCGCTGCGCCGAAGCGCTGGCGCCGGCCAGCGTCGACGCCGGGCTGCAGCAATGCCGCGAGCTGGCGGCCTATGGCGGCGACCGCAACGCCCAGCTGGCGCTGGGGCTGTGGTTTGCGCGCATGGATGGCGACGGCAAGCGCCAGAGCAACGGCATTGCTGCCGTCAATTTCAAGCGGGCGATCCGCTGGCTGACCCTGGCCGGCGAGCAAGGCCTGGCGGAAGCATGGTTCGCGCTGTCGCGGATTTACCTGAAACCGGAGTTTTCGCAGCGCAGCGTGGCGGAGGCGCAAGGCTATCTGGAGCGCGCGGCCGAGATGGGCCATTGCGGCGCCCAGCTGGAATGCGGCATGTATGCGTGGCGCAACCGCCGCACCGACGAGTACAGCGACGTGCGCGCCGCCTACTGGCTGCAAAAAGCGGCGGCGCAAGGATGCGAGGAAGCGGAAACCGCACTGGCGCGGGTGGTGGCGCCGCCGCAGGAAGCCGGCTGGATGAGCAGCATCATCACCTGCCTGACGCGGGAGCTGCTGGACAGTCAGCCTTTGCTGGCGGCCCGGCTGGAGCTGGCCGCGCTGTTTGGCCTGAGCCGCGCCGAGGCCTTGCTATTGGATGTGAAAGCGGCCGACCACGGTCATTGCCTGGTGGTGGATATCCGCGCCAGCTACGGCCGCAGCAAGCGCCGGCTGGTATTGCTGCGCACCGCGCGCGAGCGGCAGGCGCTGGACCGCATCGTGCGCCTGTTTGAAGCCATCGACAGCAGCCCGGACGGGCTGGAAGGCAACTACCGCCAGCGCCTGTACCGTCTCAAGACCTGGCTGACCAACGCCGGCGCCGGCGACCTGCTGGCCGCCGCTTGACCCGTCTCAGATCTCGATCTCGCCTTCAAACACGGTGACGGCCGGACCGGTCAGCCACACCGGCTGGCCTTCGCCCGCCCAGGCGATCGACAGCTGGCCGCCGCGCGCATCGACGCGCACCGGGCTGTCCAGCAAGCCTCGGCGGATGCCGGCCACCGCCGCCGCGCAGGCGCCGGTGCCGCAGGCCAGCGTTTCACCGACGCCGCGCTCGAACACGCGCAACTTCACGTGCTGGCGGTCGACAATCTGCATGAAGCCGGCATTGACGCGGTTGGGGAAGCGCGGGTGATGTTCGATCAGCGGCCCGGTCAGTTCCACCGGCGCGGCGTCCACGTCGTCCACCACCTGCACCGCGTGCGGATTGCCCATCGAGACCGCCGAAATCAGCACGCTTTCGCGCGCGCCGCTCAGCTCCAGCACCAGTGGCCACAGGGTGTCGCGGCCTTGCGGCTCGCCTTGCAAACCGTCGGCGTCGAATGGCACGCGGCCTGGTTCCAGGACGGGGGCGCCCATGTCCACCGTGATGCTGCCATCGGCTTCCAGGCGCGGCGCGATCACGCCGGCCTTGGTCTGCACGCTGATGCTGCTCTTGTCGGTCAGGCCTTTTTCGGAAACGAATTTCACGAAGGCGCGCGAGCCATTGCCGCACTGCTCGACCTCGCCGCCGTCGGCGTTGAAGATGCGGTAGCGGAAATCGCAGCCCGGTTCACTTGGCTTCTCGACCAGCAGGATCTGGTCGGCGCCGACGCCGAAGCGGCGGTCGCCCAGCAGCTGCCACTGCGCGGGCGTGAAATCGATGTGCTGGTTGACGCCGTCGATCACGACGAAGTCATTGCCGGCGCCGTGCATTTTGGTGAATTTCAGTTTCATGTGCGGTTTAATGTTTGCTGTACAGCGAAGGCTCGCCAGGCGGGCGCGTCTTGAAGCGTTTGTGGGTCCAGAAGTATTCGGCCGGCGCCTCGCGCACCCGTTCTTCGATGAACTGGTTCATGCGGCGGGTGGCGGCCACCATGTCTTCTCCCGGGTAATTGTCCCACACTGGATAGAATTTCACACGCCAGCCTTGATAATTCGGCAGGAAGGTGGCGATCACCGGCATCACCTGGGCGCCGGTGGTGGCGGCGATGCGGGCGGTGGCGGTCAGGGTGGCGGCCTGGATGCCGAAGAAGGGCACGAACTCGGCATCCTTCTCGCCGAAGTCCATGTCCGGCAGCATGAAGTAGGGCAGCTTGTCGCGCAGCGCGCGCAAAATCGGCTTGATGCCGTCCTGGCGCGTGAACAGCTTGACCGGCTTGAAGCGGGCGCGGCCGGCGCGCAGCACCCGGTCGAAGGCGGCGTTCTTCTGCGTCACGTACATCGAGGAGGCGCTGGCTTCCATGGCGATCGCGGCGCCGGCCACGTCCAGGCAGACGAAGTGCGGGCACAGCAGGATGGTCGGTTTGTCGGTCATAGCCGCCACCGGGATCACGCCATCGGGATCGATGGTGATCAGGCGTTTCAGGCGCGCCTCCGGCGCCCACCACAGCACGGCGCGCTCCCACACGCTGCGCGAGTAGGCCTGGAAATGGCGGCGCGCGATATCGACGCGTTCGGCCTCGCTCAGTTCCGGCAGGCACAGGCGCAGATTGGTCAGCGCGATATGGCGGCGCGAACGCAGCACCATGAACAACAGGCTGCCGACAGCATCGCCGAAGCGGCCCAGCAACGGCAGCGGCAGCCAGTGCAGCAGCCACATCAATCCCAACATCAATTTCATGCGTGTTCTCCCGCCGCTGGCGCTTCAATTCCGTGCGGCACCTTGTAGCGGTTATAGCTCCAGTAGTATTGCGACGGACTGCGGGCGATCAGGCGCTCCATGGCGTGGTTGATGGCCTGTGCCTGGGCGGCGCTGTCGCCGTCCAGCGACCCGTCAAAGGGCACGAAGCGTACCACATAGCCGCGTCCGCCCGGCAGGCGTTCGGCGTAAGTGATGATGACGGTGGCGTCGCCGAGCTGGGCCAGCTTGGCCGGCAGGGTCATGGTGTAGGCGTCGCGGCCGAAGAACTTGGCCCATACGCCCTCGCCTTCCTGCGGCACCTGGTCGGGCAGCACGCCGACCGGCTGGCCCTTCTTGAGGAACTTGGCCAGCATGCGCACGCCGGACATATTGGCCGGCGCCAGCAGCAGGTTCTTGCGCGCGCGCGCGCCTTCGATGAGCGGTTTCAGCGCTTCTTTTTTCGGCGGCCGGTACATCACCATCAGTTCGGTGCGCAGGGCGATTTCCTGCGCCACGATTTCAAAGCAGCCCAGGTGCGGCGTCATGAACACGATGCCGCGGCCGGCGTCCAGCTCGGCTTGCACCAGTTCCCAGTTCTCCAGCGTGGCGTGGCGCGACACCCGGGCCGGGTCGGCGCACCAGATGAAGGGCAGTTCGATAATGCTCTTGCCGGCTTCGGCCACGGCGGCCGGCAGGTGCTCCGACACGCCCGCTTGCCGCATGTTGTCGCGCATGCGGCGGCGGTAGGACGGCGAGGCCCAGTACACCACCCAGCCCAGCACGGCGCCCGCCGCGTGCAAAACTGGCAAGGGGAAAATGGAGAGAAAACGGAAAATGGAAACCAGCATGTAGTTTTTGTGCCTGTGTCAGAAGCAAGTTTTTTCAAAAAAGCGTAAAATACCACGAGAGCAGTAGCCGCTGAGTTAATGACAACTTGCGATGCGGGATATAAATATCGCTAAAGCGTCGCAAGCCGTAGTGGTAAGCGACAACACCGTTTACAACTTATCAGGAGCTTGCGATGTCGAATGATTATCTTTTCACCTCTGAATCCGTCTCGGAAGGTCACCCGGACAAGGTAGCCGACCAGATTTCCGACGCTATTCTCGACGCGATTCTGGCCCAGGACCCGAAAGCCCGCGTTGCCGCTGAAACGCTGTGCAACACCGGCCTGGTCGTGCTGGCCGGTGAAATCACCACCCACGCCAACGTTGATTATATTCAAGTCGCGCGTGAAACCATCAAGCGCATCGGTTACGACAATACCGACTACGGTATCGACTACCGTGGCTGCGCCGTGCTGGTGGCCTACGACAAGCAATCGCCGGACATCGCCCAGGGCGTGGACGAAGGCGCCGGTATCGATCTGGACCAGGGCGCCGGCGATCAGGGCCTGATGTTCGGCTACGCTTGCGACGAAACCGCCGAGCTGATGCCGGCCGCCATCCACTATGCCCACCGTCTGGTCGAGCGCCAGTCGCAGCTGCGCAAGGACGGCCGCCTGCCATGGCTGCGTCCGGATGCCAAGTCGCAAGTCACGCTGCGCTACGTGAACGGCCGTCCGGTGTCGGTGGACACCGTGGTGCTGTCGACCCAGCACGCGCCGGAAATGCAGCACAAGGCGATTGAAGAAGCCGTCATCGAGGAAATCATCAAGCCGGTGCTGCCGAAAGAGTGGCTACAGGACACCAAATACCTGGTCAACCCGACCGGCCGCTTCGTCATCGGCGGCCCGCAGGGCGATTGCGGCCTGACCGGCCGCAAGATCATCGTCGACACCTACGGCGGCGCCTCGCCGCACGGCGGCGGCGCGTTCTCGGGCAAGGATCCGTCCAAGGTGGACCGTTCGGCGGCTTACGCCGCTCGTTACGTCGCCAAGAACGTGGTGGCGGCCGGCCTGGCGCGCCAGTGCCAGGTGCAGGTGTCGTACGCGATCGGCGTGGCACGCCCGATCAACATCACCGTGTACACCGAAGGTACCGGCGTGATCTCCGACGAGAAGATCGCACAG